>JACCDZ011300974.1_pt1 | contig 10968 bp, 8 predicted proteins | sample 7449551 | NCBI WGS metagenome assembly JACCDZ01 (sample SAMN15323452, study PRJNA562643) | freshwater metagenome | isolation source: river surface water | place: USA:Blue River Watershed | collected 2017-08-18
ATTCAAATACATTATATCCACAAGCATTATTTGCATCAAATACTGCTGTATCAGCTAGTAATCTTGCCACAACTAATAGTAATATACTTTATCCTCAAGCATTTTATTCTTCAAATACAGCTTATTATGCTTCAAATTTGGCAGTCACAACATCTACTCAAGCAACTTATACTAGTAATTTAGCGGTAACTACATCAAATGCTCTTTATCCTTTAGCCATTACAACATCAAATGATCTTTATCCAAAATCCATTTTTGCCAGTAATTTATCAGTAACAATATCTAATGATATGTATCCAAAATCTATATTTTCATCAAATACTGCTGTATTTGGAAGCAATTTATCAATAACAAATTCAAATGCATTATATCCACAAGCGATATTTGCTAGCAATTTAGCAGTTACTAGCTCAAATGATTTATATCCACAAGCATTGTTTGCTAGTAACTTAGCAGTAACAAATTCAAACAATTTATATCCAAAATCAATATTTGCTAGTAATTTATCAGTAACAATATCCAATGCATTATATCCCCAAGCTTTATTTGCTTCAAATACTGCTGTATCTGGAAGCAATGCTGGTATATATGCTAGTAATTTATCTGTAACAAATTCAAATACATTATATCCACAAGCATTATTTGCATCAAATACTGCTGTATCAGCTAGTAATCTTGCAATTACAATTTCAAATACTTTATATCCACAATCTTTATTTGCTAGTAATTCATCAGCTTCAGCATCAAATCCTGCATTATCTTCTAGCAATCTATCCGTAACAGCTTCTAATATCGGAACATTTGCAAGTAATTTATCTGTAACAAGTTCAAATACATTATATCCGCAAGCAACATTTGCTAGTAATTTATCTGTAACTTCAAGCAACACATTATATCCACAAGCAACATTTGCAAGTAATTTAGCAGTAACATCTAGTAATACATTATATCCACAAGCTTTATTTGCTAGCAATACTGCAGTTGCTGGTAGTAATGCTGCTATATTTGCTAGCAATTTATCTGTTACAAGTTCAAATACATTATATCCTCAAGCATTATTTGCTAGCAATACATCCGTAGCAACTAGCAATTCATTAGTATCTGTTTCTAATGCTATATTCCCACAAGCGACATTTGCTAGCAATTTAGCCGTAACTTCAAGTAACACATTATACCCACAAGCAATTGGAATTAGTAATATCGCTGTATTTTCATCTAATTTAGCAACAACAAATTCAAACAATTTGTATTCAAAATCTATATTTGCAAGTAACTTAGCGGTAACTAATTCTAATACATTGTATCCGCAAGCTTTATTCGCTAGCAATGCAGCAGTAGCGGGAAGTAATGCAGGTATATTTGCGAGTAATTTAACAGTAACAAGTTCAAATGCATTGTATACAAAATCAATATTTGCAAGTAATACAGCAGTAGCAACTAGCAATTCTTTAGTATCCATTTCAAATGCTATATTCCCACAAGCAACATTTGCAAGCAATTTAGCTGTAACAAGTTCAAATACATTATATCCACAAGCAATTGGCATTAGTAATATCTCTGTATTTTCATCTAATTTAGCAACGACAAATTCAAACAATTTATATCCAAAATCTATATTTGCAAGTAACTTAGCTGTAACTAATTCAAATGCATTATATCCACAAGTTTTATTCGCTAGCAATGCAGCAGTAGCAGGAAGTAATTCAGGTATATTTGCAAGTAACTTAGCAGTAACAAGTTCAAATGCATTGTACCCACAAGCAACATTTGCAAGTAATTTAACAGTAACATCTAGTAATACATTATATCCTCAAACACTTTTTGCTAGTAATACATCTGTATCAGCAAGTAACACAGCATATGCTGCATTACCTAAAGCAGGAGGAACAATATCAGGAAGTTTAACTGTATCTGGAGATCTCATTGTTAATGGTTCAACAACTACTGTATCAACAACAAACGTATTGATAGCTGATAATATAATTACATTGAATAATAATCAAACAGGTACACCAGCTTCTACATTATGGAGTGGTTTTGAAGTAGAAAGAGGTGATGCTTCTAATTACTTTTTAGTATTTGAAGAAGCAACACAAAGATTTAAAGTAGGATTATCAAATTCATTATCATCATTAACAACAAGAATAGATGGATTAACATCAGGTTATCCTTATTTTGATTCCAATTTACAAACTCTTTCGAATAGATCGATTACAATAACAGATGTAACAAATTTACAAACATCATTAGATTTCAGCAGTAATTTAGCAATAACAAATTCAAATAATTTATATCCAAAATCAATCTTTGCAAGTAATCTAACTGTTACATCTAGCAATGCATTATATCCTCTCGCTCAGACAACTTCTAATATTTCTTATACAACATCTAATGATTTATACACGAGAGCTACATTTGCTAGTAACTTGGCGGTAACAAGCAGCAATGCATTATATCCACAAGCTTTATTTGCGAGTAATGCAGCAGTAGCAGGAAGCAATGCAGGAATATTTGCTAGTAATCTATCAGTAACAAGTAGTAATGCATTATATCCTCAAGCAACTTTTGCTAGCAATACTGCAGTAGTAACTAGTAATTCATTATTATCCGTATCAAATGCTATATTCCCACAAGCAACATTTGCCAGTAATTTAGCTGTAACTTCATCTAATACTTTATATCCACAAGCGGTTGGTATCAGTAATATTTCTGTATTTTCATCTAATTTAGCAACAACAAACTCTAACAATTTGTATCCTAAATCAATATTTGCAAGCAATTTAGCAATAACTAACTCGAATACATTATATCCTCAAGTATTATTTGCAAGCAATACTGCTTTAGCTGGAAGCAATGCAGCTATATTTGCTAGCAATTTATCAGTAACAAGTTCAAACACATTGTATCCTCAAGCAACATTTGCCAGCAATACAGCCGTAGCAACTAGTAATTCTTTAGTATCAGTTTCAAATGCTATATTCCCACAAGCAACGTTTTCTAGTAATTTAGCAGTAACTACATCTAATGATTTATATCCAAGAACTGTTGGAATTAGTAATATCGCAGTTTATGCTTCTAACTTATTAGTAACTTCTAGCAACACATTATATCCACAAGCTACATTTGCTAGCAATTTAGCTGTAACTTCAAGTAACACATTATATCCACAAGCATTATTTGCTAGCAATACAGCCGTATCAGCAAGCAATGTAGCTATATTTTCTAGCAATTTATCGGTAACAAGTTCTAACGCATTATATCCGCAAGCAACATTTGCTAGTAATACGGCTGTAGCAACTAGTAATTCATTAGTTTCGGTTTCGAATGCTATATTCCCTCAAGCAACATTTGCAAGCAATTTATCAGTTACGACTAGCAATACATTATACCCACAAGCTTTATTTGGATCAAATACAGCTGTTTTTGCATCTAATTTAGCAATAACAAATTCCAATAATTTATATCCTAGAGCAACATTTGCTAGTAATTTAGCAGTAACTACTTCAAATGCATTATATCCTCAAGCTTTATTTGCGAGTAATGAAGGCGCATTTGGATCTAACACATCAGTATATGCCAGTAATTTAGCAGTAACTTCTAGTAATACATTATATCCTCAAGCAACATTTGCTAGCAACTTGGCAGTAACAAGTTCAAATACGTTATATCCACAAGCATCATTTGCTAGCAATACTGCTTTATCAACAAGCAATACGTTAGTAACTATATCTAATGCTCTTTATCCGCAAGCAACATTTGCGAGTAATTTAGCAGTAACAACATCAAATATATTATATCCTCAAGCTTTATTCGCAAGCAATTCAGGAGCATTTGGATCTAATAAATCAGTATATTCTAGTAATTTAGCAGTAACGACGAGTAATGATTTGTATCCAACCATAGGCGGTACAAATGCATGGAAAATAAATAGTAGTAATGTATATATATCTGGATCAAATGTTGGTATAAATACAACAATACCAACTGTAGAGTTAGATGTAAATGGTGATATAAATGTTTCATCAAATGTGATTATTAGAGGTGTACCTGTAATCGCAGCGAGAGAATACTTTAGTATTTCTAATATTATTGCATCTACATCAGCATCAACAACATACAGTAGTAATTTATTATCATTAAATACAGTATTAGAAGGAGGAGATTATTGGTTCAATATTTATTATGGTATGAAATCAACTAATACAAATCGTGTTGGCATGGGAAGAGTATTATTATCAAATATAAATGGAGCAACACAAGCAATACATTTAAATTCAAATAGCACTAGTACAGGAGGAGATAGTTGGATAAATGACACTGAAATATTAACATTACCAATTGGATCAAATAATTTTTCATTTCAATATGCAGTTAATTCAGTTAATGGTGGTACAACACTTTCAGTAAGAGATATTAAAATGAATCTAATACGTTTAGGATAAAAATATAATTATATTTATTACCATTTATCATATAATAATTTTTGTAAACATGTTATTCTAAAACTAACGCGTGTATCATTAATGCTTCCTTTAAGTTGCCATATACAATCATAACTTGTAATTTTAGGAAATAATCCATAAAATTGAATAGTTTTGTAGTTAATACCTGTATCACCATTTTTCCAACCAGATACTAATGAGGTAATATTATCATTAATAATTGTAATACTAACATTACGAGTAATATCATATAATTCAAAACTTACAACAACATTATCAAATTCAGAATTGAAATTAGTTAATGTCGCAGGATCAGCAATATATTCAACAACTAATTTGATACAATCACAAACAATATTATTAATGCTAGGTGACATTATGAAAGTCTGTAATGTAACCGGTGTTAATGAATTACATAAATCAGTCGACATTATTTGATTTTCAGTACTATTTAAAGATAACCATGGATCAGGATCAACATAATTATTTATTAAAACAGTTAAATCAGCTAATTCTTGTTCATTTAAAACTTTTTTACTTACAACCACTAATACATCGCTTCCATAGTTAAGATAATCATAAAATGGGAATTGATTTATTAATAATTCATGTATAGCTCCAGTTTTTTCAATATGCTTATTGAAAGCGTATTCTGTCATATACTTATTGTGATATATTTTTCCATTCAATCTAGATATTATTTTAACTTAATATAACACTATTTTACCATTAAAACCTTTATCATTCAATTCTATCAAACTTTTCAAATTTTGAATGTCATATTGCCATAATACAAATTCTTTTACTTTGAATAATCTTTTCCACCATGGTATATTACTCATATCTATATATATCAATCCAATACGATTATCCAGACAAAATTTGATATTACTTTTCTTACATTCTACAATAAGATCTATCATATCTTAATCTATCAAAGAAAAACCACCGCAGTTAAATAACGCTCATAAATATATATCTATAAACAAATGCCATATTATGCAGTTAAAAAAGGGAAAAAAACAGGAATATATACTTCATGGGATGAAGCAAAAGCACAAGTAACAAATTTTAGCAATCCTATTTATAAAAAATTTCAAACAAAACAAGAAGCTGAAGATTTTATGAATCAAACTAAACAAACACAAATCACAAATTTTTACAAAGAAGATGATCCTCAAGAATCAGATAAAACATTGATATGTTTTACCGATGGTTCTACTCTCAACAATGGTAAAGAAGATTCTAAAGGTGGTTTTGCAACTGTTTGGCCATTCCATCCCGAATTAGATTATGCCGAAAAATTAACCTCATGTACCAATAATCGTGCAGAATATTCGGCAATTATACATGCTTTAAAACAAGCTGACGAATTAAACAATGACAAAACAAAAACTTTAATCATATATACTGATTCCATGTTAATTGTAAATTCAATGACAAAATGGTTACCAAACTGGAAAAAAAATAATTACATCAAGTCAGATGGTAAACCAGTTCTAAATCTAGATCTTATTCAAATCCTAGAACAAAAAATGAAAGAAAGAAATGTTATATTTAAACACGTAATGGCACATACAAACGAACAGACATGGAAAGCTATTTACAATGATAAAGCGGATAAATTGGCAAGAAACATAGCTTTATCTTAAGAATTTTATCCAATAATGAATTCTTTAGTTTTATGTTAGATTCATTTTCTTTTAGCGTTTCAACTAATACAGATACTTTCAACAAACCATACGATTTTGTACTAATGTTAGTTTCATCATCATTTAATTCAAAATCATTTATCGTCAAACTATTTGAATTTATAGAACCCCAATCAAATTTAGAATTACTAGCTCTTTTATTATATAAATTTATAAGATCATGCTTTCTAAAGATGCAATGCCATGTATGACTTTTATGCATTTTTTATAAAATGCATATTAATCATATCAATTTTTTAATGTAAATGTAACAAATCATTAGCTATTCCTTCATATGGTTTACCTAAATATTCTTTATATAGTTTTTGTAAACTTGTATTTTCATCACATACTTTTGATACGCTTTCATCATCTAATTGATTCAATAAATCTTTTCTTTTTTCCAATATTTCTTTATTTTTACCAACATTAGGTTGTTGCCTATGGCAAGCGTAGCTTCCTCCTCCTGACGCACAACCCACTGGAACACAAGCCATCACTTCAATGAAATGATGTTTAATAGTTCCGTCTTTCATAGCTTTTACGTATTTTTTAGCATCTCCTAGACCAACAACGATAGCGATATCTATCATTAAAACGGTATTAGATTCTATTGGAATGTATAATGTTGCTTCTTTAACGGAAGGAATTATTTTATTAGAAGTTAATTCTACATCTTCTAAGGTTTCACCCGTTAAAGTTCGATAAACATATCTTAACGCGGCTAACATTACACCACCTGTTCTTCCAAATATAATACCTCCTCCTGTTCCTTCACCCATAGGATGATCGAATTCAGTTTCTTCCAAATTACAAAAATCAATATTGTTTTCTTTCAACCAATCAACCAAATCATTTGTTGTTATGACTATATCTACATCACCTATTTTATCAGCTTCAGATTGTTTGCGTACACATGGCATCACTGATACATGATATAAATCTTCGGCATTTTTATCGATAATCTTCGAAAAATAATTTTTGACCAATGATCCCATTATCTGTTGAGGAGATTTTGTCGTGCTTATGTATGGTTTTAATTCAGGATAAGAATTTTCAACGAGTTGAATCCATCCAGGGCAACATGATGTCATTAATGGTAATTTACCACTATTATATCTTTTTAAAAATTCAGTGCCTTCTTCCATGATGGTAACATCTGCAGAAAATGTCGTATCAAATACATAATCGAATCCCAATTGTTTTAAAGATGTCACGATTTGTTTAGGTTTAGCAACACATTCGAATGGTTCTCCTATCGCTACTCTTACCGCTGGGGCTACTTGCGCAACTAATATTTTTTTGTTAGTTTTAGCCGTTTTTATGATTTGTTTAAAATCTTTTGTTGCTGAATTTATCACCATAAAACGCATTTTATTATATATTAATTTAATTTAAAATGCATCGCTACGAAGTATATAACAAATTCAAACAATTCGTTCAAAAAAAAGATAATCGTTCCATGGACGAAATATGTTCTGATAATAACGAATTTAAATTACAAGCTCAACAATCGTTTTTAAGAGAATATATGGTTACTTATCCAAATTGGAAGAATCTATTATTATATCACGAAATAGGATCAGGAAAAACATGTACTGCCATAACAATGGCTGAAGAATATCTTAAAATGTATCCTTCCAATAAAATTAAAGTCATTCTCCCAGCACGTTTAAGAACTAATTTTATAGATGAATTGATATCTCCATGTGGAATGAATGCTTACATATCAAAAGAAGATTTCGATAAATATCACGATTCTAAAGTTAAATCCTTTGAAAAACAAAAAATAAAATCAAAATTTATGCATGCTTTAGAACAAAAATACGAAATCATGTCATATGAAAGATTCAAAAGCAATTTAAAGAAACATTCGCAAGATTTATCGACTTATGTGAAAAAATTTACCAAAGATTCTATGATTATAGTTGATGAAGTACACAATTTGTTATCCGATAAATACGATAATAAAAAACTTACAAAGATATTATCAGAACATAAATTCGAAAAAAATGCTCAAGGAATGAATACGATATTATTCAGATATTTGACAACTAATGCGGATTCTACTTGTAAAATGATATTTCTCACAGCAACACCGATATTCGATAATATATCACAATTAAAAGAATTGATCAAATCGATGAATCCTGATATTAAAGATGTATCAAACAAAGCGACTCTTAAACAAGTTATTAATCATTTAAGGGGTAAAGTTAGTTATTTTCCAGGTACTAGCATAAATTCTTATCCTAAAGTTGAATATAAAAAACATGAAATTGCGCTAACGCCTTTGCAAGACGAAATAACCAAACAAATTCAAGATGATAACGATGCAGATGACGAGTTTAAGGAAAGTTTTATGGCCAAACAAAGACAGGTTTCGTTAGCATGCATTCCTGGTAACAAACCAGTGAAATCTAATATAAATAAAGTAATTTCTAATTTAAAAGAATATAGTCCAAAAATCAACAAATTGGTAAATATCATAAATAGTTATCCTGGAAAACATGTCGTGTTTAGTAATTTTGTTCAATCTGGATTAAGGGTCGTTGAAGAAGCTTTACGTCAAGATGGTTGGAAAAGCATATTTGATGATGATAAAGAAGCTGATAAAGTTTTTGCATTATGGGACGGATCCGTAAAAGATGCTGATAAACAGGTAATAAAAAATATAGTAAATTCCAAAGATAATATATTTGGCGAAAAATTGCGAGTCATTTTAGGTAGTCCTTCAATCAAAGAAGGCGTGTCGTTTAAACACGTTCAACACATGCATGTTTTAGATCCTGTTTGGAATCAATCCGCAAAAACGCAAGTAGAAGGAAGAGCCATCAGATATTGTTCGCATGTAGATATAAATCCCAAAATACACGTTCCACTCAAAAGAAAGGTAATTGTTCATATATATAAATCAATACCGCGTAAAAATGGAAAAGTAACCAAAACATGTGATCAGATAATTTACGACGTAATAATAGAAAGAAAGAAATCTACTATTAAAATAGGCGAAGATGCTCTTAAAAAAGTAGCAATTGATCATTACATCTTTAGAAAAATGTATGATAATCACAAATCTCCAAATATTAATTCTAATATAACTATACAAAATGACATTCATTTGAATTACAAAAGAATGGTTAAAAAGATTAATACGTGTCCTAAAAAAAGACGACCAAATGAAAATGACGAATGTCCAGAAAACATGTTTTTAGATAAAAATCCTCATGGAGAAAAATGTTGTTATAAACTCAAAAAGAAAAAAACAACATGTCCTAAAATAAGAATGCCAATCAATGATAAATGCCCCGATGGTTATTACCTAAAACAAAATAAACAAGGCGAACCTTGTTGTTATAAGATGACCAAAAAGCATTTAGCATCTTAAATTCATTTCATCGGATAAAAGTGATGCAAATGCATTTTTTGAAGGAATTTTTCATCAGTTACAGGTAAACCAGAACGATCGCCGATAACCGCATCAACTCCGCAATACACGCAAATAGCGTTATTTTCCACAAAATTTGATATATTAGTTGATGCATAATGTTTCAAGCAATGGTAACATCCAACGATCTTACTAGCTAAGACAGTTTCTTTGTTGCTAGCCATTGAGATAATCTCAATATAATTCATTTTAATCTTAATGAAAATAAAAAATCAATTTTTAGTTCGCGTATCCCCAAGGATATATAGAGTAATATGTATCCGTAACAGAATATATTTTATAATCAAGATTTTTGTTAAGATTAGTTATACAAAATATTGTGATTGATTTAACTCCTTTTTTCATTAAATATTCGTATGAATCTTTAATAGTTACACCAGAACCTATTTGTTCGTCAATTAATAATATATCAAGATTTGATATATCATCTTTAATTTCTTCACATATATATTTTGTTAAGTTTTTATTAATAGTTTTGTTTATTAAATCGGAAACTTCATTTCTAAATATACTTTTATCACATGTAGTAGATATTTTTAAGTATTTATAAGGTATATTTAATTTTTTTGCAATATAATTACTCATAATAGCTCCACCAGATTTGATTCCTATGATTAAATCAAACTTTTTATTCGTCATTGTCAATAATTTATTCATATGGTTTTCTAACATTGACCATGTACACATTAATGTATCAATATGTATTTTTAATGGATGTAAAATGTGATTTATTTTACCAATAATAAAATAATTTTGTTTCTTCTTAATTAAAGGATATAAATTAGGATCAACCCATTTAGGTATAGGTTCATGAACTTTTTTATCTATGATAATTAATATTAAAATTAATAATGTGATTAAATAAAATATTGATATGTTGACAATATATGAAAATTTATCGAGTCCAAAATATATTAAAGCGTAAAATAATCCTAAAATCATTCCAACACATACTTGCTCTAAAGTATGCATTTTAGACAAAATACGTTGACAGCCAATAATACTAATAATAATAGTTGCTAATAAAAATGGATAAAATCCAGGTATTTTATTTCGTAATAATAACAAAAATATAATAACACTTATTGTTTCAGTATGTCCTGAAGGCATACCTAAACATGATAATGATATGTTATTCTTACCGCATTCAGAAAGAGGACGATATACATCTTTAAACAAAGTTTGTGCTAATAATTTTTCACAAGGATTAATTGCAGCAAAATGTAATAAACCAATATAAATATAATCAAACATTTAATTTAAGCTTATAAAAATTTATAATATTAATTAATATAAGAAATAATAATATTATGTAAACTGATAATAAAATATATAATGATTTGGTATAATTTTTCGTAAATCTAATTAATACAAAAGAATAAGATAA
>JACCDZ010210264.1_pt1 | contig 10960 bp, 15 predicted proteins | sample 7449551 | NCBI WGS metagenome assembly JACCDZ01 (sample SAMN15323452, study PRJNA562643) | freshwater metagenome | isolation source: river surface water | place: USA:Blue River Watershed | collected 2017-08-18
GCAGAAAATTCTATTCCTGATGATATTGATATTCAATTAGAAAAAGCATATTCTCTTTATTTAATGACTCGTAGGGATGAAGCAGAAACAATTCTACATAATGTATTATTGAATGCTCCAAATTTATCAGAAGAAATTGCAACTAAAATTAAATTTAATCTAGGAACATATTACCTATATCGTGACGAGTTTCAAAAAGGTTTAAAATTATTTTTAGATGAAGGTAAAAAATTAAATTACTGGCAAAAAGAAAAATTACCGTTTGAATATTGGAGCGGTAAAATTGAACCAGGAAAAACTATTATTTTATTTGCTGAAGCAGGAATTGGTGATGAGATTATCAATGTAAGATTTATGAAACATCTTGCCGATTCTGGAATGAATCCTATTTGGTTAACCGATAGAAAAGATTTAGCTAAAATTTTTAATAGAAATGGGTTTAAAACCATAACAAATAGAAAAGATATTCCTGAAAATTCTATTTGGACTTATCCTATGGATTTACCAACTCTTTTAGAGTTACAATATGTTGATTTATGGTATGGTCCATATTTAACCTCATCTGAGCAGTATGATAGTAAATATCATTGGATGCAATCTGATAAATTAAAAATTGGTATTCGTTGGCAGGGTAATCCTGAATATGATAATGATTTACATCGTTCAGTTCCATTAAAAGAAATTTATGAATCTGTAAAACATTTAGATGCTGAATTTTATAGTTTACAACGCGATGTTGGTTTAGAAGAAATGGATGATTTTCCTGGATTGATACCTATGCATCAACACATGGATTCATTTGAGGATACACTATCTATTATTAATAAGTTAGATTTAGTTATCACAACCTGTACTTCAGTTGCTCACGCTTCAGCTGCTCTAGGTAAGAAAACTAATATTTTGATACCAATTTCAGCGTATTATATTTGGTCTCATTCAACAGAACAAAGTCCTTGGTATGGCGATGAGGTAACTTTGTTGAGACAGCAAAAACCGAGATCTTGGGTTGAACCTTTAGAAAAATTACATAATTTATTATAAATGAAAAAAGGGGCGAAAAGCCCCTTTTTGATTTCCAGAGAGATAATATTAATTATCGATTTGGATACACAATGTATTAGCTGCAAAACTAGGAGCAGCGTCCCCATTATTGATAGTTTTAGGAACAGTTAATGCTCCGTAGAATAACAAGTTTCCGCCAGTGAATGCATCATACATACCAAAACCTTGAACAACGCCCCAGTTACCTGATGGAGCATTAAATGAAATTATTGACGCATTGTTAGCAAAACCACTTGTACCAGAACTTACTGCACCAGAACCACCGTGTGTACCTGTCCAACCACTTAAACTTGCAGCAACATTAGCACGAGTATAGTTGTTAGAACTAGGAATTTCTGTGCCACCACCTGTATCACTAGGTGTTGTTGTAAACAAAGCAATACAAACGTTTGTTGATGGTGCTGTATACGGTGTGCCTCTTAAAATATGATCAATGATTTTGTTTTCAAGATAATCGGACATTGCGCTCATGTATAATTCCTTATTTAAGTTATTTAGTATTTAAGTTATTTAGTATTTAAGTTATTTAGTATTTAAGTGATTCTAAATATTCATCTGATTTCATATATGTGCCTTTTGGTAATTTTAACCCATTAGCTTTGTATAATTCTTTTATTTCTTGATAAATTGGTCTGGCTGCTTTCGCTTTTTGAAATGTGCCATGTAATCCTGGATTATTATTTACAAAAATGTTTTTTTCATTTTTAATTTGCGTATAAACTGGATTTGTATCTCCTAGGAAAAAATGCGTTCCATCTTTTATTTTTACTTTAGATGGATGATTATCATTTAAAAAATTATGCGTACCATCTTTAATCCTTTTTTGCGCTAATTCCCGTTGAAATTCTCCGCCAATCCAATTATGTGTACCGTCTTCAAGTCTTTTTTGTTGAATTTTTCTTTGAAATTCTCCATCTCCCAAACAATGATGCGTTCCATCATCAACTCGTTTTCTTTGTATTTTTTTCTGTTGTTCGGAAGTTGTTCCGCCATCTAATCCATTCTCTAATTTTAAATTAGCCCATTCTTCAGATTCAATTATATTATATTTTTTTGATAGGTTAATTGCTGTAGCAACTAATACATTAATATCATTAAATAATTTGCACCATAGTGTATCAACATTCGTACCGTGTTTTTTTAAATGAGCTAACCAATAATCTCCAGATCCATTATATTTAAATGGGTTTTTAGAATTAGTTTTACATAAATATTTTAAACCTGTTGATTTATGTTGTTTTATCATTAAATATGTTGGTTTAAAATTTTTCATTTGTTTTTCTGTTATATAAATATTTTCGCTAGACATTATTCCTCCTTATAATTATAATGTTTAGTGCTGGTGGGATGTGGGAGTCCGCGACCAGCTATGTATTAATTATATTACTTTGTTTACTGCAATTGAATTTCCAGCGCCAATATTAGTAATATTAAGTCTTCCATATGGCCAAGGAGTTGTTACTGTTGTATATGCAGTATTTGAATTAGCAACGGTAATTGGTAATGTGGCTAATGAGATCCAATGTTGTTGATCTGTTGATACTTCAATAGCAACATTAGAACTGCCTCCAGTTGAGAATGCTTGAAGAACTGCATTAGGTGGATTAGTAAATTTAAAAGAAAATACTTCTTGTGGACCAGTTAAACCTGCTCCATAATTTGGAGTTTTAGCAACCACACCCCACCCATCATACTGAGCATTTGAAAAATCAATAACGGCATTATTTCCAGAAACACTAGAAACTTTAGCTGCATATCTAGCATCATTGTCTGTGAAATATAGAATCAAATCATTAGTTGCTTGAAGATATGGATTTGATTCAAAATTAATTTGTGTGTTGGCATAATCATATACACCATATAAAGTTCTTGAAATTTCTGTTATCATTTAAAGATTTCCTATATTATTTAAGCTGTAGCTGTTTTAATTGCTGCAAATGCGATTGTAATTGCTTCTGTTAATGATGCATTCGTTACATTTCTAATATTGATTGATGCTGATCCAGCTGCACATTGAGCATTTAAAAGATAAGATCCTGCAGTACCACCAGATAAATGATTAAGAACTAATACATCACCAGCTTTTAATGTTGAATTAGTCATTGTAAACGATACTGTTGTATTTCCTGCTAAAGCAGCATTATTTGTTGTTATTTGTCCAGATGTTTTATTTAAAACAACTGTTGTTGCTTTGTTTGTAAGCTGAGTAATTGTTCCACCAGATCCAGGACCATATCCTATACCACCAGATCCACCAACTAAAACACTACTAATACCAGTTGTGTAAATATTTGTGTTGCTGTATATTATATTTGAACTAGAAAATGTTAAATTAGCGCCTAATAACCATGTTTGAGCACTATTTAAATAAATCCCGCCATTGTGTATATAAAGAGAATAATTATTACCTGAACCACTGGCACCAGATGCTTCACCAAATAATGCAACATTATGACCACCTGTGTGTATGTCATTAGAATATCCACGAACGCCAATTGCAGATCCTTGATCAGCAACCCCTAAAACATGTGCTTCACCAATAACTCCAGCGCATCTAGTTGCTGGGCTTGTATAACCTTTTCCATATACCCCAACCCCGTACACGTTTGCATCAGTTGAGTGAGCCACACCTTCTGCCAATAAACCTATATTATGTATTTCAGATCGTTGATTAGCAATAGCAGTTGATGATACGGTGACAGATGAATTAGGGAATCGTGTAGTATTTGCACTTGTTCCAACAAATATAGTGTTAGCGTTGATTTGCGTAATTGCTTCTACAACATTTACTCCATCACAATAAATTATTTTTGTAGAATTATTTAAAATAGTAACACCAGTTCCAGCCGCAGTTTTGACAACAATACTTTTTCCACCTGTTGTTTTATTTGATATAATATAAATTTTAGTAGAAGCTGGGATAATTATATTTCGGGTTGCGGTTAATGAGACAGAAGATGTAATCGTTAGAATAGCTTTTCTGGCTTCATCATCGCTTGCATCAGCTGTAGTTAATGTATAATCTGCGTTTAACATTGAAACCGTTGCCATGCCAGCAATTGCAGCTTCGATAACAATATCCAAATTATTATTGGTTTTTGTTCCCCAAGTTCCCTTATTTTCTTTATTTGCCATTAACTCCAAGCGGAGTAAATCAGAATATGTAGATGCCATTTTAAACTCTATAAATTGGTTAATTTTATAGTATTTATAAAAATAAATAAGATATAAACGGAGAAAATCTATGAGCGATCAAATAACAAGTTTTGAAGAACGTTGTGATTTTTTAGAGAGTATGTTTGATGTAAAAGACTATTCGCAATACGTCAAATTTGATGATTTTTGTACTGCGAATAATCTATTTACTAGAGATAAGATGCTTGAAGCGTTACCTAGAAATGCTATATGGATGATGGAAGAATTTTAGATTAAAGTTGTATAAACATTAATCAACACATTTCTTTGGACTTCAATACCGCTATCAGTTTTTTCTGCAATTGTAACTGAGGTGTTTAATGTGTTCCATTTCTTTTCAGGAACCATTACCAACATAATGTTATATTTTTTGTTATAAAGAATTGATTCACCAAAATCCAACACCTCATCGTTTAATTCCCAATTAACGTGTTTCTGTACACTTTCTTTGAAATCTGAGAAATTTCGTTTAGCCAATGCTTCTTGGTTTTCTTTAGAATCTTTTAGGAAAACATAATTCGCAAATCTACGATATTCTAATTGTGAACCGTGTAAAAACGGTTTAATAACATGATAGTTATTTGCTTCTTTAATTTCTTTAAAAATTTTACGGCTTTCGAAATAGTGTTTGATTTTTTGCATAAAGTTTTCCAAGTTAAGTTAAGGTACAACTACATTATACCGTTTTTGCGGTAAAAAAGCAAGCACTTTTTTACGATTCGGTTAAAAAACCTGTTAAACCTAAATATAGAAAAAGCAATTTGTTAAAAGAGGTGCGTTATGCTAGATATGTTAAAAGGGTTATTGGACGAAAAACTTGAAGAAGTTTCTAAATCATTCTCTGATGTTGTAGTTCCATCAGTTACTGAACCAAAAATGTCACCAAAAGGCGATCCGAAAATTTTTGAGTTACAAAAAAAATTAATTGCTCGCGGTGCAAAAATCACTGCTGATGGTCTTGATGGTCCAGCTACTAGAAAAGCTGTGAAAGATTTTCCAGACGGTACTGCAACGCCTTCTGTAGCAGAAAAACCACAACCTGCTATTTCCGGTAAACAAGTAATATCTCTAGAACAAATTAAAGCGTTATTCCCTAAACATAAAGATCCTAGCGGATTAACTGCTGCGCTAAATGCGGTTCTCCCAAAATATGATATTACAGGAACTGAAAGAGTTGCGTGTTTTCTTGGGCAATGTAGCCAAGAAAGCGCTCAATTTTCAGTAATGATGGAAAATTTAAACTATTCTGCCGAGGGTCTATGTAAAATTTGGCCAAAACGCTTTCCATCCGTAGCAGCAGCTCAACCTTATCATAGAAACCCAGAAAAAATCGCTAATAAAGTTTATTGCGATCGTATGGGTAATGGTTCGGAAGCTAGTGGCGATGGGTGGAAATATCGTGGTTCTGGGTTTATTCAAATTACAGGAAAGGATAATTATACAAAATTTTCTAAATTTATCGGTAAACCTTTAGATGAAACTGTAGAGTATTGCAGAACACTACTCGGGGCTCTGGAGAGTGCTTGTTGGTTCTGGAAAGAAAATAGATTAAGCGAACGTTTTATTGACGTTAACTTTGATTTTATGGGTTTAACTAAAGCGATTAATGGTGGGACGCATGGTTTAGATTCTCGCCAAAAAATGTATAATTTGGCGAGATCTCTGTTAAAAAATAGTTAATTTCCAAGAGAAGCTAGTAGTTCAAATTTTAATTTATTAAGAGTTTCTATAGATTTCATATGTAAAAATTTAGGTTGTTTAACTTTAAATTGTTTATATAATAATTTTAATTCTAAATATTCTGGTCTAGCAGATAATTTATAATTATTATTAATTACGTCTATTTTATGTTGTTCTGTTTGAAAATTATGCGTATTATTATTTATTCTGGTTAATGTGAGATTTCTTTGGAATTCGTTATTTAAAAATAAATGCGTTCCATTTTTTAATCTGGTATTATTAGTTGATATTGCGGTTATTGATGCTGTTTTTGCATCAATACCGTCTAATCCATTTTCTGGGGTTAAATTAGCCCAGGAATCCGATTCTACGATATCATATAATTCAGATAAAGTTAACGCGATAGAAACTAATTCGTCAATATCGGTATACAATTTATACCAAATAGTTTTTACATATTGCGAACCGTGTTGTTTCAAATGCGATTTCCAATATTTACCGGAACCTTTATATTGGTTAGGATATTTTGTTATTGTTTTACATAGATATTTTAATCCAGTTATTTCGTGTTGTTTAATCATTAAATAAGTAGGTTTAAAATTTGAACGCGAAATTTGGCTTGCGGTATAAATACTTGTGCTGGACATAGTAATCCTCTTTGATTGCTGTAGAAATGTTTAGGATAGGTGGATACTGTAATATCGCGACCTATAACTATTTATAAATTAACAAAATAGAGAAAATATGTTTAATTTAACAGGTTTGTCCGACCGTAAACATCATTATGATACCGCTAAAAAATTATTAGGATAATTTATGGATATAGGTGTTCCTAATTTTTTTGATCTTGTAGAGCAGTGTGGAGCGCCAATAGCAATTGCTGTTGTGTGTGGATGGTTTTTAATGCAAGCAATTGAATTGGTTTTAAGTAGTGTTGTTAAAACAATCAGAAAGATGACTGGATTAATGCGTTCAATGGATGGTCGCGTTCGTCAAATGAATGTTGATGTACTTGAATTGGATCAATTAGTATCAATATCTCTTTTAGTTGATCCGTTACCCACAAAAATACACCACGAAGTTGCAGCAGAAATGAACAAGGATTAATATGAATCAAGCATATGTAAGTTTTTTTTCTGATGTTGTAATTCCGATTGTCGCCAGCGGAGCATTAGGAAGTTTTATTTTTACCGCATTGAAATTTGTCTTAGGTGATGTTATTACATCAGTTAGAACATTAGCAGCAATTGTTATGGCTTTAGAAAATAGAGTAAAAACTGCATCTAATGAGTTAATAAAGATTGACGTAACAATATCATCAGTTTTAGGATTGCGTCCTGATTTGGATAGATTATCCAGAGCAGATGGAAAAGTTGATGCTCGTAGAGATTAAAAAATAAAGGTGTAAAAATGGATATTACAGAAATAGGTGAGTTAATCTCAAAGTATGGGTTTCCGGTAGTGTCCGCCGGATATATGTTAAAAATGGTCAAATTCGTTTGGACTTTCACTATTGAGGAAATTAATCCGATTTTAGCCGAAGCTAATAAAGAGTTAATTGCTCTTATTGATAGAATACGTTTATTGGATGCGGATTTGTTGCGATTGACTGCCAAATTAAATACAGTGTTACAAATTAGAGAACGGACACCTATCAAAGAACCACCAAAACCAAAACGTCCAAGATCAGGATAATTATATGAGAAAACACCTATTAAAGTTGTTTTTTATTATGTGTTTTTCAATTGATGTTAATGCCTCTAATCTAGTTTATGAATTCAATAATCCAACGTTTTCGGGAAATGGTTGGTCAACTCAAGTAATAACTCTAGAACAAATAGAATCCGCTCGAAAACAAAAAATAAAAGATGATGCATCAGCTGTTATAGCCAAAGCTGCAGCTGATGCTAAAAATAGCAATTTATCTAAATTTTTAGTTAATGTTGAGTCCAGGATTTACGCTCAATTATCCAAACAATTAGCTGATCAAATGTTTACTGATAGTGGAGCAACATCAGGTACAATGGATTTTCAGGGAACATCTATTAATTGGGTTAAAGGTGCAACTGATGTATCGTTAACAATTACAGAATCTAATGGTAACACCACTGATATTATAGTTCCTATTGGTCAGTTTGGATTTTAATATGAAATATATTATTTTATCCATATTATTGCTTACAGGGTGTTCTCAAATTGCTTTGGATATTATGAGAGAAGATCCCGTTCCTATAACACCAAGAACCACATTAAGCAATAAATTACCAGAATTGGAAGGACCAGCAATACCAATTTCTATTTATGATTTTACTGATAAAACTGGGCAACGTAAACCATCAGACAAATTAGCTCAATTATCAACAGCTGTTCCACAGGGAGCAGAATCGTTTGTTATCAAAGCATTACAAGATTCAAAAAATTGGTTTAAGGTTGTTGAACGAGTTGGTTTAGATAATTTAGTTAAAGAGCGACAATTAATTCGCAATCAACGAGATGTTTACGAAGGAAAAGAATCTAAACCATTACCTCCATTATTAGTTAGTGGATTAATGGTAACAGGTAGCATTAGTGGATACGATTCTGATATTCGTACGGGTGGAATAGGGTTAAGGTTATTTAAACTTGGATTCACCCAAGAATATAGAGTTGATCAAATTACCATCTCGATGAGATTAATTTCTGTTTCATCTGGGGAAGTATTAGTATCAGTGGCAACAACTAAAACGATTTATAGTTTTGCTAGTGATGCTGGTGTTATGATGTTTATTGGAACTGGTAATGTAACTGCTCTAGAAGCAGAAGTTGGAAATAGCGTCAACGAACCTATTACTGAAGGTGTTAGAGTTGCTATTGAAGACAGTGTTTATTCTATGATAATTGAAGGGGAAAAACGAGGTCTTTGGAAATTTAAAAAGGAAAAATAGATGAAAATCTTACAAACATATTTGATTATGTTTGTTATGCTCTTTGCTACTACTACATTTGCTAATGATATTTTTATTGAACAGGTTGGGAGTTTATCTGATATTACATTAACACAACAGGGTGTTGATAATCGTATTGGAACAGCTCTTAATCCTTCATTTTTTGGTGGAAGTAGTGATGTGTCGACTATTGAACAAATTGGTTCTAGAAATGAATTAGATTTGATCGTAAATGGTGATAACACAACTGTTACATTAAGTACAACAGGTAATGATAATAAAGAAACAATTAATTGTGGAGTCAAAACTGCTGTGACATGTAACAATACTACAATCAATCATACTATATCGGGTGATAATAATACTATTGACACTACAATTGGTGCTACAACTAATAGTAAAATGACTGTAACTGGTGATAGTAATGCTATTACTCATACAAGTACAAGTTCTGGTATTGTATCTGCTGATTTAACTTTAACTGGTAACAGTAATACAATTGATTTAACTCAAAGCGGAACTTTGGATAAGAGTATAAAAATTGAAAGTACTGGTTCTAACAATAATATTACTGTTAATCAATCCAATCAATAGTTTTGCTGGGATTGGTCGAATATCTGAACAAAGCGGTCCAGCAGAAATTCAGAGAAATAAACAATCCTCTCCAAGTGCTATTAATTCTGATATTGAAACTATGGATACCGTAGTTACTGCGAAAGCAAAACTCGGTATCATTTTTGAAGATAATACAAAAGTTAATATAACTGAACAAAGTAAACTTGTTATTGATGATTTTGTATACGACGCCAAAAAAACTACCGGAAAACTCGCGTTAAAAGTAGCTCTAGGAACAGTTAGATATGCTTCTGGTCAAATAGCTAAACACGATCCCCAAAATGTAGGAATTCAAACACCAACTGCTACTGTGGTTGTTCGTGGCACGGATTTCTCAATGACTGTTGATGAATTAGGTAAAAGTACAATTATTTTATTACCCAGTTGTGATATTACTGGTTGTGTTACAGGTGCTATTGAAGTTTCTACTGATGCAGGGTTTGTTTTAATGAACCAAGCATTCCAGACAACAGTTGTATCAGATAAAAATTCTGCTCCAACAAAACCTGTTATCATATCAATCGATGCAGCTAATATAGATAATACATTAATTGTATCTCCTCCTGTAAAATCTACAGATAATTCAACAAAAGTAGAACAAATAAAAACTGATTTAGATATTAATTTTCTTGATCAAGATTTTTTATCATACAAACAATTAGATTTAAATGTTTTAGATTTAAGCAGCGAATTAGATAAAAATTATCTTGAGGTTGCTTTAATGGAAGATATGTTGAACGCTACTAATCAAGTCGGCAGCGATTTATTAGCTGTTGGGGTAATGTTGCCTGGATATAATGAGGCTAGTAATTTAAAATATTATATTAATTCTATTGAACAATTAGTATTAAACAAATCATCAAAACACCAATTTGAATTAAAAATTGATAAAAATTCAGATGCAACATTAAATTTAAATCAAGAAGGTGTTCCATTATCTCAAAGAATTAATATGGGTGTTGCAACAAAAATTACTATTATTCAAAAATAAATAGTTTTTTTAAATATAACGTGAGGTAATCATGAAAAAACTTGTTTTAGCACTATGTTTAGCGTTTTCTACTGCTGTATTTGCAGGAACTATTAACGAACAATGTCCGCAATTAACTGTAAACGGAACTCCACAATATGAATCTCAGCAAGGCGATCAAGAAATTTGTCATGCAAATTATGCAGTAATTCATAGATGCGGAGTAAAGGCTCCAGTTGCAGTATTTGAACATTTAACCAAAGAAGATATTACTGGTCCAGCTAAACGAAAAGATAATTTTCACCCTGATTCTGATGTTTCCCCACAATGTTCAGCTACTTTAGCCGATTATGCTACTGTTGGTAAAACTCATGATAGAGGACATTTATCTCCAGCTGGAAACAATACTCAAAGTGCTGATATTATGAGCGAAAGTTTTGATTTGAGTAACATGGTCGCTCAGGTAGCACACAATAATCGTGGGATCTGGAAACAATTAGAAACTAAAGAACGC
>JACCDZ010443969.1_pt1 | contig 10959 bp, 9 predicted proteins | sample 7449551 | NCBI WGS metagenome assembly JACCDZ01 (sample SAMN15323452, study PRJNA562643) | freshwater metagenome | isolation source: river surface water | place: USA:Blue River Watershed | collected 2017-08-18
AGTCAACCGGGGTAACAAATAGACGAGTCGTGAGACGCAGCTTTGATCCGGGGTCGCCAGTAACCGGGGAGCCACATGGAATGAATCCGAACGGCTAAATGCCCTTCTGTGAGGCGAAGAACAGCCAAGAAAAACAAAGGTTCATGCCCGTTGGAATACGGGCAAAACCAAAGCATCGCGTGCGGTGTTTCGGTTTTCAACAGGAGGTCTTATGGACTTGATCGGAAAGGTGTGCATGGTGCGCACATATTCAGCGGGCGTTTTTCTGGGAGAAGTCGCAAGCAAAGACGGCAAAGAAGTGCATCTGAAAAATGCGCGCCGCATGTGGTACTGGGACGGCGCAGCCAGCCTTTCTCAGCTTGCGACTGAAGGAACTTCCGCGCCGGAAAATTGCAAGTTCCCTGCCCCTGTGCCCGATGTGCTGCTGACGGAAGCCATCGAAATCATCCCAGCCAGCGAGGCAGCAATCGCGTCAATCGCTGCTGTTCCAGCATGGAAGAGGTAATCACCGGCTCCGGCGACGGCTACGGCGAAGGATCCGGCTCCGGAGCCGGCGACGGCTACGGCGACGGCTCCGGCGAAGGATCCGTCTCCGGAGCTGGCTACGGCGACGGCGACGGCTACGGATCCGGATCCGGAGACGGATCCGGCTACGGATCCGGAGCCGGATCCGGATCCGGCTACGGCTAATCAGCTAACATGGCCCTGGCGACAAGCTGGGGGCCATCATCGAAGCGGCGGCGTTGAAGGAAACGCAGCAATTGAAATTGTGGCAGGCCAATGGCGAAAACGCGCAAGTAGCCATAGGTGATTGCAGTGCAGTAGGCAGACTCATCCCCACGCCACGGGTTCTGTCTGTTTCAGTCACAGCCAGTATCAAGCCTGGCCCGCTTCGATGATGGTGTTCCAGAAATGGTGTCTGCGCTGGCAATAGGGCTCTGTGATTGGTGCAACTCGCCACCAGGGGCAATCGACTCTCCACCAGTCAGTCGATGCGGCATGTCCGCCACCGTCATCACGAAATCCGCTGATCGGTTATGAGAACTTGGCATGGCAGGTTGAAACTCGCGGAACCATGCAAGCGGTGTGTAGCGCAGCCTGGTAGCGCATCTGCTTTGGGAGCAGAGGGTCGCGAGTTCGATTCTTGCCACACCGACCATTTCAGGCACGTCATGCCGCCGTTCGTAGGGTTCATCCTCGTGCGGCATGCGTGCCGCCTTTTTTCGCGGGCTTGGCCGAGTGGTCAGGCAGCAGCCTTCCAAGCTGTTCACGCGGGTTCGATTCCCGCAACCCGCTCCACTGTCGTGACCCCATACTGCGCTCATGGGCTTATTCCTCGACCTACTCCATGTGCCAATCCGCGCCACCAACGACATGCTGGATGGCTTGTACAAGGCGCTTTCCGATGGCCACGACCACGGGCCTGACGGCATCTGGAAACCACACGATTCCATGCTGGTGCGCCGGCTGATTGAGCTGTTTACCGAGCGCGGGCTGGCCAGGCTGGATGCCGTCCACCAGCAGCTACTGGACTGGCAGTCTGGCGCCAACCACATCCCCACCGCATCCATCCCGCCCACACCACCAGGCTCACTCGCCCGCTGGAACGAGGCCGAACTGTCGCTGGCGCGCCTGTACCTGGAGAGCCTGCCTCCTGAAAAATGGACGCTGGAAGACCACATGCTGGCCATCGACTACGTGGTGCAGCGCCACCTGCCCGCCGACGAGCTGGTGGCCGAGGCCGACTGGCTGGCCACCAAGGCCACGATGATGGGCAAGGTGCAGGCAAACCTGGAGGGCAAGTCACTCACTGCGAAGCAGGCCGACGCAGTGCTGGCGGCCCTGCCGTCGTCGGCATCGTCGGGTGTGTCGCTGGCCGGGGCCACCAAGTCGGTGCTCACGTTTGCCCGCCAGCGGGCGGCTGAGCATGTAACCGCCCTGTCTGACAACGCCCGGCACAGAATGCGCAGCGTGGTGGCTGCCGACCTGGAACAGCGCGCCCTGGGCGGCGTGCCGCCGGGCACCAGCAGCCTGGAAACCAAGCTGGCCGACGAGTTCGCCACGCTGAATCGGGACTGGCGGCGAATTGCCGTCACCGAGGCCGGGGAGGCGCAGTTGCAGGGCTACGTCGCCAGCCTGAAGCCGGGCACAAAGGTGCAGCGCCTGGAGCGGTACGAGGGGGCGTGTGCATTCTGCCGCTCCATCGATGGCCGTGTGGTCACCGTGGTGGCCGCCGACCAGCCCGAGAAAAACCCCGACACCATGATCTGGCCGGGCAAGAACAACGTGGGGCGCAGCGCCTCGCCAAAGAAGCGCGTGGGCGATGTGCTGGTGGATCGGGAGCCAGATGAAATGTGGCAGATACCAGCCGGGCTGGCGCATCCGCACTGCCGGGGACGCTGGGTGCCCACCATCCAGGATGAACCGGGGGATGATCCTGAGTTTGCTGCTCAATTGAAGGCTATTCTGGCCGGGTGAACACCCGCGCCCGGTAGCCTGCCGGGGTCTCCCCGGTGGCCTGCCTGAACACGCGCCCCATGTGGGACTGGCTGGCGAACCCGCAGGTGTGGGCAATGGCGGCGATGCTGTCGCGCCCCGTGATCAGCTTCAGCTTCACGCACTCCACCCGTGCGCGCACCACGGCCTGCATGGGGGTGATGCCCGTGGCGGCCCTGAACACCCGCGCAAAATGAAACCGGCTCATGCGGGCCAGATCGGCCAAGTCGTTGATTGCAATGTTTCTCGTGTGGTTCTGCGCAATGTACGCCTGTGCCCGGCGTATTTGCTGGGCATTCTTGATGTATTTCATTCCTTGCGGCCCTTCTTCTTGTGCGCCGCACAAATGACATGCAAGCCCCCGCGAGTCATTCAGTCGAAAGTTGTACCCCTGTCGTGACCGTATCCTTTCAAGATGCGGCAAATCCCACGACTTTTCCTCAAGGCGGATGCCATCCCCGCTGACGCGCGGTGGATCACGGTTCACCCCAACGGCTCCGGTTCCAAGGGGCAGGCCGTCCTGATTCAGCCACACCCGGACGGCTCCGCGCGCGTCATCGGTGGCGCCGGCGGCAGCCTCAACTACCTCAAGCTGCGCGGCGTTAAGTCGCATTCCGACTACCAGGCCGAGGCCGGGAAAAAGGCCGCTGAAAAGCGGGCCGCCCGCAAGGAACAGATAGCCGCCGACAAGGCATCCGGGATTCACGGGGCCAAAGAACAGGCCCGCAAGGACATTGCCGATCAGCGGAAAAAGGCCGAGCAATCCGTCATTCAGGCTGTGGCCAAAAAGGCAGGGTGGGAGACTGAAGATCTGGAATTCCCGGAGGACGATTACGCCCACCTGTCCGAGGCAGCTCGGGACAAGGTGCGCGACAAGTTCCACCGCGACCTGCTGAAAAAGGCCAAAGAGGTCATCCAGCAAAGCCGCCAGATGCTGGTGCTCAGCCCCGCTGCCCGTGCCGACGCTGGCGTGGGCGAGGTGCCGCTGCACTCCGATTCGCCCGACGAGGTGGCCGCCGCCGACCTGGACCCCGTGCGCGCCATCGGGGCCGGGCTGGGGTTCCAGGCTGATTACGGTGGCCGGGCCGAGGCCGCCGGGCTGACCAAGGACGCGCTGGCCGCCGAGGCTACTGCGGTGAAGACCGCCAACCTCACGCCCGAGCAGCGCCAGAAGGCCCTGGCCAAGGGCGAGGCCGCCAAACTCATCCAGCAGGAGCTGGAAGGCATCAAGGAGCCCGCCGCACCCAAGGCGGATGCCAGCCTGTTGTCGGCAAAGGATGCCCTGGAGCTGGTCAAGGAAGGCAAAAAACTGGCCCTGATCGAAAAAGCCGCCCGCGAGGCCAATTTCGATGTGGATAAGTCATCCGTGGAGCCCAAAGCGTTTGTGCTGGAAACCACCGACGACGTGGATGCAGCTGTGCAGGAAGACCTGGCCAACGACCTGCGCACCATGCAGACACGCGCCTTTTTGTCCGAGGTGGGCAAGATCGCGGGCGGCAAGCCCGATGAGACGCTGGGTGGCCACATGGGCGTGGGTGCCTACAACAGCATCAACTCCCTGGCGATGGCCGTTGGCGGTGACGCCCTGGTCGATCGCTCCGTGGTGGATGTGATGGGCGTGGCCGGGGCTGCCCAGGTGCTGGCCCGCCGCCTGCACGCCGACCTCACGCCGGAAGAAGTGCAGCATGTGGCCGACGGGGTGCAAGACTGGCACGTCAACCACTACATGGCCGCCAGCACCAAGGCACTGAAGCAGGCCCGCGAGCTGACCGACGCGGCGGCCGCCATTGATCTATCCGAAGAGGCCAAGACCGGGGCCGACCTGGCCGTAGCCCAAGAGCTGAACCAGCGCCGCCGTGCAGCCGTGGGTGATGCCCAGCGCATCCTGGGGCAAGCCCTGGGCGAGATGGAGGCGAATGCCGCCCTGGTGCTGGCCATGAAGGGGCCGGGCACGGGTGACTTCCAGGTATCGCTGGGCACCACGTCACCCGAGGCCGCGATTACCCAGGTGCGGGCCATCGGGTTGCAGCCCGGCGATTACGCCCTGGAGCGCACGGGTGGCAACACCTTCCTGACCGTCAAGCCTGCGGGCATGGCCCGGCTGGCGAAGCCCGTTGCCCGTGAAGACATTGCCCAGGTGCAGCGAAACCTGGCCATCATGCGCGGCGACCACGACGAGGACGGCTGGCTGCCGCAGGGCGTGGCCAATCGCCCCGACATGCTCATGGACGTGAAGCCAGGTGTGGCCGAGCGCCTGGCGCAGCCGTTCCAGCCAGGTGCTGATCTGGAGGCTTCGCTGCGCACCTACATTGGGGCTCGTGCCGCTGACGGCGATGCCCCGGCGGACATCTTGTCCGATGTGCAGTCGGCTGACTTCTTCCAGAAAGTGGGGGCCGGGCGCACGGAGGAATACCGCGCCGCGCTCGATGCCGTGGCCCCGCTGAAAGGTGCCGATGGCAAACAGCAGCGGGCCGATGCGCTGGCGGACACGTTCGACAAGTACGCCGACGACCATGTGGCCGCCCTGGGCGGCGAGCGCACCACGCTGAACCGCCAGAAGTTCATGGTTGACCAGCATTCCGTGGACGCGCTCCACCGCGCCCTGGCCGAAACGCCCGAGGCCACGGCTGCGTACAAGCAAATCGGCGAGCTGACCAACAAGGATCAGGCCGCCCTGCGCGAGCACTTCTACCAGCACATTGCCCGCGAGGATGCCCAGGCTGGGGCCATGCGCAAGGAGCTGGAAGCGCACATCGCCAGCGAGCCAGAGAAGGAAACCACGGACATGTTCGGCGACACCGTGCCGAACCCGGAGTGGACAGACTGGAAGAACCACCGCGACGGCCTGGCAGCGAAGCTGAACGCCAGCAGCCTGACCTGGGGCAAGTACCTCAAGACCATGGGTGGCAACGAGCGAGCCTACGAGGCCGTTCAGGACGTGATCCGCTCCAAGGTGGCCAGCTCGTTTGTGGACACCCACAACAAGCTCAACCCGGACGCGCCCCTGAAGCTGGGTAAGCGCACCATCCGCAACAACCTCGACCACTTGGATGCCGTGGACCCGGATGCCCGCGAGGCCCGGCTGGCGAAGGACAAGGAGCTGGTGGATCGGCTGCGCAACCGGGTTGGTGGCAAGTACGCCAGCGGGTCGGTGGCCGACAAGATCGACGCAGCCAAACAGGAGCAGGCCGCGTTTGAGCAGGCCCAGATGGGGTTCTTCTCGTCGGAGGACTTGTTTGGCGGCGACGGCGCGGACGACAAAACCCCGCAGGCTGCCCCGCTGGGTGCCGACGAGCGCCACACCCTGGGGCACGCCGCCGAGCGGCAGATTGCGGCCATGATGGGCCACATCGGGCAGAACTTCAAAGCGGGCCAGCCGACAAAGCTCTGGGGAATTTCCATGTCGGGCAAGTACGCGGCACAGCAACGCGCCATCAAGCTGATTGAGGCCAATAAGCGGGTGATGCTGGCGGCGGGGGCGGGGTGCGTGCGTGGCGACACCGTCCTCCATGATGCAAAACGCTTAGGAAAGACTTTCTACGAGTGGTGGATTTCAGGCGAGGCCCCGGTTGTCGAGTCAATGTCCGAGTCGGGCGTTCTTGAGCACATGTCTGCATCCCCTGTGTTTGTGAAGGGGTTCTCCAAAATGTTGAAGGTGAGCACGCCTTCGGCGGCAATTGTCGTCTCGGAAAACCACTTATTTCTCACGGATCGAGGTTGGGTTTTTGCTCGCAATCTTTCGCAATCCGACTGCTTAATAGAGACATCCTCTTTCGGAGTGACCGAAGCCCGGAGTTCCAGTGATGCTGAAGGTGGTCTGTTTTTGAGGAAAACAGTTCGAGATTGCTTGGGTCGTTATTGGCGGGATTCTCATCAATGTGATGAGCCACTTCTTCTGGAAGAAGGTAGCGGCCAATTTTTTGCTCAAGAACCAGCCTGTGCTGCGGGTAATAGCCATCCGCGTAAGCATGGGGATGGCCGGTGGCTCTTTGCATTACATAACCAAGACTCGTTGTGTACGTCCCTCCCTTCCATGCGTGGTTTTTGCGGCCAATTTGCTCAATTGACCGACCTCTCAATTGAAAGCCAAACAGCCGAAGGCTCCGGCGGACAGCTTGCTCGTCACACTCAAGCTGGATTGCTATATCGGCAACTTTCATCTGTTGTTCTTCAAAAAGCGCGTGAAGAATGTCTTTACTTTGGACGGGGTGATTTGGTGGGTAAACTCGCCAAGTTTGAGTTACTGGCTCAACCCCTTGAGCGCGAAGATGCCGCCTTACTGTCTTCTGGGAAAGACCAAGGGTTGCGGCAGTTTGCGCAACAGTTGCGTGCTGCTGATATGTGCGAAGAACAAGCGCCAGGGTCTCCGGTTTTCGATGGTTCATACAAATTTAGTCCTGTTTTGTCCGTTGATGATGCTGGGCACTTTATCACATTTGATATCCATGTTCCGGTAACAAACAACTATGTCGCCAACGGGCTTGTCCATCACAACAGCGGGAAAACCAACATGATGTTGGGAGCGCATGCGCATTTGGCTGGCCTTGGGAAAATTAAGCGATCTATCCACGTCGTCCCCAGCATCGTGCAGGGCCAATTCTCCGGTGAGGCATTGCGCCTGCTGGAGCCCGGCAAGTTCAAGGCCCACATTCAGCCCGGCGCATCGCAGGCCGAGCGGATTGCCGCCTACAAAGACCCGGACACGCATATCTGCGTGATGACCCACCAGTCGTTCCGCGATGACATGATCCACCTGGGTGCCCAGCACGCCGGGGTGGACGAGGCTGCCATGACCGAGAAGCTGCAAGGCATGACCACTGCGCAGCGCAAGGAATGGGTGGCCGGGGTGATGGCCAAGGAGGGGATCAACTTCGACGCATCCTTCGTGGACGAGTCCCACGACACCCTGAACCGGGCTGGCAAGGAAAATTCCAGCCTGGCGAACGTGATTGAGGCCGTTGGCCACCACACCCCGTACCATGTATTGTCGTCCGGTGACCCGGTGAAGAATGACGCATCCGAGGTGCATTCCATGCTCCAGAAGATGGACCCAGAGCGGTACGGCGACCGGGCGGCATTCATGCGCCGCTACGGGGCCGACACCATCGCCAGCAAGGACGCGCTGCAACGTGAAATGGCCCGGTACGTGTTCCCGACCTCCATCACACCCGACGTGGCCGTCAGCCGCAGCACGGAGACCGTGAAGCTGTCCAAGGGCCAGCAGCAGGCCCTGGGCGAGCTTGACAAGCACCTGGCACGCGCCCGGCTGGCCCAGCGTGCGGGCAAGGTGGACGTGGAGGCCGTGCGCCACATCTCGCCGGGGTCGTTTGATGGTGTGCCAGAGGATGAGCACGAGGCTGTGGCCGCGAAGCTCCAGAAGGCCGTGGGCGTGCTGAAGTCGTCAGCGGTGAACCGGATCATCAACACCCACCCCGACAATGCGAAGGTGCAGCGTGCCGTGGAGCTGGTGCAGGCCCGGCCCGGCAAGCAAGGCGTGATTTTTGCCCGCAACCGCGAGGCCGTGGCTCAGTACCAGGCTGCGATGGAGAAGGCTGGCCGCCGCGTGGTGACCATCACGGGCAGCGACAGCGCCAAGGAAAAAGACCGCAAGCGCCGGATGTTCAACCCCGAGCAAGGCGAGGCCCAGGCCGATGTGCTGATTGCCTCGGACGCAGGGGCGGTGGGCATGAACCTGCAATCCGGCCAGTTTCTCATCCAGCACGACATCAGCCAGACGGCGAAAACGCACAGCCAGCGGAATGCCCGCATTCACCGCCTGGGGCAGAAGAAAGGCGTGGAGCTGATCGACCTGCAAGGCGACCACCCGGAAGAACGGAAGTCCAGCCAGCGCCTGGAGCGCAAGTACGGGCTGAAGAACATGATGGCCAGCCCGCTGGACGGGCTGGATGACACCGGGGTGGCCGGGGCCATTGCCGCCCGCCGGGCGGCTGCGCAGTCTGATCAGGCTGGGTTGTTTTGAGGTAACCTCACGTCATGAAAAGAAACCACAAATTCTGGCGGATGGCCTGGCTGTCTTTTGCCTTGGCCATCTTCTTGTTTGACCACGTCATTGCGCTGGCCGGCGCAGCCACCACCACCAGCGCCTGCTACAACATCTCCGACGCGGATGCCCGCGCTGCATGCCTGGCGCGTGCCCACCGCGATCCTGGGCGGTGCTACAGCGTGCAGCGGGCTGATGCTCGGGCTCAGTGTCTTGCCGAGGTGCGCCAGTGAAACGCCACATCGCCAACACCCGCGCCCACCTGGGCGAGCTGCACGGCCTGGCGGCCAAAACGGAAGCCGCCGAGCACCGGATACTGGAAAGCGCCGAAACCCGGCTGCAAACCGTAAACGCCGCCCTGGAGCGCCTGCGCCCCGGCGTGGAGGCTGCGCCCGATAAGTCCCAGGATCGTTACCTGGAGCTGATGGAAGAACGCGGGCAGCTGCATATCGTCATTGCGAAGGCAAGGCAGGTGCTGGGGGCCTGATTCTGGTGCGCGGCGCTCACGGCTTGAAGTCGTGATGACAAAATGCGCCCCATGAACAGCGAAGCGCAGCTGATTGCGGGCCTCCCAGACTATCTCAGCATCGAAATGATGCTGAAGGCCACCCCTGCACAAGAGGGTGAGCAGCGCTTCGTGTACCTCGAAGCATCCCGCGAAGCCCGCGACCAGCAGAACGAGATTGTGCTGGCGAAGGCTCTTGAGGATTCAGCCGAGCATTACCTCCGGTACGGCAACGTGGATTTGGATCACAAGTCCATGCCTGCCGTGGCCAAGATGTACGGCATCGAAAAGCCCGAAACGTGGGAAATCGGCACACCCGTGGATGTCCGCGTCAGTGGTGCGTCCACGTTCGTGAAGGCCCAGCTCTTTACCGGCGACACGCCACTGGCCCAGCGCGCGAATGACGTGTGGGACAGCATGACCAAGCTGAAGCCACCCCGTAAGTGGTATCCATCCGTCGGTGGCAAGGTGTTGGCCAAGTCAACCCGCATCGACCCGGAAACCGGCGACCGTATTGGCGTGGTGAGCAATGTGCGCTGGACGAATATCGCGCTCAGTCAGCACCCTGTGAACCAAACCGTCGGCGGCGTGTCCACCATCCCGTTTGGCGTGCTGGCTAAGTCCTGGCACGCGGGAGGCTTCGACATGACCAAAGCCCTCGAATCCAGCTACGCCACCGACGCGGCGGCCAAAACCGGCGGCGCGGCCCTGGCGACGCAATCGCTGGACACTGGTGTCAAGTCGCCAAAATCATATTTCGACTTTCGCGATCGTCTCGCTGCCGCTGTCAGAAGTGGCAAGGTCAGCGATACGTCCGCGAATGGCCTGATGCAATACAGCGCAGAGACTTTCGTGCTCTCGCTCGATGAGTCGGCCGAGTGGGTGGATCGCTTTCTGAGTGATCTGAAATCAGGTCTTTCCAAAAAACGGAGAATTGCATGAGTGCAAATTTTGAAGCCCTCTTGAAGGAGCTTGGCGAAGTCGCTGCCGATGCCGACACCCTGGCGAAAGCCATCCCCGCCGCTGCGCCGCCCGCAATGGCCGCCGCTGGTGTGAACCCGGAGGATGATGATGACGACGACGAGGACGGCGATGATGCCGCCATCGAATCCGCTGCCGCCGCCGATGGCGACAAGCCCACGTTCGGCAAGTCGTTTGAATTCGTGGACGACGCTGGTGCCAAACACGAAGCCGTGGATGCCACCGACCTGGTGAAGTCCTTGATTGCCCGCGTGGACTCCGTTGACGACGTGCTGGCGAAGGCTCTCACTTCGATGGCTGGCTCTCTGAAGGCCCAGGGCGAACTGATCAAGTCGCTGTCTGGCCAGGTGCAGTCTCTGTCCGGTCAGGGGCGTGGCCGCAAGGCGGTTCTGTCTGTGGTCGAAAAGCCTGCCATTGGTGAAATGACCAAATCGCAGTCCGAGGCCGGTGTCACCCCTGAGCAGTTTTTCGCGAAAGCGAATGCAGCCTTTGACGCGGGCAAGATCAGCGGCAAAGACCTGAATGTGGTGAGCGTCTGCCTGCGCGGCAATCACCCCATCGACCCCGCCCTGGTCCAAAAGATCGCCCTGGCCTGATCGCGGCAATTTCCAACTTCCATTTTTAAGGACACAACATGGACGCGCAAACCTTGATGCAGCAGTTCGCGGGCATGGCCCCCGGCGGCAGCAACCCTTCTCTCGGCGCCTCTATGGGCGGCTCTCTGGACGCCATGGGCGATCTTAAGAAGGCCCTCGAAGCCAGCTCTTACCAGACCGACGTTTCCACCCTGACCGGTGGTGGCGCTTTGGGCGTGCAGTCTCTGGACACCGCCATGAAGACCACCATCCAGGAGCAGGAACACTTCGTGTTGTTCAAGCGTCTCCAGCAGACCAACGCAACCAACATCGTTGACGAATACACCCGCCAGACCGGCATCGGTGGCTTCCTCGGTGGCTCGACCAACTCCCAGATGGGC
>JACCDZ010545545.1_pt1 | contig 10959 bp, 11 predicted proteins | sample 7449551 | NCBI WGS metagenome assembly JACCDZ01 (sample SAMN15323452, study PRJNA562643) | freshwater metagenome | isolation source: river surface water | place: USA:Blue River Watershed | collected 2017-08-18
CTGTCGGCCATCCCTGACGAGCCGCCCAGCGAGACACGGCGGTTCGCGCCTGCGGGCGGTGATGTGATCGTGCGCGGGATGGGGCTGGCGCAGCGGCTGCAACTCACGCTTGCAAGCAAGCGCGGGTTCGACAACGCCCCCGAAATGCTGTCGGCCTGCGTGTTCGTTCTGGACGAGGACGGCCAGGAGGTCCCGATGGCCTCTCAGGGCAAGTGGAAGGTGATCGGTGCGCGGTTCTACACCGAGACCTTGGATTTGATGGCCGCCATCAATCGGCTTTCCGGCATCGAGGACGCCTCGGGAAACTGACATCGCCCGAGCTGCGGTGCGCGATGGATGTCTGCATGTCCATCGGTTGCACCTTGGGGGAACTCGGGCGGCGAATGTCCTCGGTGGAATTCTCCCTATGGTTCGCGCTTTGGCGGACTGAGCCAGCAGCAATCAGGGCGGACATGCGTGCGGGAGTCGTCGCTTCAACGGTGGCGAACTACGCGGGCAAGGCGCGGGCGGACGAAGCCGAGCCAGCGCAGCCGCGTGACTTCTTGCAGTTCACAAGCGGCGCAGGGGATCGCGACCCCGACCCGGTAGAGCACTTCAAAGGGCAGTAATGGTCCAAGCACTGACGATTGACGTCGAAGCGCGGTTTGCACAGGTGATGGATGGCCTGGACTCGCTGAATGCCAAGACGAGCAAGACCGTGCAGTCGATGGACTCTGCCTTTGGCGGGCTGAAGGCCACGTTAGCCGGGCTTGCTGGTGCATTCACGGTCGATGCTTTGTCGCAAAAGTTCGGGTCGGCCGTCAAGGCGATGGCGGACTTGGACGATGCGGCGCAGATGACTGGCGCAAGCGTCGAATCGCTATCGTCCATCCTGAACACGCTAGCCCCGACCGGCGTCACGCTGGAAACGATCACAGGGGCCACTGAAAAGCTCGTCAAGTCCATGCAGGGGGCCGACGAGGAAACGAAGGGCGCGGGCGCTGCATTCGCTGCGCTGGGGATCTCGGTCCGGGATGGCGCGGGCAACCTACGATCGTCCGATCAGGTGCTGATCGAGATTGCGCAGTCTCTCGCCAAATACGAAGACGGGGCAAACAAGGTCGCCATCGCACAAGCGATCTTTGGCAAGTCTGGCGCGTCGCTATTGCCGATGCTCAAGGACCTCGCGGAGCAGCAAAAGGCGTCAAGTACGGTATCGGCAGAGCAGGCACAGGCCGCTGCGGACCTTGAAGACAAGTGGCGAAAGCTGAAGGTCCAAGGCGATCAGTTCGCGCAGACGATTGCATCGCAGATCATTCCCGGCCTGACGAAACTGCTTGACCAGTTCACGAAGGGCATTGAGGTCGCCGGGGGCTTCTGGGCGGCCCTTGGCAAGTTCGGCCTTGCCAATCCGTTCAAGACCCCCGCCGATCAGATCAACTCGCTTTCGACTGAGCTTGAGAATCAAGGCGCGATCATCAAGCGCAATCAGGCGCTCGTTGATGGCACTGCATCGGCGTTTGGGCGAGGCGCGAGGAATGCAGCGCAGGGCCGGGTCGATGACGCCAACAAGCGGATTGATGAGATCAACCGCGAATTGCAGTACTGGCGGATGCTTGAGGAGCAACAGGGCAAGGTCACGAACCTGAAGAACAACGCCCTGTATGGCGACAACTCCGAGCCGAAAGGAAAGACTCCGAAGCTTCCTACCGGCGGCGGGACAGACAAGAAAGGCGCAATCGAACGCGCCGAACTGACCGACGAACAGAAGGCGATCGTCGATGCATTCAAAGCCATCGACGGCGTGCAGCAGCGCGCCAGGTCGGCCGCTAGCACGCTTCAGTTGCTCGATCAGATGTTCTTTGAGGGCAGTCTGACCGCAAAGCAGTACGACGACATCGTTAAGCAGATCTTCAAGACCTCCGAGACGGCAGGCGATGCGGCGCTCGCGGCGGTCGAGAAGCAGGCCGAGGCGTGGCGCGATGCGATCGACCCGGCGCGTGCGTATCGCCGCCAACTCGCAGAGATCAATGAGCTAGAGGAGAAGGGCAGGCTGACCGCCTCCGAAGCCGTCAAGGCTCGCGCCGAAGTGTTCACGAAGATCGGCGACCTCACCAAGACCGCAACCGAGTCGGTGAAGGATCAGCGGTCGGAGGTCGAGAAGCTTGGCCTTCAGTTCGTGTCGAGCTTCGAGAATGCAGCGGTGAAGGGCGAGGGCTTCCGGGCGGTGCTTCAGGCGCTGTTGCAGGACATCGCCAAGCTCGGGCTTCGGCAGCAGTTCACCATGCCGTTGTTCGAGGCCGCTACGAGCTTCTTCAAGCCTTCGGCGACGAGTTGGACCAGCGGCTCCGACCTGCCGACCGGTGATCTTTGGGGCAAGAACCTCGCCAACGTCTCCGCGCAGCAGGTCAAGAGCTACACCATCGCCCCCGTCATCAACATCGACAGCCGATCCGATCAGGCCCTGATCCGCCAGCAAGTCGAGGCAGGCGTCGCCAAGTCCATCGCGCTGTCCAACGACATGCGCGCACGCGGGGCGATGCCGGCATGAGCACGATCACCTATCCGTCGACTCGCCTGTTCGACCCAGCGAGCTTTGACTTCTGGCTAGTCGAGAGCGTCCGCACGTCGCGCTCGCTGCTATCTGGATCGGTCCAGACGATTGCGCTGCCTGGGGCGAAGTGGAATGCCATCGTGACCTTGCGCGGCGGGACTCCTGCTGAAGCGGCGGGCCGGGAGGCGTGGATAGCGTCCATTCGCGGCGGGATCAACCTCGTCTCGATGTGGCACCTACAGCGCCCCGAGCCTCGCGGGACGATGCGCGGGTCACCGACGGTTGCAACGACCGCCCCGGCTGGGGCAACGAGCATCGCCATCACCGGCACCGGCACGCTGGCGGCTGGCGACATGCTGGGCATCAACGGCCAGCTTGTGATGATTACCGCCTGGTCAACCGGCTTCATTGACGTTGTGCCTGCGCTGCGGCAGCAGGCCACGGCCGGGACGGCAATCGTATGGAGCAAGCCGTCGGCGCTGTTTCGCTTGACGTCTCCTGTGCAGTCCCGATACGAGCCGATGTGGTCGCCGGGGCCGTCGTTGCAGCTTGAGGAGTTCATCTAATGCGCTCGCTGACTTCCGGGCAGGCGACGACGCTTGCGTCTGGCGTTCTGGAGTGCTGTTGGTTCGTTGAGCTCCAGTTCGACTCTGCGACTCTCAGAGTGACGACGGCCGGGCATACGATGGATTGGGGCGGCTACTCGTGGCTTGGCTCTGGCCTGCTGCTGTCTGTCGATCCCGTAGTCGAGGCGTCTACGCTGGAAGCGACGGGAACGAAAGTCAGCCTGTCGGGCGTTCCGACGTCGATGTTGGCGCTCGCGCTGGCCGAGCCGACGCAGGGCCGGACGGCGATCATCCGATCCGTATTCCGCAGCGTCGAGACTGGGCAGATTGTCGATACGCCACCTGTCGAGATGCAGGGGATCATCGACGTCCCGCAAATCGATATCAGCACTGACGGCACGTTCACCGTCGCGATCACGATTGAATCCGATCTTGCGGACTTCAGCCGCCCCAATGTCCGCCGGTACACCGACGCCGATCATCAGGCCCGATACCCCGGCGACCGTGCGCTAGAGCGCGTCGGATCGGTCGTCCTGCAAACGCTCGTTTGGCCGTCGGCACAGGCGCAGCGATGAGGGTTCAAGACTGGCCCGAGCGCCTGGCCGAGTACATCCAGTCCGCCATCACAAAGCCTTTCGCATGGGGTTCGCACGACTGCGCGACCTTCGCGGCCGGGTGGGTCGAGGTGGCGACCGGCGAGCGCATCCCGCTTCCGGAGTGCAACTCGGCTGTCGAGTATGCGCGGCTGATGGAGTCGTCGGAGATGCGCGAGCTGGTCGAGCAAGTGCTTGGCGATGCAATGCCTAACAGCCGCCTAGCCGCTCGCGGGGATGTCGCGCTGGTGCCGATTGGCGACCGGCTGTGTCTTGGGATCGTGGTCGATGGCTACGTCGCCGGTCCCGGTACGGACGGGCTGCTGTATGTGCCGCGTTCAGAAATCGTGTCTGCGTGGGTGGTGTGAATGGCTGAGTTCGGCGCAGCAGTAGCGACTTGGGCGCAGGGATCAGCGCTTACCGTGGCTCAGTCGGCGCTGCTGCAAACCGTTGCCCAAGCCGCATTCACGGTCGCCTACACCGCCTACAACCTGAACCAAGCACAGCGGGCCAAGCGCGCCGCCAGGGATGCAGCCCTTGCCTCTTTGCAGGACCGCTCTGTTGCGATCCGGTCATCGGATGAGCCGCAAGCGATCATCGTCGGTGAGGCCAAGGTCGGCGGCGTCATTGCCTACGCAAAACCACATGTAGACAAGGGCGAGTATATGACCATCGTTCAGGTGGTCGCCGGTCACGAATGCGAGCGGCTGCAAGGAATCTTCGTCAATGACCTGTATATCGCCGCCGATGCGTTCGATGCGGACGGCTGGGTTCTGCCTGGAGTCCCTTACTACAAAGTCGCCTACGACAACCGCGTGGAGTCGCATGTCTGTCCCGCGCCGGGTGGCACGATTGTTCTAAGCGGCCTGCCTGCTGTCATTGACTCGATTGCTTATCGAGACTCGCAGGTTGCGGAAGGCGCACAAGTCGTCCTGTCCGAAGGCGTCGACTACACCCGGTCGGGCAGTACGTTGACGCTGAACAATGCGGCGGCGATCAGCGAGACGCTTGTCATCACTTACCGGGTAGCTGTCGGCGGCCCGTTGCTGCGCGTCAAGTGGTTCCCCGGCACGTCTGCCGGTGCGCGTGATACGGACCTAGAGGCTGCCAGCGGCGGCGAATGGACTTCGGCGCACGTCGGCAAAGGACTGGCCCGCGTTCACATCACTGTGAAGTGGGACAACGCATGGTTCGGGCAGATTAGTCTGCCGAACTTCGCGCCTGTTGTTCGTGGTGCCAAGTTCTACGACTGGGCAACCGGTGCGACGACGTGGACCGACAACGCCGCCAGAATCGCCGCGGGCTACATGATGGCGTCGGCCGGGTTCAACATCCCCGGAACCCGAATCAACGCTGACGCGATGCTCGTTGCTCAACTGGCATGCGACGAAGACGTCTACGTTGATGCCAGCAACACCGAAAAGCGATACACCGCCGACGGCATCCTGTCGACCGATGCTGACCGCCGCGACAACCTGCGGCAGCTGCTATCGGCCATGCAGGGCACTGCGGTCTACTCTGCGGGTTCGTGGATCGTCCGGGCGGGCGTGTATCAAGCACCGACCTACACGCTCACAGAGGACGATCTAGCCGACGCTGCCAGCATCGCCATCAACCCCGCTGTGCCGCGCCGCGAGCTTTTCAACTCGGTGCGGGGTCGATACGTCTCTGCCGGTCCCTACTTCCTGTCGACCAGCTTCCCGCCCTACGCATCATCGACGTACATCGCGCAGGACGGCGGACAGCAGATCGACGCGGACATCGACCTGCCATTTACGAACAGCGCGCACGCTGCCCAGCGCATCGCAAAGCTGATGCTCCATCGGCATCGCCTCGGGCTGTCGTGGTCGGCATCGTTCAAGCTTTCGGCTTGGCGGTTGATCCCCGGCGACACGGTGTATTGCCCATTCCCGACGTTCGGTTGGGACGCCCTGAACGGTGGCTTGGGCAAGATCTTCCGCGTCGAGCGCACGTCGCACGGGTCGGATGGGACGGTGCTGATCTCGTTCGCGGAAGAAGCGGCCAGCGTCTACGCCTGGAACTACTCTGAGGCGACCAACATCGACCCCGCGCCGAACACGGACCTTCCAGATCCGTTGTACGTCCCTGCTGTGTCCGGCTTGTCTGCGACTTCCAGCGTAACGACGTTCACGAAGCTTTCCGACGGCTCGGTCTTGCCGTATGTGACGCTATCGTGGGACGCAATCACCGACGAAGGCATTCTGTCGGGCGGCATGATCCGCATCCTGTGGAAGCGGGCCGAGGAAACCGAATGGCGCAGGCTGTCATCGCCGCCTGATGCGACGTCTATTCGACTGTCCCCGCTGGGGGCGGGCGAGTACATCCTTGCGCGCGTGTGGGCAGAGAACGGCATCGGCACGCGGTCCATCGAAGTCACGCTGTCGCATCGAGTCTCGACCGATCTTGCGTCCGCCGTCCTGGCTGCGGGAAACAGCGCGAACTACCTGACCAACGCAACCTTCGCCAGCGGCACGACGCTATGGACAGCGTTTGGCGAGCAGGGGTTCACGGACGCCTTCGACTTCGTGCAGCTTCCGGAGGGTGATCAGTACCGCGTGCCGGGCCTGCCGACGAGCGTCGTTCTGAGGCAGTACGGCACGCAGCAGGCCAAGCTGTACGCTCGGTCGGCGGCGTTCCCGGTCGAGGCTGGTCGGTCGTACTGCGTCTATGTCTCGCTGCTGCCGTATCTGTGCCGGGCAAAGGTCCAGGCTGAGTTCTACAACGCGGCGGGGACTCTGGTCGGCTTCTACGACACAACTGCTGTTGTCGACTCCATCGGCCCGACACCTGCCGATCCGTCGACCTACGGACTGAGCGAAGTGCGCTTTCAGGTTGCGCCTGGGCAGCCCATCGTCGCGGCTCGCCTGCGGGTCGAAAAGTTCCCGACGAACCCCGGCAGTTTGAGCAGCGCGCTGCACATCCTCAAGCCGTTTGCGGGTCCGGTCGAATCGTTCGCAAGCCCCCGTCCTGAGTGGCAGGCTGGTGCAGTGCAGACGGTTGGGACGTCGCAGATAGAACCGGGCGCAGCGGCAGAGGTCTTTGACGCAGAGTGGTCTGTCGCAGACTTCACGGTATCGGATTTCTCGCCCAGCACTCCGGGCGCGCAGCCCGACGGCGTGCTGTGGAAATCGTATATCGACTGGCCGTCTGGTGTTGCGGCGATCTTTGCCGAGAACACCCACAGCGAAGCGGCGACGGTCGTCGTGTCGGCAACGCTGTCGTCCATCGTGTCGATCAACTCCGTGTATGCGCGGTACATCGCCGGTCAGATCTACACCGACGGCGAGTCTCTGACCGGGCCTGAAGCGACAAAGATGGCGCAGCTAGCGCCGAGCGGGTCGACTGCCGGATCGTTGGTTGTCATCCGGTCATTCACGATCCCCGCCAAGACCGTCCGGGGCTATGCATTCCAACTGTGGGCAGGGGCTTTCGGTAGCGGCTCGGGCGTGCCGACAACTTCGTTCTCCCGCGTCCGCGTGAAGATGCACGCCGAGGTCATCAAACGATGAAGGCGTGGAGTGTCTACCGCCGCGCTGACGGCGTGCTGACTGGCGTCACCGTGCGCGGAAGTCATCGGGCCGCCGTTCTGAATACGCCCGCGGGATGCGCCTTTGTTGAGGGCGAGTTTGATCAGTATGCGTGGCGCATCGACGTCGAGACTGGACAGCCTGTCGCGCACGTCAGCGAGCCGCCGACGCCCAGCGAGGATGACCGGTGGCGCGAGGTGCGGGCTACCCGGCAAATGCTCTTAGCCTCGTCCGACTGGACGGAACTGGCAGGCGCTGCTGATCGCATCGGCGCAGAGCGGTTTGCCGCGTGGCAGGGATACCGGCAGGCCCTCAGAGACATCACAGAGCAAACCTTGCCGGTCGTGTGGCCGGTCGCACCGGAGTAAGCATGGCCGTCCGACAGTGGAAAATTGCAACGACGAACGACGGGACAAACTCGCCGCTCATCGCTACCTTCGATACTGCCGTCGCAGCAGGATCGACTGTCGTTGCATTCGTCGCATCCCATCAGTACGCCGAGACGGCCGGTAACGTCGCGTCCGTCAAGTACGGCACCGCGAGCGATGGCAGCGGCGGAACAGCATTCACGAATCGCGTTGCGCTGGAAGACGTCGCCGCATCGACTGCATGGCTTGACGCATGGGACTACATCGACGCTCCTTCCGGGGCGATGTCGGTCCGCGTGGGCTGGAAGGTCAGCAACGCGAACAACAAGGCGGCGCTTGTCATTGTCGAGCTGTCGGGCGTGCAGACATCGCCGCGTGATGTCTTGCTGTCCGTCCAGGGCGGATACAACGCGACGTCCACGGCCATCGGCCCGACGTCTGCGCTCGCGCAAGCGGACGAAGATGCGCTTCTAGTCGTTGGTGGGCAGCTAAACGGCCTAGCGCTTCAGGCTGGCACGTCGTGGGCGCTGCTCACTGCGTATCAGATGAGCGGCGACAACAAGGGCATCCTCGTCGCTCATCGTGAGCCTGGATCGACTGCCGCACTCGCCGGGACGGTGCTGCACAACACCGGATCGGGCATCGCTGCAATCCTGTCGTACAAGCGGGCGGTCAATCAGCGGATCAAAGCATTGGTTGAGGACAGCGGCATTCTCGGCACGACGGGATGGTATGGCCGGGTGTTCAGTGGCTCGACTCAGGTCGCGCAGTACACCGGGGGGAAAGTAGAGGCCACCGCAGACAGCAGCGGCCGGGCTGTCCTGCTCATCACGGCCGACGGCATGGGGCTAGCCAATGGCGCGAGCGTCACAGTCACAGGCGAGTCGAGTACTGCGACCCCGAGCCGGCCGAACGGCTCGGGGATCGTTGGCGAGGCGTCGGCCACCGTTGAATCGGGGACGATCTAATGACGCTGCGAAACCCCGCCACCGCGCAGGAATGGCTAGATCACATTTGGTGGACCATGAACGGCGCAAGCGAAGCGCCCGTTGCTGCCAATGGTGGGCCGATCCCGTTTCAGAAGCAGACGGTCTATACGGCCAGCACTGCGGGCATCATCGCATCGCTGATCGGCTCATCCGAGTATCCGGGGTCTGGGAATCTTCACTTCGCAAACAGCATGGACGAGGTGATGTATTGGCTTTGGCTGTATGCCGGGGCCGGTCACGCTGCGGTCAATTCAAAGATCGAGTGTTGCGACGGTTGGATGCTGATCCGACGTGCATCGACAAAGCGGTTCGAACTGCTCGTGCGCGGCGCTCGATACCTCGGCCAGCCGTGGAATAACACGGCGTGGGGCGACGGCTATCCGTCTGGGTATGAGCAGGATCTATCGACCGATCCGAACAAAACGATTGTTCAGCCATACGGCGGGCGCGGCTATGAAATGTGGCCTGTCCCGTCTGCAATCGGCGGGTCGCCTGTTGGCAATGTCAATCGCTCCGCACTTGCCGATTTCGACTTCCTCGCTGTTGGCGCGTGGGTCCGAGTTGTCGGCCCTGACAAGCACCTGGCTAACTTCGTCGGCAACAACGGCCAGGACTTGGCGATTAGTTGGCGGCCTGGTGGTCAGCGATACGACGCAGCCGGTTATCCGTACTGGGTCTACGACGGCGGCGGCGCAGGCTGGAAGACCATCGACAACTCGGGTGCGTGGCAGTGCATCAGCTATTGGGGCATCCGCGAGCCTGTCGGCGCGATGTCCGTGCCCCCGCCGTTCTCCGGAACGTCAGATTGGCGCGGTGATTGGCCGTGGTCATATGGCCCGCAGTACGGGATGACATGGGCCGAGGTCGTCGCGGCCAAAGACCAGATCGCTACGCTGATGGCGCAGACGCGCATGGTGTCGGCTGACGGCTCGACTCCCACTCCAAGTCCGACCCCGACACCATCACCGACCCCGACGCCCAGCCCTGCGCCTGCGCCTAGCGGGACGCCTTCGCCTGCGTCACTGCCTCGTACCGGCCCGAGGATCGCAGCATCCGGCAACCGCAACACGCTTGCCCGCGCTGTGACACCGGCCATAGGCACAACGTCGCTACCGGTCGGGACGGTTGGTGCCGCGTACTCGCAGGCGCTTGTGGTGTCCGGAGCCTCCCCGCTGGTGGTCACGGTATCCGGGCTTCCGGCCGGGCTTTCGTATTCGGCAGGCACGATCAGCGGGACACCGGTCATCCCTGGCTCGTACACGGTGTCAGTGGCGCTATCAAGCCCCGGCGGTACGGCGTCTTCGTCGATACCGCTGCTCATCAATCCCATCGCATCGACTCTTCGAGCGGGCGCGTGGGCGCAGACCATCCGTTCGCGCAGGGGGGGGCGCTGATGTCACCGGCAACGACGTCCGATCCCGTCGGGCAAATGCTCAAACTCGCCCCGCTCATCGCATCAATGACGGCCGCGGCTTTCACGTCCTACATGACGGCATCGGTCCAGATGGTGCGGATCGAGGAGCGACTGCGGGCGGAGGTGGACATGCGAGCCGCTGCGGACGCGAAACATGACGCAGAGCGCACGCAAGACCGCGCCGAGCTGCGCGAGCAACTGCGCGGCATAAGCGACAAGCTGGACGAAGCGTTGCGGGCGGCGAGGGCGCGCTAGTGCGAGTGTCGATCCGGCGGCTTGAGTCCACCGACGAGGGGACTGTCGGGTTGCTGACCATGCCCGGATACCGCTGCTACACGATAGAGCTTCCGTGGCGCGACAACGCCCGCCGAGTGTCATGCATCTCCACGGGCACTTATCGGGCGGCACTCACACAGTCTCCGCGATTCGGGCGTGTCTACTTGCTGCAAGCAGTCCCCGGTCGGTCCGCGATCCTGATTCACCCGGCTAACGTCGCGGGGGATAAAGTTCGCGGTTTCGACTCGCAGCTAGAGGGCTGCATCGCGCTGGGTGAGCGGATCGGGGCGCTTCGCAACAGCGCCGGTCGCCTGCAACGTGCCGTCCTCGTCTCTCGCCCTGCCGTCCGCGTTTTCATGGCCGCGACGGGCGGGCAGCCGATCACCCTGGAGATCACCTGATGCTGGCCGCGCTACTCGCGATCCTTTCGTCATCGACCGTCGGGACCATCGTCGGCGGCGTCATCGGCTGGTTCAACCGCCGGACCGACTTGCAGTCCAAGCAGCTCGACCAGGCGCACGAGCGGGCCAAGTGGGCGTCCGAACTGGCGGCCAAGGACAAGGACCTGGCGATCATGCAGGCCGAGGCCAATGGCAAGCGCGAGGTCGCCGTCGTCGAGGGGCAGGCGACCGTCGAGAAGGCGGCGTATGAGGCCATGTCGGCGGCTTACGC
>JACCDZ010586758.1_pt1 | contig 10956 bp, 9 predicted proteins | sample 7449551 | NCBI WGS metagenome assembly JACCDZ01 (sample SAMN15323452, study PRJNA562643) | freshwater metagenome | isolation source: river surface water | place: USA:Blue River Watershed | collected 2017-08-18
CACGCCGGTTGCGGCGGCGATCGGCGTGGTGCTGCGAGACGACCAGGTTCTACTCGTCCGCCGCGCGAATCAGCCGGACGCGGGGAAGTGGGGCTTTCCCGGTGGCAAGATCGAGCCGGGTGAACCGATCCAGGCTGCCGCGGCACGGGAGGTGGCGGAAGAGACCGGCCTCGTCGTGCGCCCGCTGCACGTGTTCACGGCGGTCGACGCCTTCCATCGGAACGCGAGTGGACAGTTGGTCAGCCACTATGTGTTGATCGCCGTATTATGCGAGTGGATTTCAGGCGTCCCGCAGGCGGCCGGTGATGCGTTGGAAGCAGAGTGGTTCCCGATCGAGACGTTGGACTCAGTCGACATCGTCATGAGTTTTGACGTCGCACGCGTCGCCTCGATGGCTGCGAGGGTCCGTGACGACGTTCAATGACCCGCTGTTGATGAATCGGGCAGGCTTCACAGGCTTCTGTGGTTACGCGGATTCCGCTAGCACCCTTGGATCGACCCTTTGTCCACGGAGTGACTTCCAAAACCAGTCAGCTGAACCGCTGATCCTCGGCTTCGTCCAACTTCGAGCGTTCTCCTTCATGAGCCCGTCACTTCTACTTCTTCATCGCCTGGATCGGATCAATCTTTAGCCAGATCAGCCCGCCGCAGCTGGCAATGAGCGCGGCCACCAGCAACGAGGCGGTTCAACCCCAGCTATCGGCGAGCCAGGGCGTGAGGCTGGGGGAAATGAGACCGTCGAAGGATTACGGGGCAAAGAGTTCGGCGAGCAGAGCGAGGACCTGTGCGCGTGTCACGTCAGTGATCGTTCCTACACGCTTGACCAATCGGCTTTTGTCCACTGTCCGGATTTGATCCAGCACAACTTGCCCGGACTTACCTTTGAGTCGAAGCGGGACACGAGTCGGGTAGGGACGGCCTTTCGTCGTCATGGGAGCGATGATGACCGTGTCAATGTGCTGATTCATTTCATCCGGGGAAATGATGAGACAGGGGCGGGTCTTACGGATCTCACGGCCTTGTGTAGGATCGAGACGGACGAGAAAGACATCGAAGCGGGACACTACCATGTCCATTCGCTCCGATCCCATGTAGACATCGCTGCAGATTCTTCATCCAGCAGGTGGTCATCCCCGTGTCGATGCATCTGCTCAAACGCTTGACGCCAGCCGGCGCGCGGTTTGGATGCCGCGCGAATAACCAATTGTCCGTGCTGAATCTCCAGATCGACGTCTCCGTGCAGGTGACACTGTTCAATGACAGATTTCGGAATCCGGATGCCCTGGGAATTGCCGATTCGCACAACACGAGCTTTCATTGCGATTTCCTCCCCTGCCTTGCTGAACTCTTGTGTAATTACATTGGCACTACCCGCTCTGTCAAGAATTCATACCACCGCCTCACTCCCTCAACCCCTCGCTCGCATCGATCTTCATCCACATCACGCCGCCACCAGCAACGAGGCGGTCCAACCCCAGTGGTCGGCGAACCAGGGCGTGAGGGGCAGGGAAAATGAGACGTAAAAATGTACAGGGAGTCTCCTAGGCCCCCCATGTGCTGCAACATCAGGAAATGGCTGGTATGGCGCAGGAGATAGAACGGGTGCTCCAGCCGCCGACAGAAGTGCGGCTTTCACGGTTCGACCGGGCGGTGCGGTTATTTTATGAGCGCTACGCCAAGACGAAGGATGGTGGGAAGTGGCTCTGAGTCGTGGTAACCTGGAAAGCCTGGGCAAGGACAACGGCGAAGGGGAGACAGGAAGCCATACCTCCCGCTGCTGCCCGACGATGAGCCTACCCGCATTATTCCGCCTTCCATCCCGAGTGCATCGGGGCTATGATCGCCGCATGCCTTCCATGGTCCCCCCATTTACCGCCACCCAGGCCGCCGTCCTGAAGAACTTTCTCGCATCGCCCCAGCGCCCGACCGGCACGCTGACGTATCCACAGCTGGCAGGATTTCTGTTCAGCCTCGCGAACGGTCCGGAATTAATCCCGCCATCGGAGTGGATACCGATGGTATTCGATGATCATGACGCCGGCTACGACACACAAGCTGAGGCAGAGCAGGTGCTTCAGGCCATGATGGCACTCTATAACGACTGTGCCCGGCAGTATTTTGCTGATCGTCCCACGCTTCCACCTGGCTGCGACATCAGACCGGACCCCCTCGATAATCTGGAGCCCGACGCGCCGCTGAGCCACTGGGCACAGGGGTTCGGCATGGGCCATGACTACCTGGTGGAATACTGGGACGAATTCACCCCGGAGGAACTCGATGAAGCGCTGGGAGCCGCGCTGATGACGTTGACCTTTTTTTCCTCTGCCAGCCTGGCCAGGGCCTACCATGAAGAAGGCAAGGCCGGCACAAGCCTCGCGCAGTTGGCCGGAACCGTCCTCGACATCTTTCACGATGCCCTGGGTGAGTACGCGCACCTCGGTCGCGCAATCTATCAGGGACGGTGCGAAGCGGGCGATCTCAGCCCTGCACCGACGACCGGCCGGAAAGTCGGGCGCAACGATCCCTGTCCATGCGGCAGCGGCAGCAAGTTCAAGAAATGCTGCGGGGCGACATGACTCAGTGCCGGGACGTATCCTCGGGTGCGGAAACACCACCGGGGCATCTCGTGGGCAGGTGCCTCTTCACGGCGATACTCCGCAAGCTTGCGACCGGTCTCGTCTCCTTTCACTCCCTCACCCCTCCGTCGGATCGACCTTCATCCACTAGCGACACCCTCCAACCCCAGTGATCGGCGAGCCAGGGCGTGAAAGTATGAACACTGGCGGCGCTTCACTTCACCACAGAGCACAGCCTAATGGTCGGGGAGAGCGAGCCGGGGAACTAACGGAGATCCATTACTTCTTTGAGAGCGTGGGTTATGGCCCTGAGTTGGATCGTGGTGAGGCGGGTCAACGGACCTTCGATCAATCGTTGGTTATCGATAGCACGGAGTTGGTCCAACAGCAGATCAGAGTCTTTTCGAAATTTGCTCTGGGCGGTAATTATGAGACGGAGCGGTTCCGATGCCTGATCTTGCCTGGATCCGGCCCACGGCGAGGATTCAAGTCGGCAAGCCGAATCTCGCCGCGCTTACGCATAAAGGTCTGTCTCAATGGCGTCAAACTCCCCGTTGATGCGCATACTTTGGTCGCGCACCTTATACGAGGCCTGGGTGAGACGATCGACACGAAACCTTCGCTCGGTTTCGAGGTTCATGCGTTCCAAGGATTGCCGGATATACGCCGCCCTCGATATGTGGAGGGCCTGGGCGTAACGCGTGCAACGATTGAGCAATTCGTCCGGCAATGTCACGGTAATGGTACTCATCGATACCTCCAGTAACTATCGGAACCCGATATCATGTCATACTAAATCGAGGATGAGCGACGGCGCAAATAGTCCCGCATCCGCGTTCGTTATGCGCACACCAATCCCTCGCCACCGCCTCACTCCCTCAACCCCTCGCTCGCATCGATCTTCATCCACATCACGCCGCCACAGAGAGCGATGAGCGCGGCCACGAGTAACGAAGCCGTCCAACCCCAGTGGTCGGCGAGCCAGGGCGTAAGGCTCGGAGAAATGACGCCGCCTACGTTCGCGCCCATATTCATCACACCCGACAGGGTGCCTGCATGGGTCTTGGAGAGATCGGTCGTCACGCTCCAGTAGGCGCCGACGGTAAAATACAACCAGCCGGCTCCCAGCGAGAGAGAGGCGATGGCCACGGCCTGTGAGTCGGCCCAGGCGCCGACGGCGATCAGTCCACCGGCCAACCCCATGCCGATCATGCCGACAATCATTCGAGCCTTCGTCAGACCGAGGGTCGAGACCAGGCGATCCGTGGTCCAGCCGCCGAGCGGGCAGAAGACGAGGATCGCCACGAAAGGTGCAGCCGCAAGCCAGCCGCCACGCAACAGATCGATCCCGCGCACATTTACCAGGTAGAGATAAAACCAGGACATATAAATGTAGGCGACGTAACCCAGGCAGGCGTAACTCAACACCAGCCAGCGCAGGGATGACGAAGCGGCGAATTGCCGCCAGGGAACGACTACGCTCGGGTATACGGACGCCACGCCATCCGCCGCTTTCTGCTCTCGGGAGCAGAACACCCATAACAGGGCCACCACCAGACCGATCAACGCGGAGAGGTAGAAGACCGTCTGCCAGTGGTAATTCACCATGACCCAGGAGGCGAGGGGAGGGGTGATCGCGGCGCCGATGCCGATGCCGCCGATGGCAATGCCGATGCCGAGTCCACGTTGCGCAGGCGGAATCCAATCGGCCACGGCCCGATTGAAATTCGGCAGAGCCACCGCTTCTCCGACACCGAGGAGAAAGCGCACGACGATCAGCGCACCGACCGTCCCGACCATGGCGGCCAACGGCAGGGTTGCGGCCACCGCCGTCAAGGCCGTGAACAACGACCACCAGACCAGCGCACCCGCCAGCACCACCCGGGCTCCCCAGCGATCGCCCAGCCAGCCGCCTGGAATCTGGCAGAGCGCGTAACCGAACACAAAGGCGGAAAAGATATAGCCCATGTCCTGGTCGGTGAGGCCATAGGCGGGCATCATCTGTCGCGCGGTGACGGAGATGTTGACCCGGTCCATGTAGGTCACGGCGCTGATCGCGAACAGGAGCCCGAGAATGCCCCATCGCGGTTGCGTCGTCGCTCTGCCTGTTCCCACGCGTACCCCCGGTTTTTACTCACCCGTCAGAAAGCGAGGCATTATAGACCGGCACGCACCAGCCGACGAAAGGTATTTGCGATCCCCAACGAGATACGGTCTCCTACCGTTTCACGTCTCACGTGTGACGCCTCACGTTTCACCTTTCTCGTTTCACGTTTCACGCCCGATAGCGCCTCTCTGCCGTATGGATTTCCCTCTCATGCATCCAGTACACTCAGATTTTGACCTACCTGATGGAGGTGGAGTGAGGGTTCGTCCGCGCGTTGTCGTGTTATCGCTGCTCGGCCTGGTGGTCGTGGGTGCGCTCCTTCTCCTCTATTCGCGCGAGTTGTTCGGCGTCGACGTCATCAAGAATTTCTTCCTCCAGCAACTCGAAACCAGTCTGCGGCGCAAGATCGAGGTCGACCGGATCAAGCTGGTCGTCCTGCCCAGCGTCCGGCTCGAACTCTCCAATGTGGGTGTCTATGGTCACGACGACCCGACCCACGTCGTCTTCCAGGCCAAAGAAATCGACATCGTCCTGCGCCTCTTGCCGCTGCTGAAGAAGCAGGTCGTGGCCAAACGAATCTTTCTCGACGAGCCGACCGTCACGCTGATCCGCAATCGCTCCGGCCATTGGAATGTGCTCGCCGGGCTCCCCTCTGCGGCCAAAGACGAATCGGCCTATCAGATGTTCAGCCGTCTCCTGCAAATCCGTGAGGCCACGATTCAGCAGGGGCACATCACGATCACGGACGAGGCCCGTCCGGACGGCGTCCGCACCACGAAGCTGGAAGCGGTCGAAATGGCATTGAAGGTCTATCCTGGCAAGGCCCAGGGAGACTTGCACATCTCCGCCTCTTTGCCCGCAGAAGCGGCCCCTTCTTCATTTTCCTTAACCGGCACCATCGGCTTGAGCGAGTCCTCCTCGTCGCTGGCGGCGGAAGAACCCTATTCCGTCCATCCCGCGTTTCAGTTCGACGGCGAGATCGAAACCACCAACCTGCGCCTGCGCGAAGCGGCAGACTTCTTCGGCCCGCGCCCCGTGCCCGCTCAACTGCAGGGTGGCGCCAATCTGCAGAGCCGCATCCGCGTGGCGCCCGGCGTGGCCGGGTATGACGTGGTGCTCACGGAGATCGCCGCCAATGTCGATCAACTGGCGATCACCGGCAAGGCGAACATGGCGGGACTCCTGACCTCGCAACCCACGTTCTCCATCACCTTTGCGTCGCCCACCATCGATCTCAAGACGCTGTTCGCCCGCATGCCACCGCAATGGATTCATCCCCAATTGCCCGGCATCGTCGAACAGCGCCAACTGGGCGGGACGGTCGAAATAGTCTCGGCCACGCTGACCGGCGCCACCGCGCCCAGCCCGCAACTGTCGCTCACAGGCGACTTCCGGATTGAGAAGGGCACGGCGCTGATCGGAAACGACCGTGTGCCCACGCAGGATCTGTCCGCCACCATCTCCGTGGAGCCGGGACGTATCCGGGTCGGAAAGGTGACGGGGAGCTACGGCACGCTCCAGATGACCGACGGAAAAGCCGTGGTGTCGTTCCTGATGAAGGGCCCTGGATGGAGCTGGACATCAGCGGCAACATGACGGCGGCGGATCTGGTGAAGTTTTTGACCAAGACGATTCGCGCGGACCGGCTCACGTCATTGCTCGCGCAATCGCGTGAGATCGAAGGACAGACCCATCCGACCTTCCGCCTCGTCGGTCCGCTGGACAAACCGGAAGGTATCACATTCGCAGGCGGGGAAGTGCTGGCCGAGCAGGTCAGCCTGGTGAATCCCTCCCTGCCGCAACGGCTCACGGCCATGCACGGGCGCATCCTGTTCTCGCAAACCGGCGGAGCCCAATTCGATCAAGTCACCGCCAACGTGGGCGAGACGCAACTGCAGTTCAACGGCATGATCAGCGGCGGGACGCCCAGCGTCTTTCAGGATTTTGTCATCCGCGCCAAGGGCAGCGCCGCCCAGCTCCGCCAGATGGTCTCTGCCGGAACCTTCCCCGACGATCTCCTCTATGGCATGGTCAACGCGAAGGTCCAGTTATCCGGTCCGTCTGGTGCGCCGCATCTGCGCGGAGAGATCGGCCTGAACGACGCCAAACTCGTGCTGCCGATGGTCGGGGAGAAGCCGCTCGGTTCGCCGGCCTCCCTGGAGCTCGATGCCGATGTCACGCGGGGAGTCGGCCTCGTGATTTCTCGCATGGAACTCGTGGTACCGCCGTTGCGGTTGCCGTTAAAAGGACACATCACCCTGGGCGATCAATTTTCGATCGATGCCTCCCTCGCCTCCGGTACGGTGTCGTTGTCGAGCCTTCCCGAATGGATCTACCGCAGCGGGTTCGAGGCGGGCAATCTCGAAATCTCCATGGATGTAAAGGGCACGGATGCCGAATGGAGAAACTGGCGCACGGGCGGATGGCTGGCGCTCACCAACGGCCTGATGTCGGTGAAGGGTGTCGACGGCCAGGTCGAGGATATCTACCTCCGGCTGAAATTCTCCAAGAACATCGCCGACATCAAACAGCTCTCCTTCCGCATCAAAGACAGCGATGTGAGTCTGTCGGGGGCGCTCAAGAATTGGACAACGAAACCGGTCATTGCGGTGAAGATCGAATCGGCCCAGATGGATCTCGACCTGCTCATTCCCAAGGGGCACCGCTCACCGATCCGGGAATTTCTTGAGACCCTGGCCTCGACCAGCCAGGTCAGCGCCACCGCCACGATTGAAAAAGGCCTCTACAAACATCTGCGGTTCGGCGGTTTATCCGGGCGATTGACCATTCAAGACGGCATGCTGGATCTCGACCGTGTCGTGGCTCAATCGGGAACCGGCCATGCCGCCGGACGCATGGTCGTCCGACTGCCCAAGGGACAACCGGCCGAAACCGAGACGTCACTCAGGATGACGGGCATCCCGGTCGAATCCCTGTTGCCGTTGCTCGGAGCCCATGATCAGCCGGTGACCGGCGAGATGAAACTGACCGGTGTCATCCGCGGGCACGGACGGAACCCCCACGGAGTCCTGCCGACCCTCAACGGCAAGGTCGAACTGGTAATGCAGGATGGCCGCATCCTCAAGACCGAGAAACGCGCCATCTGGAAAATTCTCTCCATTCTGAACCTGCCCGCGGTCTTGCAGGGCAAGGTGGATCTGGAGAAAGAAGGGTTGCAGTACAACCGGGCGAGCACCACCCTCACGATTCAAAACGGATTGGTGAAGACGCAAAATATCGTCCTGGACAGTCCGGTGCTGAAGATTTCCGCCGTCGGCAGTTATGACATGCCCACCGATCAGCTCGACATGATTTGGGCGGTGAGTCCCTTCGGATCCTATTCACAATTCCTGAAATCGATTCCGCTCTTCGGGCGGCTGATCGCCGGGGATCGCAAGGGCTTGGCGACGGCGCTATTTCAAGTGAAGGGTTCCATCGACGATCCGGACGTGACCTACATGCCGATGAAATCCTTTACCACGGGATTGACCGGGGTCGCGCAGCTCGCGTTCGACCTGCTGAAAAATACGGTGATGCTCCCGATCGACATTTTGTCGCCGCAGGAGGAGAAGGATCCGATGTTCGATCCATCGCTGGAGATCCAGACGCCGCCGTCCACCGCGCCGCCGGTCGAGACGCCCGCGACTCCAACACCGGCCACGCCTTGACCACCTCAGGACCGCGTGATAGCATCCGAATGACGTGAACGCATCCATCTCATGAGCCACTCGACCGAACACAACAGCCGTCCCGAGCAGAGCTCGACCCTCTTCATCGCCGCCAGCGAAACCGATTCCAATCTCTATTACGCCACCCGCTTCATCGCGCCGGATCCCTTCATCTACCTTGAAGTGAAGGGCGAACGCCTCATGGTCATGAGCGACCTGGAGGTGGACCGGGCGCGTAACCAGGCGACGGTCGATCGCGTGTTGTCCTATTCCGAGTTGGAGCGGCGCGCCAAATCGCAGGGCGTCAAAGATCCAGGCACGATCGATGTGATTCATCTGGTCTTGCAGGATGCCGGGCTGAAAGACATCCTGGTGCCTCCGACGTTTCCCTTTCTCCATGCGAGCCGACTCCAGGAGATGGGCTATCGGCTGCGCACCAAACGCGATCCCTTTTACGAACAGCGGGTGATGAAATCGGACGACGAGGTTCGGCACATCGAAGCCGCCCAGCGAGCAACGGAAACAGCCGTGGCCGCCGCGCACCAACACCTCCGTCGCGCCGAGATTCGCGACAACGTGCTCTGGCTGGACGGGGAGATTCTCACCTCCGAGCGGGTCAAAAAATTGATCAACGTCGCCCTGATGGAATGTGACTGCGTCGCGCAACATACCATCGTGGCAGGCGGGGAACAGGCCTGCGATCCCCATGATGAGGGCAGCGGCCCGCTGCCGGCTCATCGCAGCATTATTTTCGATGTTTTTCCGCGCTCGGCCGAAACCCGTTACTTCGCCGACATGTCCCGCACGGTCGTCCGCGGAACACCCTCGCCGGAATTGACGCGCCTCTATCACGCCGTCAAAGACGCGCAGGAAGAAGCCATCACCAAGATTCGCGACGGCGCCGACGGGGCTGCCATCCATCAGGGCATCTGCGATCGGTTCGAGAAGGCGGGCTACAAGACCGGCCTGGTCAACGGCCGCATGCAGGGGTATTTTCACGGCACCGGCCATGGCGTCGGCTTGGATATTCACGAAGCGCCCCGTATCAGCCGGACCGGTTCGCTGCTGCAGGAAGGACATGTCGTCACGGTCGAACCGGGACTCTACTACCCGGGCCTCGGCGCCGTACGTATCGAAGACATGGTCCTCGTGACGAAGGACGGCTGCCGGAATTTGACGAAGTACCCGAAAGTCTTCGAACTCGGCTGACCCATGGTAAGCGGTCCCTCAACATAGGGGCGGCTCTCTTTTCCCGTTTCACGTTTTACGTCTCACGCCTCACGATGTTATGCGCCTGACCTTTACCATCCAGCGTTTTAATCCCGAAACCGATCAACAGCCTCACCGGGAAGAGTATCGTCTCGACATCGGTCGCGGCATGACCGTGCTCGAGGCCCTGATCCGCATCAAGAACGAACTCGACGGCCGGTTGGCGCTGCGTTATTCCTGTCGTTCGGCCATTTGCGGCTCCTGCGCCATGCAGATCAACGGCACGGAAAAGCTCGCCTGCCGGACCTCCATTCGCAAAGAACTCGAACGCCACGGCAGAATCTCGATCGAGCCCTTGCCCAACCTCCCGGTCATCAAAGACCTGGTGGTCGATATGTCGCCGTTCTGGGAGAAGATCCGGGCCGTCACGCCCTGGCTGACGCCCGAGACCCATCCCACCAAACGATACGGGTCATCCGGACAACTTCGGCTGCTGCCGGAGTCGTACCAGTTTCATAACGTAGACGCCTGTATCATGTGCGGAGCCTGTGTGGCCGCCTGCACGTCGCATGAAGTCTCACGGGGTTTTCTCGGCCCGGCGGCGCTCGCGAAGTCCGCGCGATTCGTCGCAGACCCGCGCGAACCGGCCGGGGCGAAACAGGCCAGACTCACCGCGCTCCAGGAGTCTAATGGCATCTGGGACTGCACCCGCTGCAACATGTGCGTGCAAGTCTGCCCGAAGGATGTCCAGCCGATGGAGGCGATCATTCGATTGCGTCGCTCGTCCCTCCGGCATGGATTGACCTCAGCCGAAGGCGCTCGTCACATCACCGGCTTCGTCGACCTGGTCCGCCACGAGGGCCGTTTGAATGAAGCGTTGATGCCGCTGAAAGTCCTTGGGTTCAATCTTCGACGCGTGCTCGATGTCATGCCGCTCGGCGTGCGTATGTGGCTCAAAGGAAAGGTACCGTTGCCGTTCGGCCACACCATTCCTGGCATCGAACAGGTCCGGGCCATCTTTGCCGCCGCGCGCCGTCGGGCTCCTCGCGTCTGACGCCCATGCCGGGCTCCTTCCGATTCCTCGACGACATCGCGCTGGCCGATATGGCATTCGATGCCGAGGGAGAGTCCTTGTCGGCCCTCTTCGAGGCCGCGACGCAAGCTCTCATCGAAAGCCTGGCCGATCCTGTCACCATCGCCGAAACGTGGAGGCACAGCCTGGACATGGAAGAAGCGGACATCGAGACGCTCCTGTTCGAATGGCTGGGACGGCTCGTCTATTTGAAAGATGCGCAGGGCGTGGTCTTCCATCGGGCGACATTGTCGCTGAATCAGAATGATGCCCACACAGCCTGGCACCTCCATGCCGAACTGACCGGTGCACCGGTCGATCCCG
>JACCDZ011586195.1_pt1 | contig 10956 bp, 5 predicted proteins | sample 7449551 | NCBI WGS metagenome assembly JACCDZ01 (sample SAMN15323452, study PRJNA562643) | freshwater metagenome | isolation source: river surface water | place: USA:Blue River Watershed | collected 2017-08-18
ATTGGCGTTCTGCGGAAACATGACCATACTGTCTGGAAGCTCATGACAAATCCAAATGGCGAAGTGAACGTGAGTGGGTTTTTCCGTATGGCGTGCGAAAACACAGGCAAGTTCCAGCCAGATTCTTTCCTCGCTGCCCTTGCGCCCTACTTTGGAAAACAATCAGCTGCGCAGATGAAATCTGAGCTCCTCAAATTCATTCAACCCCCGCTCTTTATGGCCCTCAACTATGGAAATCTCCTCTTTGATTTCTACAATCTGAATACAAAGACACCCAATCCGAAGATTATTGAAGAGTTCCGTGGCACTCGCCTCAAATCCACCAAAGGCACCTTTAACACAGTCTTTGTCCGTGCCTGGAAGGGATTCTTCGCATTTGAAGCGTATCTGAAGAGCGAGACAACTGTGAAAGAGTACCGTCTGTTTTCCCAGATGTTGAGCTTGCCAGGGTATTTCTCTTGGACCGACATCGACGGGACGGTTCGTGCGAACGGAGTCTTATTCATTGTGCTAGAGATGGGTGCGGATGGGAAGCTGACTGTGCGCTGCCCTCCCTATGGAGTCAGTCGAGCTGCCAAGGAGCGATGCGACATTGCGTTCATCCTCAAGTATCCTACAGGAATCTGGGAACCGCTGGTCTACACAATCAACAAGCCCAGCGAAGGAGTCCACGCAAATCGCTTTGTCTTTCCTGCGGATGAGAAAGATTCCTGGCCTGAGATTGTCAAGCAACGCGTTGAGGAGTATTTTAAAATGTGCCACAGCAGCGGACTTGGATTCTACACAGACACCTATGGAGTCTCAGAAGTTCCCGTTGAGTCCCTCCTCATTCCTCTTTCAAAGGCCATGGAACTCGCAGAAGAGCATGAGGAGATCGTCATCCACGGAATTCTACGGGATACCTACAACCACGTAAGTTCTGTACTCTTCAAAACACCTGAAACAGAGTCCTATATCACAGTTCCTGTGATCGATGATGGATCTGTTTGGCCCGAAGTGACTCTTGAGTTGGACTGGAAGAATCTGATGAAAAAGAATTCCTTTGCGACCTCGGAGCAGGTGAGAAGCTTCTACGCGACTTACATCAAACCTCTTGTAAAGCAGTTACCAAATCACAAGCAGAGAGAAGAACTCTACACGCTTGGTGGTCGATTCCGACGACTCCAGAAGAAAAAACAGGAGAAAGCGGCGGGTGCTCAGAAGGATGAAAAAGATGAGTGGGAAAAGCTCCAGGCCAATATGGCCGTCGATGTTCTGCGCCTAGGTCCGGACCCGAGCACACCAGGGGCTCGACAGATTCCCACTCTCTACATTCCTGTCAATCGTGACAGCGAGGAACCCTGGAGCCCCATTGATGAGCTGACGTGGATGATCGACACACAACTTGTCTTTAGTGAAAAGACAGCTGTAGCTTCTTTTACACTGACCCAGGAGGATTCTGATGAGATCTACCAACATCTTCGATTCACCTTTGCGAACTGGCTCGCGATCAATCCAGTTGTAAAAACAGATATTCAGAAAGTCTTATTTAGTGAAAACCCAGATGATAATGGGCTGCCAAACAGGGCCTTAACAATTTGGGAAAAACGGGAAGAACTGAACACAATCTTTGGGTCTCAGGTGCTCAGCTGGATGGATGATCGAATCCCTCAGACAGACAAGCGCGCAAGTCTGAAGCGAATCGACTGTACTGTTCAAGTCCAGGGCACCTGTAAGAATCAATGTGTGTGGAAAGCAGATTCTAATGCGTGCCTCTTACACGTCCCTTCGAAACTCGGTGAGGTTACAGATGTCAAACGTCTCTTTTTGCGTCGACTCATTGAAGAACTGATTCAGTTTCCAATGAAGCGAAAAGAACTCTTACAAAATCAAATCTATCGCTATATTCGAATTCGTGATAAGACACAAATGAAAGATCAGCTCTTTATTCCAGAGTCTATTCCTGCGTGGGCAGAATTTCTCAGAATGGAGTGGCGGCAGCAAAAGCAGGAGCGCCCGCAGCATTTGGAGGAGATGCGTGGAATTGTTCCTCTCGCAGAAGGAAAAGACTATACTCCAGCTGAGACAGAGGCATCGCCAACGCCTGTGGCTGAGGCTGCTGAAGCAGGTGTAGAGGAGGAAGAGGAAAACGAAAACTCTCTACCCCCTCTTTCTCCAGCTGGTGAGGAGTCTCCAGCTGGCGAGGAGTCTCCAGCCGCCGAGGAGGAGTCTCCAGCCGCCGAAGAAGAGTCTCCAGCTGCCGAGGAAGAAGCTACGCCCGAAGCTGAAGAAATGCCATCATCTCTCAAGATCTTTCAAAGCATCCCAGATCTCTCTTGGTGGCCTCTTCAGAGGATCACAGCAAAAGAAGGATTTGAGGAACCTCTCACTCTAGAGGAGTTCCTGGGGCTTGAGTATGGCATCGATCCTGCGGATCTGCCAGGACAACTAGAGGACGATGTTGTCATCTCAACTCCAGAAGGTCTAGAGGAGATTTCAAAAACATCTGGAAAATCTGTGTTACAGATGGAGTGGGATGATGAAGAACATCCTGAAGAATTTACTGTTACATTTGTGAACAATATACAAAATGGAGAAGTTCAAGATGTGATTGTGATTATCAGACTTCCTGATCTCACTGTTGGTGTCGTATCAACATCTGAAGCAGCCCCTTCCCCTATTCCTTTCGCCCAACTGGAGTCCATTCAACCTCTTCAGAGCTCTCTCGCAGCGGCGGCAACCACGGTGACAAACCTGGATTAATCATCGCCACCCAACCATCCTGGCGCAGAGTCTTCCTCAGCATCCGAATCCCAACTCACTGGCGCACCCAATCCCTCTAACACAGCCTTTCGACGCGCCTCGATCATTCCTTCGACTTCGTCTTCGAGACGATTCAAGACATACTTACGATAGCTATTGTTGTTCGGATGAAGCACAACAAGAGCCATCTCGCTCACCTTCAGGCCATAGTGCTTCTCAAGAATCCAGCGGTAGACATTGAGCTGAAGCGTGTAGTGCCAGTAATTCGCGTCAGGGAGGTGCTTGACCGGTCCAAATCCTGTGCCAAAGGAGTTCTCCATGCGCATCTCTTTCGCACGCTTCCAATCATAGATCGCAAAGGTTCCATCTTTCTTGTTTCGATAGATCATATCGATCGAACCAGCCAACTTGATCTCCTTGGCCCAGACCTCCCACTCCGTGCGCCACGGCTCCCAGATTTGAGAATCCTTCGCCCAGTAAGCCTGGAAATACTTCCATTCTGTTGTCAGCTTCACCTCAGGAGCAACTTGATCCTCTGCGCCATTCATCACCATCTCGATGCCCAAGTGCATCGCAGTGCCCGCCTCGCTCGCCTCGCGGCCATTGGCATTCCACGCGGCCTTGATCGCAGCAGGCGTCATTCCATACCATTTGCTCTCAGGCCATCGCTTCGATCGCATCATCTTCTGAATGACATCGTCGGCATCGAAATGAGGAAAGAAAGCGTGAAGGAATCCCGTACAGCTAATCCATCCCTTGCTCTCGCCTTGAATGGTGTAGACGTGTGTGGGTTCATCGAAATGAATGTCATTGTCTCGAGGATGCCTGTGGATCCGTGCGAGAGACATCCACGGCTGTAAGGGCGTCCCACTTGTAAGGGGCGCTATCGGATACGGACTTGGCGCCGTCATCTGTGTTGAGTGCTAAAGGGACAGTATGATCCCCCTTTAACACCCAATAAATTTTCAATCGAGACGCAGACTAGAAATGCGCACAGAATTCAAAAATCCCTTGTTTGTCCTTGCGGTCGTGTTGCTGTTCGCAGCCACCTTTCTCACAGGGATTGGTGGACTCTTAGATCTTACGGGATCGCAAGGGTTTGTGCTTTCGAAGGAACACTTTTGGAATGATGGACTCTTTCTCTTGGGAGTTTCTCTGTTTTCGCTGATATTGTTCCTGCGTTAGACAGAATACTTCGCCAGAGTCATAATGATATTTCCTAGCTTATTCTGGCCATCAATTGTCTTATTGGTCGCGTGCTTGCCGCCAAGCTCGCTACCACTCTGAGGACCGGTATAGAAGAGAAGGTAGAGATTCTTTGCCTTGGCCGCGTCTACGATGCGTCGGAACCTCGCATCTGTCAGATAACGCTGCTTCACAGCATCGGCGAGGAGGCCGTCCTTCGCCGCAAGCCACTTGCCCTCGTCCCACACGGCTCCATAACGCTTCATAGCAGCAGGAGTGCTCTCTGCTGCGATCTTCTTCCTCTCCAAGGTGATGAGTTCCTGCTCGCGATCCTGGCTGAGCGCACGCGCGCCCTGGCCAGTCTCTGTGGCACGGGTCGCGGCAAACTCTGCGTGGACAGTGCCCTTGTCTGAGAAGAGTCGTGCGCCGACCTCAGGATTGTTCGTTGCGATCGCATACTTCATACCCGCCATGAAGTGTTCGATGCTCGGGTACTTTGTGCCAGTCTTGCGATCTGTGATAGGGAAGGGCGCAGAAGGCGCAAGCCAGCGAACCGCGGTAGGATCCTTCAGGCCAAACACATCCTTTGGCGCGGCCTCCTGGAAGAATTTGACCACCTGCCACGCCTCATACGTCTTCGCGCCAGGCGCTGGGGCGGCAGCCGCGGGCTCAGCGGCAGCAGCTGCTACGGGACCCTCTCCACCGGCAGCAGAGGAGCCTGTTGCGGCCCCGGCGCCTGCGGCCTTCTTGGCAGCGAGCTTGGCTCGCATTTCTGCCGCACGCTCAGCAGCTGTCTTCTTCGCAGGCGCGGCCGGCGGAGGCGCAGCTACGGGCTCCTCTGCTGCCACAACCTCCGCAGCCGGCGCCTCCTCCAGTGCTGCTCCACCCCGGCGCCTCTTGAAGATAAACCAACGATTGAAGAAGCTGTACTGTTTCACCTTGGGTGCCATCTCAAATACGATTCCCTTCTTCTTCGCAGCTGTCCAGGTCTCCTCAAAGAGCTCCGTGGAATGTGCGATTCCGAGCTCTCGGCATTCTTCCGCGGTCAAGAGCTCACAGCCAATCGCAGCCATCTTCGCTTTCAAGAGTTCAAAGTTCACCAGATACTCCCGATTCTCCGTTCCGATACTGATGAACTGAACGTCGATCGGCAGTCCAAGACTCTCAGGACCCGTCGTGAACTCTGTGTTCGAATACCGCTTTGTCATCTTCCAGATCTCTGCGCCAGCCTCCTTGCCCACTAAGCTCCCATTCTCAGGGATCCGAGCCAGGGCGTCAAAGATCTTTTGACCGTCGAAGCAGCACCCGATGAAGAGACCACCCATCGCAAGGGAATCGCTCACATTCATCATGAAGGTGTCCAGGCTGGCCTCGTTCTCAAAGAAGTAGTGGAGCGCAAACATAATCGCCACACAGTCTGCTCCGCGGCGTAGACGACCCTGGCCAAACTTCTCGACAAACTTGGGAATAGGGCCATCCGGCGCGACTTGGCCATATATGGCGCGCATCATGTTGGACTCCTCTGGTGTGGCCCCTGCCTCTCCAGTCGCCAGTCGACGCGCAGAGGATCCGATGGTAAAGATCATCTTTCCGATCCGATCATACCCACCATACTTCATCACACCGTTCAAGTACCGGCGATAGATACCATTCTGAGGATCACGAATGCCCTCTCCCGCAATGTCCGTGCCATAGACGAAACCAGCCTTCAAGTTCAGCCAAGACCACAAGTCACCGCCCTGACCGCAGGCCAAGTCGACAAGTGTCTTTTCACCGCCCCGTAGGCCCGAGCTCAGCAGGATCTTCTCTTTTACAAAGATGCGGTGAAACTTACGGAGGCCCTCGACGAGCTTGATGTCATCCTTCTGACCCTCACGCTCCTTCTGACCCTTACGATCGTAGTAGACCTTTGCGATGTCTCCCGCCGCAGCAGCAGCCACTGCGCCGCGCATCTCCTCGATCTCCTTCTGGGAAGGAACTTCAGACCCAGTGCTGATCATGTACTTTGTAATCGGTTCGTGAATGCTGTTCCAGACACCCTCGGCCGAGGTGTCCTTGTTGAGTGTGCGACCGATGATACCACGGAGGAAGCGCTCTGTCTTATCGTAGCGGATGCGCATGGGAATCCAGCGCCAGCCAGGATCATTGCCTGGCTCATAGCGACACTCCACGATGCTCCGATCCAGAATCGGATCGCCATTCTCACACCGACAGAACTCCTCCCCGCTGCTCTCATCGAGCTCGACAGTCGAATAGCAGATGCTCGCCATCGTATCCGGCAGCTCCACAGGATTGAAGATTACCGGCTTGTATTCATGCTTCTTTCGCATCTGCTTTCGAGCCCCTGGAAGAGGCTGCTCATACAAGACAGTACCGCGAGGATTCTCATACGCAGGATCACGCTCCGATCCAACATAGAGACGCATAGTCTTGTACTGGACATTCTCGCCACTGGTGGGTTTGACACCCTCATCCACACGGTCCAGACGCGTCTCAGGATCTTTGTCAAAGACCACAAGGAAGTCAACGGAATTGTCCTCTGACGGCTTCCACTTCAGCTGAGGCTCCCAGCCAATACCAGGCTTCTCAGGAAGCGGGAGCGCATTGGGTGTCAAGATCAGACCATCCGTGTAGTACTCCCTCGCGCCCGACAAGCATTCCCGGCAACGATCAAAGATCTCTTTATCACCAGGCGCGGCGAACAAGAAGACCTTTCCGCTTACCAAGATCTTATTGCCCTGTGTCACTCCAGATCCTCCTAAAATAGTCGGCCCATCTCCGTCATTCCAGCGCGTCACCCACTTCATCATCTCCTCGTAGCGACCGCCATTCAGATTTCCAGGGGCCTCCGGCGCAAATCCTAGGCCGCTGACATCCTTGCCATCGATTCCGATGTAGGCATCGAACACGCAGTACTGCTGGACCGCCGTGCCGTCGCGCTTACGCGTCACGAACTCGCCGTCCATGAGTGAATTCTTACACGCCGTACGCAGCAAGCCAGTGCGATAGACAGTCATCGACATGTCAATCAGGAAGAGTTCACCACGAGCATCCACAAATGCCATCATACGCAACCCGTCCGCCTTATCGGTTACATTGTATCCGTCGCGAACATTGGGAGTCTTCTCGACACGCTCCTTTTGCATATTCTCCTTTAACATCGTGATAGGAGCTACACCACGGAATCGATCCGTTTTCGTCAGCTTCTTGTACGCATCCAGAGCCCTCTGCGCCTGTCCTTTTTGGATGAGCACACTGTTCTTCTGGATGCCACGGAGGACCTCGCCGATGCCGCGCACAAGATTCTTGACGCTGCGCGCAACAACAGGATTCGCCTGGCCCTCAGCGGTAGCATTGGCGACTTCCTGGGCGATGTCACGATCCTCTGGGCGCAGAAGCTCGACTTCGATCTCATAGGTCGCAGGCTCTTTCGTGATGTTGCGATCTCGAAAGCTCGTCTGCCACTTGAACTGACCCCGCGCATCCTTGGGGGTGCTGCGGACCATCGAGAGATCAAAGCGCACTCCCCACGCAGGCGCAAAGAAGGTCCAGCGACGAAGGATACGAAACGCCTTTTTCACAGAGGGCCAACGCTCCAGAAGTGTCTGAAGCGTAGGAGACTCGGAATCGATGGGAAGCTCTCGGCGCACCTTGACGCGAACACCGTACTCTTCGAGATCGAGATTGTTCTCTTTGCCTGTACGATCCTTCACCATCGCTTCGTAGGGCTTGCCGTCGAGAGCGTCATCGTGACAGTAACTCTCAATGGCACCCATACCTGTGAGGGTAAAACGGATATTGTCAGGCGTCAAGATATTCATCTTGTCTTCCTGGGGCAGAGCCTCGAAGCCTTTGGCCTTGAGACGCTTCGCCACTTCGAGGAAGGTGGTCGTATCCGAGGCATCCTTAAAGGTTGCCTCCAGCTCGCGCTGGTCGTGGATCGTCCACTCTTCAACGAGACGGCGTAGCTCACCAATTTCGGCCGGATAGAGCTCCATTCTACTTAGGGGACTTGAAGGAAAAGCTTAAGCACCAAGTCAACTTTAGCGCGGGCATTGCCCAAGCTAAAGTTAGAGGCCGTCTCTGACGGCACCAACTTTTGTTTGGCTCAAAATGAGTCATACAAAAGTGAATCCCCTTAGATTCTGTGTTAGAGGGATACTTCCTCTTTACGATCCCTCTCCAGCAAAGCAAGATGCTCAACAGCCTCCAGACGGCCGAGAGCCCGTGCCCAGTCCACCTTCTTGAATCCCTTACCCTTCGGCTCTCCAGGCTGACCGCGCATCTTCTCTTTTAGCTCCTCAAAGGTGTCCTCCGCCTCCGGCCAAGGAATCGTCCAGCCTTCGGCCTCCCGCTGGGAGAGCCAGAGGCCAAACGGCGGTGGGGCAGCATCCGTGTCCTGCCACTCGAGCATCCGCTCGCAGCGCGCATCAACCCAAAGTGTCCTGCGACCGCGAGACCAAACCCGCAGATCCTCTGGCACAGTCCACAAAGTCTTTCCAGCCTCATCAAAACATACCGTCTGAATCTGACGCAGCGCATATAAGACAGCAGCGACAATCTTTGTCTGATCCACTGTCGGCTTCAGCGCAGCGAGAGCATCCGCAACTTTCGCCTTCGGCAGCCTTCGATTCCCGCGCAGCTGCTGCGCAGCCTCCTCCTGAAGCGCAAAAGTCTTATCACGGACCTCAGTGTTCCTGTAGCCAGAGCCAGCAAGAGCCATCAGAGGATCCTCTCCCAAAAGCCACGCAGTGGTCAGACGCGGCGGTGCAAGAGAGCGCACGTGGCCACCCCAGAGTGTATCGGCCTCTCCAGACCCACTGCGACGCAGTTGACGAATCTCTTGATCTTCCTTGGAAAAGGGCGCAACGCACGCTTTGCCAAAGGGATGTTCACGAATGACGGTGAGTAGGGCCTCCATGCTTGTGTAGCAGGCGCGGGCAACGTTTAGGCTAGGTGTGGAGGGTGTTCACCATGTCCTTCATCTCTTTTTCACGGACCTCAAAGCTCGCACGATTCTTCGAGGAGAACTCGACATAGCTGCTGATGCTCGCAATCGTGCTAGGGCGAAGCGATAAGAGATCAAAAAAGATTCCGTTGCGATTTTCACTGAACTCTTCCATATTCCGACGGAGGATACGAAGAAGCTCTTCTTGCTCAGCCCGTGTGAACTTCTTAATCTCTTCAAAGATCTTCTTTCGAGTCTCATACTCATGATCCTTTGATGGCCCACTCATTCCTCTTCTCCTTCACCGGCTTCCTCTTCCTCTCCCTCTTCCGCAGCCGGCAGGATCCTAGGGCCTCCTCCAGCAGCAGAGGATCCTCCGGGAGCGGCCTCATCGCCGGCGGCCTCACTCTCCTCCTCTTCGAGCAACTCCTCATCCTCAAGGCCCAGGGCAGCAGCGGCCGCCGCTGCCGGACCAGCCTTCAGACCTCCGCGACCGCTGATCTTGCGGATAAACTGACCAATGCTGAGGATGTGGCTGTCATTGATCTGGAAGCGAGACTTCTTGACTTCGACAAGGACACGATCGCCCATCTCGACCTCATTGAACTCGACGCTGCCGATGTGGAGATCTCGAGGAACCATGATTCGAATCGCGTCCTCATAGATCAAGTACAGACCCATCTTATTCTTACGAATGACCTCTCCTTCGATCTGGAAGCCATCGGGCGGGTTGTAGACCTTCCCCTGAGCCTTCATCCAGTAGAGCGCATCGCCTGTGAAACGGCCCTTCTCAAACATTCCAAGAGAGCGACTTAGAATCTGAAGACTGTCTCGGAGGACATAGCCGTGCTTGCTACACTTGCCTTCTAGATTGGCCTTCAGCTTCTTCAAGAGGATGTCATCAAAGGAGGTGATCTCTCCACGGATGTCCAGGGGGGTTAGGGATACCTTCTCTTCAAATACGACAGTCTGTTCCATTTTGATGGGGGACCTGCCTCTACCCTCACAGCCCACTTTCATTTTTAGGTGGATTGCCTGCGGCAATCCACGAGGTTGTATGCTTTCTCTAAGTTTCTGACCAATCAAGATAATCTAGATGATCTACTGTCTCTCTAACTACACTCTCAACGCAGAGGATGCTTGTACAGGACCGTCTCCAGAGGTCGATAGAACCACCTCAGCCCTTTTACACGAACCTTGTCCATATAGCGCAAGAGCAAGTTGGTTGCTGCGCAGACACGCACAGAATTTGCGATTCTCCGTCGGCCCAACTCTACTTCATTGAAGCCCAGATCATATCCCTTTGTTTCTTGAAGGATCTTGCCGAGAGCCAGTAGACGCTTGAGCGCAATCCCTGTCGCACTTGTTCCAGAGCATTCCGCTCCAAGTCCCACTTTCTTTTTTCCTTCCGGTGGGCGATTGATCTTAAATAAGAATCGATTGCTCTTGGAACTGTAGTTCACCATTCCATACTCGAAGCCGGTTGTACTGGGCTTCAGGCCAGCACGAACAAGAGGATCAAACTCTGGCTTTCCAGACTCTCGACGCAAAATCTCTAAAATTCCGATGGAAGGCGCTACGGCTGTCGCAGCTCCGTCAGAGAGCACAAGATGCTGAACAAGTCTCAAAGGATCCGACGCTTCCTTCTTTGTTTCTGCCTTTGTCTCTTCATCCGATTTGTATTGCTTCACCCATCGAATTCCGTGAACCCCTTTGACAGTCCAGAACGCATCTGCTGCCACACTTCGAACATCTGGATCGTTGGGAGACTCTGTTAACAGGCCAACTTTGAACGCCTCCGGTAAGAATTCATCCCAGAAATACTCTAACACAACAGCCGCATAGATATTCCGCTGTTCCTCTGTTGTTAACATGTCCGCAATCCAGAAGATCATTTCTACACGCTGCTGCTGGGTTACTTCAATTCCCGCGCTCTCTCGAAGTCTTGTCACCTGTGGCATTACTAGAGGCACAAGTTCCTCTTGATCCGCCACATTGCCTTCAATGGACTCTGCTACAATCTTACAAATCTCCCAGAGTTCTCCTGCGTCCTCTCCTTCCTCGTCTCTCTCCTCAAGTTC
>JACCDZ011442441.1_pt1 | contig 10955 bp, 9 predicted proteins | sample 7449551 | NCBI WGS metagenome assembly JACCDZ01 (sample SAMN15323452, study PRJNA562643) | freshwater metagenome | isolation source: river surface water | place: USA:Blue River Watershed | collected 2017-08-18
GAGAGTAAAGCGCGGAGTACACGCAGCTAAGAAGCGTCGCACAACTCTTGAGCGTGCCAGCGGATATCGCGGACAACGCTCACGTCTTTTCACTAAGGCAAAAGAGCAAGTTACGCACTCAATGGTTTATGCATTCAATGACCGTAAAGATAAGAAGGGCGATTTCCGTCGCCTATGGATCCAGCGTATTAACGCTGGCTGCCGTGAGCACGGTCTTACATACAACCGCTTCATCCAGGGCCTCAAGGCTTCAGGTGTTGAAGTAGATCGTCGCGTTCTTTCAGATATGGCGACAAATGATCCTGCAACATTCAAGACACTTGTTGATGTAGCTCGCAAGAGCCTTGCAGCACTCTAAGTTCCAATAATGATTGAGAGCCTTAACTCGCCGCATATCGCGCGAGTTAAGGCTCTTATTGGTTCCAGGGGAGTAAAAGAAAGAAAGAATGCCGGCCAATTTGTTGCCGAAGGTTTGCAATGTGCACGCGAAGCCCTTGTTTCAAAGAGTGGCCCTGCAATTGAAACTCTTTACTTAACTGTAAATGGGCGAATCAAAGTTGAAGAGATCGCTGATTTGTCCCAGTTCACCGTCGTCGATGTTAGCGATGAAGTTATGAAGCAAATGTCTGAAACCATCACGCCTCAAGGAATTATTGCCATCTGCTCGATTCCAAAGGTTGAATTGAATTCGATCTCACTCAATGGTTCGCGCAAATTCATTTATCTTTCAGAGGTTCAAGATCCAGGAAATGCAGGAACTATTTTGCGATCAGCGGATGCATTTGGAATGGATGCAGTTATCACCTCACCCGGAAGTGTTGATATGTACTCACCCAAGGTGGTTAGAAGTACCGCTGGATCACTGTGGCATATTCCGGTGTTTGAGTCGGTTGGCATTGAAGAGCTTTTGAAATCAGGGATCAAAGCCATCTCATTGGGTGCAGCTGGCTCAATTGCCTTGGATTCATTTGTGGCAACGACAGATACAGTCGCCGTTTTTGGTAATGAAGCTCGTGGATTATCGACCGCCCAAGCTATTGATCAGATTGAGGTTGTCAGCATTCCCATGCCCGGCAATGCTGAAAGTTTGAATCTTTCTGCTGCCGCCTCAATTGTCATGTATCACCTTTCAAATATGCAGGCCTCAAGAAGCGCTAACCGATAGAGTTCTCCCTATGCGCGTTGAGGAGATTTCAACCTGGGTTGAAGATGCCCGAAAGGCTTTCGCCTCCGCCACCGATTTAGATTCACTCAAGGTCGCGCGTTTGGCGCATTCAGGCGACAAGTCTCCAATCGCCCTTGCATCACGTGCACTTGGCTCGTTATCACCTGAAGATAAAGCATCATTTGGAAAGGTGATTGGTGAGGCCAAAGCAGCAATAGCTCAAGCGCTTGCTGAAGTTACTGCCGCCTTAGAAGCAGAACGTGACCGTAAAGTTCTACTTGAAGAGGTTGTAGACATAACCCTGCCAGTCAATCGTTCTCACCGCGGTGGACTGCATCCCATTTCAATTATCAAGAACGAGGTTTCTGACTTCTTCATTGAACAAGGCTTCGCTGTAGAAGAGGGGCCGGAACTTGAATCTGGTTGGCTGAACTTCGACGCCCTCAATATTCCCGCGGACCACCCAGCGAGAACAATGCAAGATACTTTCTTTATTGAACCAATTGAATCAGGAATGGTTCTACGTACCCACACTTCGCCAGTTCAGATCCGCACGATGTTAACTCAGCAGCCTCCTATCTATGTTGTTTGTCCAGGACGCACCTTCCGCGCTGATGAGTTAGATGCAACGCACAGCCCCGTATTTCACCAGGTTGAGGGTCTTGTGATCGATAAGGGAATCACGATGGCGCACCTTAAAGGAACACTCGATAACTTTGCTCGTCACATGTTCGGTCCAGATGTCACCACTCGTCTTCGCCCATCCTTCTTCCCATTCACTGAACCAAGCGCAGAGGTAGATATTTTCTTCAACAACCGCTGGATTGAATGGGGCGGTTGCGGAATGGTGAATCCAAAAGTCTTAGCTACTTGTGGAATTGATACAGATCAATACAGTGGTTTTGCTTTCGGTATGGGCCTCGAGCGAACTCTTATGGTTCGTCATGGCATCACAGATATGCATGACATCGTCGAAGGTGATCTACGTTTCACTCGTCAGTTTGGAGTTGGCCTGTAATGCGCGCTCCTTTATCGTGGATCAAAGAATTTGTAGAAATCCCGGCATCTGTAACTGCTGATCAAATCTCTGACGGACTCATTCGTGTCGGCTTTGAAGTTGAAGAGATCATCCATCAAGGAGCTGACTTAACTGGTCCACTTAAATTCGCCAAGGTGCTTTCAATTGAGGAGATCACGGAATTCAAGAAGCCTATTCGTTATGTGGGGCTTGATTGTGGCGAAGGTGAAACACGTTTTGTTATTTGCGGTGCAACTAACTTTTCGGTTGGGGATCTAGTCGTTGCTGCTTTACCAGGGGCGATTCTTCCTGGTGACTTCAAAATCGGCGCACGCGAAACCTATGGCAAAACTTCTAATGGAATGATCTGTTCAGCCCGAGAACTTGGAATCAGCGATGACCATGAGGGCATTATGGTTTTCGCCGAGGGTGAAGTCTCGATTGGAGCAGATGCGATCGATGCGTTACAAATCAACGATGTAATCTTCGATGTAGCCGTAAATCCTGACCGTGGTTACGCATTAAGTATTCGTGGAATAGCGCGCGAAGTTGCTGGCTCCTTAGGTTTGAAATTTACCGACCCAGTTAATGCTCTACGTGACCTTAAGTTCGAGGAAACAGGAATTGGCGTAACCCCAAAAATCGGTGAGAAATCATCCGCATCTGTTTTTTATCTTCGCACCCTTTCTAACTTTGATCCAAAAGCAACGACTCCTATTTGGATGCGCCGTCGCATCGAAAAAATGGGCATGCGCTCAATTTCTTTGGTTGTAGATGTCACCAACTATGTAATGTTAGAACTCGGTCAACCTCTGCACGCATTCGATAAGTCCAAGATCAAGGGTGGATTGACCATTAAGCGAGCTGGTGCAGCTCAAAAGTTTAAGACGCTTGATGGGGTAGAGCGCACTCTGAATCCCGATGATCTGATGGTTTCAGATGATGAGCAACCATTGGCCCTTGCCGGAACTATGGGCGGACTATCTTCAGAAATTACAGAATCAACAACTGAAATCGCGCTAGAGGCGGTTCACTTTTGCCCCGTGTGTATCGCAAAGAATTCTCGTCGACATAAACTCTCATCAGAGGCATCGCGACGCTTAGAACGCAACGTTGATCCTTCACTCGCGGAGTTTGCATCAGCTCGATTTGTTCAGTTACTAACGGCGCATAGCTCTGCTAAGCATGTTGCAACGAAGGTTGACGGTGAACCTATCTTTGCTCCTCTGTTAACCATCGACCCTTCCTATGTCTCCAAGATCCTTGGATTTGAAATCCCTCCAGTCAAGGTCGCCGAGTTGTTGCGAGTAGTGGGCTGCGATGTTGATGAGAAGAGTTTCACCGTGGATCCGCCTTCTTGGCGTCCTGATTTATTGACCGCTGCCGATCTGACAGAGGAAGTAGCCCGCATGATTGGCTACGACAAGATTCCTTCTGTTTTGCCTCCAAGACCTTTACATGCGTCATTGACTCCAACGCAGAAGCGTCGTCGTGCTGTAGCGACAATGCTTGCAAGTAGAGGATTGGCCGAGGTTCAAACTTTCCCATTCACAAATCAAGCAACAATTGATGCAATGGGTTTTGTAGGAGAACGTGCGGCAACATACAAGGTAGCTAATCCAATGTCAGAAGAGTTCCCATTGATGCGGGTGCACCTAGTTCCTGGATTGATAGAAGTAGCCCAACGCAATATCAGTCGTGGTGCTAAAGACTTTGCAATCTTTGAAATGGGATCTATTTTCCGTAGCTCACAGAAGTTAGTGTCTGCGATTTCACCGGATCTTTCTAAGCGACCTGATCAGAAGATCATCGATGAAATTTTCGCCAGCGTGCCTGCACAGGGATATCACGTTGCAGGGTTGCTAGTTGGCAAGACTGAAAATGAGAACTGGCAAGGAAAAGCACGTGCCTACAACTGGCAGGATGCAATCGCCTTTGCTCAAGATATCTTGTCCTTATGCAACTTGCAGTGGAGCGTGGCGAGATCTGATTTTGCACCCTGGCATCCAGGGCGATGTGCTGAGTTAATCGTCAACGGTAAGGCTGTTGCTCACGCGGGAGAACTTCACCCTCGAATCATTGCCGCGTATGGGTTACCTGAACGTTCAGTCGCTTTCGCAGTTGCACTTAATGCTCTTCCAGATTCACAGTTGGTACGTCCAACTACGGTAGGAACGATGCCAGCGGCGGTACAGGATGTTGCGCTCATAGTTGATTCAAAAGTCAGTGCAGCAGATGTAGAGAGCGCGTTGCGTGAAGGCGCTGGGGATCTGCTCGAGTCGATTACTCTCTTTGATCGCTACGACAAGATAGGCGATGGGAAAATCTCATTAGCTTTCACATTGGTTTTCCGTGCTGCAGACCGAACACTCACTGGAGAAGAGGTATCTGCAATGCGCGAAGCGGCTACCGTCGTGGCTGGCCAGAAGTTCGGAGCTGTTGTCCGAACCGCATAATTATGCATAAGATTGCATAATTATTGATTCTGCTTTACCCTTGACCTATGAAAACAGCGGTCATTGGTGCAAGCGGCTACGCAGGTGGAGAGTTATTAAGGCTCCTTGCGACTCATCCACATTTTGTGGTCACGGTCGTGAGCGCTCATTCAAATGCAGGGGAACAGGTCACTGCTGTTCACCCTCAACTTCAGAGCTATGCCGGTCGTGAATTCGTGCATGTTGATTCAATTAACTTTGCGGCTGTAGATCTTGTCTTTCTGGCGTTGCCTCATGGCGAATCAGCAGCATTGATCGCAAAGCTTCCGGCGCATCTAAAAATCGTTGACCTTGGAGCAGATTTCAGATTAGAAGATTCAACTCAATGGGAAAAATACTACGGCGGACAGCATGCTGGTGCTTGGGTGTACGGAATGCCCGAGCTCGCACCTGGACAACGTGAAGCCATTAAGAAGGAAAGCAAAGTTGCCAACCCAGGTTGTTACGCAACATCAATTTCACTTGGAATAGCACCTGCAGTATCGCTAATCGACACATCAGACATAGTAGTAGTTGCAGCATCCGGTACAACTGGTGCTGGAAGAAGTGCAAAGATCAACCTCATAGGTAGTGAGATCATGGGATCGCTAACATCCTATAAATTTGGTGGTGTACATCAACATACGCCTGAAATTGAACAGGCACTTTCTGCTGTTTCTCAAAAAGAAGCAAAGATCTCATTCACTCCAATCCTTGCTCCAATGCCGCGCGGAATCCTTGCCACAATAACCTCAAAACTGACAACCACATTAAATACCCAACAAGCCCATGATCTTTATGCCAAGCACTATGCAGATGAGTTCTTCGTTGATTTGCTGCCATTAGGTCAAATGCCTAAGACAAGTGCTGTCACAGGTAGCAACAAGGTTCAAATTCAAGTGGCTGTAGATGAGCACTCCAATCGGTTGGTTGTGTCTGTGGCGATCGACAACCTTGGTAAAGGTGCGGCAGGACAAGCGATTCAAAATGCGAACTTGATTTGTGGGTTATCAGAAATTAGTGGTTTGGCACTTGATGGTATCGGTGCATGAAGCTTCCACAAGGATTTAGATCTGCATCAATTGCGGCTGGTTTAAAGAGCACGGGTGCACTTGACTTAACTCTTATAGAAAACCAAGGCCCAGAATTCAAGGCGGCAGCTGTCTTTACGACTAACAAGGTTGTCGCCGCGCCTGTTATTTGGTCCCGACAGGTGGCTAAGGGCGAAATTGTTAGGGCAGTTGTTCTCAATAGCGGTGGCGCTAATGCATGTACAGGACCGCAAGGATTTGCAGATACTCATATGACCGCCGAACACGTTGGTCAGTTACTCGGTGTTTCACCTGGCGAGGTAATTGTTTGTTCAACTGGTTTGATCGGCGAGTTACTACCTATGTCAAAGATTATTGCCGGTCTAGATTCAATCGCACCAGTGTTGGACGACATGGGATTGCAGACTAGCGCACAGGCAATCATGACAACGGATTCAGTGCCAAAAATTGCAACCGCAGCTTTCGATGGAGCGGAGTTTGCGGGAATCGCGAAAGGAGCGGGAATGCTGGCTCCTGCTCTTGCAACCATGCTCTCAGTGATTATGACTGATGCAGTTGTGTCAGATAAGGCGCAGGAGATATTTCAACGCGCAACGGATCGCACCTATAACCGAATTGATTCTGACGGCTGTACATCTACCAACGACACCGTCCTGTTTATGGCCTCAGGAGCAAGCGGGGTAGTGGTATCAGACCAGGATCTCGAAAAGATATTAATGTCTGTTTGCGGTTCTTTAGCGGAGCAATTGATTGCAGATGCCGAAGGATCCACAAAAACAGTGGCCATAAAAGTCTTGAATGCCTCTTCTGAGAAGGATGCAGTAGAGGTTGGACGTGCGTGTGCACGTAATAATCTCTTGAAGGCGGCAATCTTTGGCGGTGACCCGAATTGGGGTCGCGTACTAGCTGCCGTTGGAACAGCCGATGCGAGTATGGATCCTCTGGCAATTGATGTGAAACTCAACGGTGTTCAGGTTTGTACTAATAGCTCACCCGATGCTGATAAGTCATCTGTTAATTTTGAGGCTCGATTGGTAGAAATTGAAATTGATCTGAAGATTGGGTCGGCCTCGGCCACAATTATGACGAATGACCTCACACATGATTACGTCCACGAGAATTCTGCGTACTCAACATGATCGTCGTTAAATTTGGCGGTCACGCCATGAAGGATGAAAACGGAAACTTTGCCAAGGCTATTGCCGCCGCCCTTGCAACCGGCGAAAGAGTGGTGGTTGTGCACGGGGGAGGGCCGCAAATTGATGCTGCTCTCAAAGCTAGACACATAACCAGCGATTGGATTGGCGGGTTCAGGGTCACTACCCAAGAGATTTTCGATGTTGTTGAAGATGTTTTAGTAAATCAAGTAGGTCGCGAAGTTGCTGCAACTTTAAGTAAATCAGGAATCACAGCAAAAGCTATTTCAGCTCGAGAATTACCAACTGTAATTGCTCGTCGTCGGGGAACATTGATCGATGGAACTCCCGCAGATCTAGGTTTCGTTGGCGAGGTTCTAGCTGTAAATCCAGCTCAGCTGCTAGATCTCTTGGAAGCAGGAATCGTTCCCGTTGTTGCGCCCGTTTCATCGGATGAAGATTTGGTCACTGGATTAAACGTCAACGCAGATTTTGCGGCGTCAGCGATCGCCGCGGCACTCGGAGCATCTGCACTTATTGTCATGACTGATGTTGCTGGCATTTATCGAAACTGGCCTGATAAGAGTTCTCTCATTGATGTTATTGGAGCAGCCGAACTTGAATCGATAAAAGCTAGTTTTGCAGAGGGAATGGCGCCAAAGGTTCAAGCAGCCTTGGATGCATTGTCTTTCGGAGCTAAAGCTGTGCGCATAATTGACGGAACAGATCCTGATAGCTTTGCATCAGCGCTTGCTGGTGTTGGCGGAACGTTGGTGACTACATGACAAACAAAAAGATCCTGAAGCGATGGAGTTCGGTTGTTCAAAACAACTACGGCACACCATCAATCGCCTTGATGAAAGGTAAGGGAATAGTCGTAACTGATGCTGATGGAAAGCAGTACTTAGATTTCCTAGGCGGGATTGCAACCAGCATCTTGGGTCATGCCCACCCAGCAATTGTGAAGGCGGTAACTAAGCAGATTTCTACACTGAGCCATGTAAGCAATTTCTACGCTCATCCGAACGCAATTGAATTGGCTGAGAAGTTGACTTCAATGACAGGGGATAAAAATGCCAAAGTTTTCTTCTGTCAGTCAGGTGCTGAAGCAAATGAGGCTGCACTCAAATTATCGCGCCGCACAGGTAAGGTCAGAGTTGTTGCTGCACAAGGTGCATTTCATGGTCGCACTATGGGTGCGTTATCCCTTACCGGTCAGCCTTCCAAGCGCGAACCCTTTCTCCCTTTAATTAAGGGCGTAAAGCATGTTCCTTATGGTGACATTGAAGCAATGCGCAAAGGGGTTACAAAGAAAACAGCGATGGTCATCATTGAACCGATCATGGGCGAAGCAGGAGTAATTGTCCCTCCTGCAGATTATCTGCAACAACTTCGACAAATGTGTGATGACAAGGGTTCACTATTGGTGATTGATGCGGTTCAAACAGGTATGGGTCGCACGGGGGATTGGTTTGGTTATGAGTACTCTGGAATTACGCCAGATGTGATTACTTTGGCTAAGGGTCTCGGCGGTGGACTTCCACTTGGCGCGATGATCGCACTTGGTAAGGCTGCAGAACTTTTCCAACCCGGTGATCATGGTTCAACCTTTGGTGGAAACCCGGTGACAACATCTGCTGGATTAGCTGCGATCAACTTCATTGAATCCAAGAAGATTCTCAAGAAGGTTGAGACTCAAGGGAGTTATCTGATTCAGGAACTTGCGATGATTCAGGGAGTCAAAGAGGTTAGAGGTGCTGGTTTGCTGATCGGAATAGAGCTTGAATCTTTGAAAGCTGCGGATATTGCAACAGCAATGCGAGAGGCAGGCGTTCTAGTAAATGCGGCCAATGAAACAACTATTCGCATTGCACCTGCTCTGGTGGTCAGCGATGCGCAAATAAACAAATTTATCTCTATATTCAAGAAGGTGATGAACGATGCCAAGTAATGCGCAATCAGTGTCAGCTCGTAGAGCTAAGGCGATCGCTCTCATTCAAACGGGTTTGGTTCACTCGCAATCGGATCTGGTGAGGTTATTAAAAAAAGCTGGTTATCCAGTCACCCAGGCAACTGCGAGCAGGGATCTCGAAGAGATAGGTGCGGTTCGGGCGCGGAACAAAGATGGTGAGAGCATCTATCAGATCCGCGAAAGCGCAGATGATGCGATAGTTAGAAGCACACCACTACCTTCTAAGTTAATTCTTTCAGTTGATCACAGCGCGAATTTAGCCGTCATTCATACGCCACCGGGTGCTGCTCAATTCTTGGCAAGCTCTTTGGATCATGCGGGGCTTACTGGAGTCATCGGCACGATCGCAGGGGACGACACGATTATTTTGGTATCGAAGAAAGCCACTGGTGGAGCACATTTAGCGAAAGAATTGCTCGCTTACGCACAAGGCGAAGGAAAGAGGAAGTAATGGCTCTATGGGGCGGACGTTTCGCGCAGGGACCTGAGGACTCAGTTTTTGCCTTGTCCAGAAGCGTTCACTTTGATTGGCGACTTGCACCTTACGACCTTCGATCCTCATTGGCGCATCTAGCAATACTTAAGAAGAGCGAATTGATCTCTTCGAAGGATGCTGAAGTTATTCAGATCGCTTTAAAGGAGTTAATGACTGAGGTTTCTGAGGGTAGTTTTGTTCCACAGGATGGCGACGAAGATGTGCACAGCGCGCTTGAGCGCGGATTGACCGAGAAGTTGGGTCCAGTTGGAGGAGCGCTCAGAGCTGGCAGATCCCGTAATGACCAGGTCACTACTGATCTGCGCCTTTTCGCCATCGATCACATGCTTGAAATTGCAACACTTATTTCTCAATTGCAGATTGCGATTCTGGAAAAGGCTTCCGAGTATGTGAATGATCCAGCACCTGGATTCACGCACATTCAACATGCACAGCCTGTTTCATTTGGCCACGAGCTAGCAAAACATGCCCATGCTTTTGCCCGAGATTTAGATCGAATCAATGATTGGTTGTCACGCACATCGGTGAGCTCACTTGGTGCCGGAGCGCTTGCTGGATCATCACTTGCACTTGAACCCGCATTCACCGCGAACAACCTTGGATTTAATTCAACATTTGCCAACAGTATTGACGCGGTTAGCGATCGTGATTATGTCGCTGAAGCGCTGTTTGTGTTTGCGATGATCGGTAATCACCTTTCTCGTATTGGCGAAGAGTGGACGATCTGGTCATCCCAAGAGTTTGCATGGGCAAAGGTTGCGGATGCATATTCAACGGGTTCATCGATTATGCCTCAAAAGAAAAATCCAGATATGGCTGAACTTGCACGTGGAAAATCTGGCCGCTTGGTTGGAAATCTGATGAGTGTATTAACAATGCTCAAGGGACTTCCATTTGCGTACAACCGCGATCTTCAGGAGGACAAGGAGCCTTTGTTCGATAGCATCGACACTTTGCTTCTCGTTCTGCCGGCAGTAACCGGAATGATTGCAACAACTGATTTCGATCGCGAAAGAATGGCGCTTGCTGCCCCCACTGGTTTTTCATTAGCAACAGAGATCGCAGATTATTTAGCTAAGAAGAATGTTCCCTTCGCTCAGGCACATGAGGCTGCCGGTAAATGTGTGGCAATGTGTGAAGCTACCGGCCGTCAGTTACATCAATTAACAGATGAAGATTTTCTATCGGTACATCCATCTCTTGATGGGGGAGTGCGAGAGGTGCTGACGGTTCATGGGGCGTTGAACTCCCGAACAACCTCAGGTGGAACCGCTCCGACTCTAGTCGCGCAGCAAATTAATGATGCACTGATTTCCAATTCAAAGACCCAACAAGAAATTGCCAGCAAGCAGAAGGCTTTTTCAGAGATGATGAGCGCATGAACCTGATTGAAGATCTACGCTGGCGTGGCTTAGTTGCCCAATCTACTGACGAGGCAGCGCTCTTAGAGGCACTAAAAAAGCCAACCACTTTGTATGTTGGTTTCGATCCAACTGCGCCTTCGCTACATGCGGGAAACCTTGTTGTTTTGCTTGTACTGCGTCGCTTTCAATTGGCAGGGCACAACCCAATCGCATTAGTAGGTGGCGCAACTGGTTTAGTGGGAGATCCCAGTGGTAAGAATGAGGAGCGCACTCTTAAC
>JACCDZ010033178.1_pt1 | contig 10954 bp, 14 predicted proteins | sample 7449551 | NCBI WGS metagenome assembly JACCDZ01 (sample SAMN15323452, study PRJNA562643) | freshwater metagenome | isolation source: river surface water | place: USA:Blue River Watershed | collected 2017-08-18
GACGTCAGGGTCAATGCTGTGTTGACAGAAGCGACCGCAGCGAATGTACCGCCTGTGTTGCCAGTTGTTTGTGACAAGGCTTGTGATGCATCAACTTTGGTGTTGAACGTAGCAACGGAGGCACCATAGATAGCCTCTGTTGTGTCCATGTTGGAGTAGCTATTGAGCAAGGAGATGATGGTTTCGCCGCGCTTTGCGGTACCACCTGCTGCCAACTGACCAGCAACCCAGTTAGCCAAGCCAGCCACTGAGGACAAGCCAACGTTAGTGATCAATGTTGTGGCTACTTGCAGATCTGTCTTGGTGCCAAAGTCAGCTGCAACAGTTGCATTTGCCCATGCATTCAAAGCTGCGGCTGTTGAGTTGCCGGCCAAGATTTCTGAGTAAGTAGCAGCACTGAGCTGCTGGTTGTATAAAGCACCAGTCAAGCGCGTGAGCATTACGCCGTTTGTGGAGATTGCCATTTTGAGATTTCCTTTTTAGGGTTTACTGATAAAAAACGAGATTTCTTTGCAAAGAAACCGAATGCGAGCTAAGCAAAAAGCCCACACTCGACAGAGCACACTGTTTCCAATGCGCTCTGCGGAATGCGGGCTGTCGTTGCGTCGTTCACCAGACTGGTAGTAAGCAACAGAACAAATAGGTTTTTTAACCTCTTGAAATCACTTTGGATTTCGTGAAATGTTCAATAATTTTTTAGAGATGACACAGAAATATTGCAATCAAACAACAATTGATGTACGCAAATTTTTTGAAGTCAATATGTATAAAAAATTAAATTGCTGCATTGTGATATTTCGTTTATTTCAGGTAACACCTGAATCAAATTTCAGTCCTGCGCTGGCGAAATTTCTTTGCCCTTTTTGATGTACGAACACAAACTGCGCTTTTTTAAAAGGAGTGACAGTTATGAAAATTAAATTCACAAAGAAATCAATCAACGATTTGGCTTGCAGTCAGGACAAGGGACGCGAGTTCTATCGAGACACAAACTGCAGAGGACTCACAGTCGAGGTTCGCTCTACTGGTGGCAAAACCTATTACCTGAGTTACAACGATGCGCGTGGTAAGCAGCGGCTGTATCGCATTGCCAATGCACTAGACATCACACCTATACAAGCTCGGCAGCTATGCGATCGCGCACGTGCACAAATAGCCATGGGCAATGACCCTGCGCACGTAAAGCAACAACAGCGTGCTGCTCCAACACTTGCACAATTTTTTAATGAAAGTTACCTGCCCTACATACAGAGCTACAAACGTAGCTGGGAGACAGATGTCAGCGTGTTCAAAAACCACGTGCTGCCACATATTGGTGAGCTGTACATTGATGCCATATCAACCAAAGATATCGGCATCGTGATGAGTCGAGCCAAGTTGCATTTGTGTAATGGCAGCAGTAACAAAATATTGATCCTGCTGCGTTATATGTTCAACCTAGCAATTCGCTGGCGAACTGCAGGTGTTACGGAAAATCCCACCGCAACGCTAAAGCTTGGTAAAGTCACAGCGCACAGAGAACGTTTCTTATCTGCAGCTGAAACTCAGCGTCTACTTGAAGCAGTCAATCTTTCTGCCAATACCAAACTCAAATACATCATTCCCATGCTGCTATTAACTGGTGCAAGAAAGCGTGAAGTACTGGATGCCAAATGGAGAGATGTGGACAAGGAGCGAAGCTTTTGGAGAATTCCAGTCACCAAATCAGGACGAGAGCGTCACGTGCCGCTTAGCGCCGCCGCTTTAGACTTGTTGGAGAAAATACCACGCTCAAGATTTAGTGACTACATCTTTGAAAACCCTAAAACTCGTAAATCATTCTCCAGCATCTTTTTCAGTTGGGATGCTGCCCGAACCCGAGCAGGATTAAAGGACGTGCGCATTCATGATTTGCGGCACAGCTTTGCCAGCTTCTTAGTCAACGCAGGGTGCAGCTTGTATGAAGTACAAAAAATATTGGGCCATGCCAGTGTCAGCATGACCCAAAGATACAGTCACTTAAATCAGGAATCGCTATTGCGAGCGGTAAGCCATGCGGGCAATGTTGTGTCGCCTGTACAAAAATCTAATTTTGAACACTGTAGCGCAACACTTTAGATTCGCGCCAGATTCACAGAGCATCCTGAAATCTAACCTGTGTCATGTGGTGGTTAAGGAAACACTTGCACTTAACTCATCCCATGGCGCAGACAATTTACGGCCTTCACGAACTAGTAATCCTGCAGACTCTAAAACTGCAACATCATTATGAACATTTTTGTAGTCGCGCTCCAGTGCCAAAGCCAGCGCTTTAACACTATCAGAGCCATGCTGGCGTACGTGCTTTAGCAAATCTAATCGACGTGGAGATAGCGTATCGATCATTGTTTGGACATCTAAAAAGGTGACGTTTGTCTCAGCAACCTTCTTACCCGCTGCTGCGCGATTCCAAGCACTGGTGAAACGCTTGCCCATGTCAGCAATGCTGCCAACGTGTACTTGAACTTTATTTGCTTTGTGCATTTTTAACCTTTTCAATATCTGCCAAGAAATCTGCAATCAACTTTTCGACTGAACTAAATCGATACCGCTTCTCGGTGTTGTAGATGTGCTTGTGATCACCTTTGCCGCGCTCGTTGTCATAGCCGACGACTCGCTCGTTATCTCTTCCGTAATAAAGTCTGTACTTCAAGCCGTGTGGACGCTCTGGGCTCGTTTTTGGTAGCTGCCAGATGACCATTTCGACAATAAAGCCATCCGGCAGCAGCGCCTTGTCATAGAAAATTCTTTGTGCCTTCATATATGGTTACTTTAACCATATTAAAAAAGGGTGTCAATAACCATATATTTGGCATGAAGTAATACTAGATATTTAAATTTTCAAATTTCATATGCCATGCACAGTTAACCTGAATTAAATCAAGTCCTGTTGGCTGCTGCTTTGATTTATCCATTATTTCCATCCTACGCATAGCCAGTCAGGCATTGATGAGTAAAGCCTTATTGAAGTGAGAAAAAACCAGTAATTTGAATCGTTTTCAGCAATTTAATATTCACTGGGTAGCATCAACACCCAGTGCTCACCATCCCAACAAGCGTAGAGCACGAATTCTGGCATTGGAAAGTCTGTGTAGGGAATGGCTTGTTCTGCATGTACGTTGCCATTACCATCCTCGTAAGTCATTACAACCGTTTTGTTTGTCACTGTGACACGGACTAGAACAAACCAGTCTTGGGTGCCAATCTCGCTTAGATGACTTGCAACTGCATCCATCATCCAAAATGCACCCGCAGTTTCAGCTACATACTTAGTTCCATCCGTTAGCAAATGCCTGCGACTAAGCCTGTAGTAATTATCAGACCCCGTAAACATCGACAATTGGCTTGAATCAAAACTCATCTTGAACTCCTGTGTATTGCAATAACCACAGTGTTGCTTCAGCATGAATTTTGGACAATCTGAAACCCGCCACTTTGGCGGGGCTCATTAGGTAACTGCCAGCTTGGTGAGTGATTGCTGCGCATTGCGCATCTTCAAACGCAGTGCAGCTTCTTTTGCTCGCTTTTGTGCAGCCTTAGCCTGCTGCTTTAGTAAGTTAACTTGTTGACTTGTGCCATCAACAATTTCACAAATACGCATAATTGTGTCCCCCACTTTATTTAGTGGGGAGTGCTGACTGTTAGATTTCAGCACTTCATAGCTTTATTTCCCAAACCCTTCACGCAATTTCATACTTACCGCTTCAAGCTGAGCATCCAATTCCCCAGCCTGAACTGCAGCCTTCACAGCTTCTAGTGCCTCGATGAGTGCAGAAGGATTGCTCACTTCAATGGCAGTCTTACCCCGTGACAGCTCAATCACTTTAGCCCCATAGCGGATGGCTATGCACACCTTTCCTGAATCGCTGACAAACCACCATGGCCTAATTTTTTTGGGCTGACTGATTTGTACTCGTTCGCCAGCAGCGTTTGTTACAAATTTAACCTGAGTTGGTGCATAGGTATCACCTTTGTTATGCGCAGTAGCTAGATGGATCTGCTCTTCCAATTTCGACAGTAATTTATTCCTGCGCAATGCAGCAGAGGACAAGTTGTTTGGTTTCTTTGCAGCGACGAGTTTGAGTGAAGCCAGTGTTGCCATGATTACTCCTTAAAAAAAAATTATCGGCAACAAGACTTTATTTTCGTGATACCAACTGGACAACCGAAAAGAAGTGAACTGAATAGATTCGAATCAATCTTTATGGCTTTTCATATCAGCTGAGATAAATAAAAGTACAAGCAAGGAAAAGGTTGGCACGCCGATTGTTACTGTGCCGCGAAATCCGTTCTGATGTGAGACGGTAAGCAAACGAGCTTCTTGCTGCTCGCCTCATTGCACTACCCAGCTGATGGCTGGATGCCTTAAACGACGCTCCTCTGCAGCAGTCACGTTTGCAATGTTGTAATGGTTGATGACGAAGAATGCTCGTCATATAGGCCTATAAATTTTTAGGTTCAAAGTGAGTGGGATTGCCATTTAAAAACCCACAAATACATCTACAGCGGCTCGCGATATGGTCGTAGGTGTGTTGCGTTAGGCGGCACGTAATAGGAGACAGCAAAACCTGCCTTCCTTGCACCAGCAAGTTGTGCGATATCGATTGTTAACACCTCAGCAAAGTGTTCCAACAAAGTCATGCCCCTAACAGGGCATGGCTTGTGATTCCTAGCAAAGATGAAAAAAATACGAGATGCATTCATAAGCGAGCGCAAGTGAGCGTGAGGAATGCGTCGACGTTGAGCGCACGAAGTGCGTTCATTCCAAGTCACTAAGTGCTTTCTCAATAAATAACTGCATGTACAAAACCCAATTCAAATCACGCAGTCCATACGAGTCGTGGAACACACTTGGCACTTACACCACTGAAGCCAATGCAATTTCAAGTGCATTGAAGAAAAAACGACATGGTGCACTGATCGTTCGTGTGACAGACAAACTTGGTGGGCTTGTTTACATTAACTAATTTGTAGTTTTAAACTACATTTTGGTCGTAGGGCGAACTAGGCGACACATCAACAGCTTCTGGTTGTTCATCAGCGTGCTTCTCAAACAATTCATTTATTTCTTGGTAGTCAAGCGACTTGGGATACATAAAGTTCTGGTCATAACAGGGGAAGTTCCCGCGTGCAGCGTTTTCGGCTAAGCACACGGCTTGACGCAGGAAGCGCCCTGTTGTTGCTGCCAAAATGTTTTTTGGAATAACGGCTTCTTTTTTGCTGTAATTCTTCGTCCGCATTTCCATGGCATATGTTGCGTTGACATCAGTATTCATGCCGATTTCCCATAGGGTCACATTTGGCGCATGGGCTCTAGACTTAGCAACATTCAACGTTTGTTGCATTACGGCGTAACGAGCTTTGACTCCTGACAGAGAATACAGAGGCTCTTCAGCTGCAGCTTCATTGCTGTCCTCGCGCCTTGCCTTGTAGTAAGTGATCATCTCACTGAACGTCTGCACGAGCACAGATCTATCTGCGTCCAGCGGAACACTTATAACAACTGACAGCGGATTACCCATCTCGGGTCGTGTTCTATCGAAATACGTCTCTAGTGCATGATCCATGTCTTGCTTGTGTGCATATTCACCCGACTGCATCACATGGAGCACTTTCAGCTTCAAGTCCGATAGCGACTGTCCGAACAAGCGCAATGTATTTTTCCTTCGCCAATCAGACAGGCTGGTATCCCACAAATCGCCAAAGTTCTGCCTTGTCTCCCAAACGATCTCTGCTTCTGCGCATTGATCAAAGAAATCCTTCCTTGTTGCCAATCCTTTCGCCACGCGATTAGCAAAGTTATAGCTGGGACTGAGGCGCAGGAACTCAGGCCACAAGTCATAGCGGCGGTCATCAGGTCTGCGCTCGCGCACAGAAGTCAGGTTGATGTTATCTATTCCCATACTTTATTCATTAACAACTAACTTTATTTAAATTATAGACTTTTATTTCAAAGAGCGATCGGCGTACAACCATATCCATAGCAACAAGCTATACCCGCTCTTTAAAAATTTGCCTAAAACATCTTAAACCTGCATTTATGCAAGTTTTAAGCGCACTTTTGCGCTTCCAGTTATGCACAAGTTGTTAGCAAATGCTAGCTAACGTGCATTTGCAATAGTTATTAACAAGTATTTTTTAATCTTGAGCTTTGGCAACTCCGCTCTAAGTTCAACAGTCTATCTACAAGGAGAAATCTATGACTGAATTTTCAAATATCGAATCTCAAAACTCAAAAACTATCGGCTTTACAGCCAACACAGTAACTGACCCGAAGGTTGAACACATTGAGGCACAGACACTCAAATACACAACTGGACTTTTCATTCAGGAACTAGCTGATAAAGCGACTGAGTTCCAGGTGATGTCTAAACGCACGGATGAATATCTGTATGCACTATTGCAGGATTGCTACGACGAATTTCAGATACTCAACGAACCCAGTAGCAACTTAGCTAGCAATGCTAAGGAAGCACTGGATAAGCTCTGCAAGAAGAAGGGCGTCAAAGTAACGAGTGAAACGACGCTACTCATCCAATTTTTAAAATGCGTTTTTACCGGTGCAGATCGCAGCAAGATCTCAACTTACGGTTCTGTTATCAAGTACGCAATTAAGCAAAAGATTGCTAAAGGAATGCTTGCTGAAGAAATTGAACGAGTCGGCGGAATTCAAAAAATCAAGATAGCTAGTTTTAGTGATGCGGTGCAAAAGGCCAAAGACAAGTCTGCTGTTAATTTGTTAAAGGCACAGACTGAGGTTGAACAGACCTCTATGGGGGTAGTTGATATTCCAATGGCAATGGGCGCTGTTAGCACACTTAAAACTGGGGCTCAAGTGGTTTTGATTGCTTCCATCAATGCTGATCGCAAGTTTGTTATCCGCGCCGCTACCAGCGAGCCTAGTGTCATTAGGTCTGCTGTACTTGCCGCTAATAAGCCTAAAAAAGCAATCGAGCAGGTTACGGACGCAGATACCAACGATATCACTGCTATTTATGCAGCTGAAGAAGAACTCGAAGTCGCTTAATTTACAAGGAAAATAAAATGGAACTCTTACCAAACTTTGACGAGATCTACACTCCAAATTCGCTTACCGACATTGTGTTCACACAACAAGCACAACGCACTCACTTGCGCGATGACGTAACTGGCCGCAGCGGAATGCCTAGTAACGGCATCAATGGCATCTTGCTTGTGGGTAATACTGGATCGGGAAAAAGCACGCTTGCAAAGCACTTGCCAGATTGGATTGAAAAGGCTCGAGGTGGAGGGGAGGCATACCCCACTTATCACCAGATCACTTCATCCAATAGTGGTGTTGCACTTCTGGAGCAAATCGAGCAGCAGATCATTCGTATCCCTTACTTCCAGAACTTTCATTACATCGTTCTTGATGAAGTTGACTTACTGTCTACATCAGCCATGGACAAGCTCAAAAGTGTGATGAACATTGCATATAAATCATGCATTTGGATCATGACGACAAATGACTATGGAAGGATTTCGCCTCCTGTTGTAAATCGCTGTCACACGTACTTTCTCAACCATGCGCCGTCGATTGAGTGGCTCCCTCTATTTCAGCGCATCCTACGTGATCACGGCATCACAGATATCAATGAAGGAGAAATGCTTGAGCGAATCGACATGTGTAATGGCAGTGGCCGTTCAGTAATCGATGCGGCAAAGCGAATCATTCTCGATCGCGAAGAAGAATTTTGCACTTCAATTAACCTTGCTACATACGTAGTTTAAAACTACACGTTTATGCCACTGCACAGCTCACGCTGTCCAGTGGTTTTTTATTCAAAAATCAACCCATCTAAATATCTACCGAACATAAGCGACCGAGGATTCTTATGACATCTAAAAATCTTGAAGACTTGTTAAAAAAAATCAGTTTGCAGTCTTTGCATATGTTGACTGGGATCACCAGTGATCCATTTACTGTACAAGATGGAATTGAGCATTTTTCATATTCACGACCAATAACTGATCCCTTGCAGATTCTTGACTTTTCTTCCCAGCAAAAAGATTGCATGTACCTAATTAGATTTGGTTTCTCTCCTAACTTTATGCATCAAAATCAATTTACTGCATCTGGTTTTTTGCCTTTTGTTTTTTGGAAGCTAAAAATTTTTCAATATGATTACGGAGCCGAGACTGACGGTAGTGATGAAGAGGGGCTTGCAACATGGCTTTCTCGAAGTAAGATTGAAGTTGATAGATCGCTTCTCGGCACCTATGAATTCTCTGTAATTGAACTGGAAAAATTACTTGTTTCTTTCAAACAAGGAAGTTGAAATTACAGTTGCCTAGTTTTTTAATTGAAGAATTTACATAATTGACGAGCAATACGTTTTTAAAAAAATATGCATTCGAAATACTGACGTGATCTTTGCCGTCAAATCGAACGTAGTTTAAAACTACAGACTCAGCCCACTGAACAGCTTGAACACTGTCGGTGGGCTTTTTTTCGTCCTTTTTTCCTGATTGCAATCTGTTGCAGTTAATTTCCAGTGGTTAAAAATCACCACCTCAAAAGCGTAAGTACTACCCAGCAACTTTTTACGCAGCTGGTTTTTTGTGGGCTGTAACCTTTTTCAGCGAAAGCTCACCACTTTGCAAGCCCTACAAGCTGTGCAAACTCCAACTCAGCTACTCACTGCTGTCCAGCTCAAGGTAAACGCTTGCAGGGCTTGCTAGAAAGTCAGCCCGCTTTCGTGGCACTTTAGCCACGCTATTTAACTAAATAGCACTGAGCATATTTTGCGTAATTTATGTTCAGTGCCGCTAAGTCGTTGAAATCATTGAGATCAATTTAGAGGCAAAAAGAGGTAGGAATTTTGCCCATACGAAAACATACTAAATGCACTTTTTCCAATACAGCTAAGGAAGTGCAAATGACAAAGCAAGCCAAAACATTAAACGAGCGCGAACTGCAACGTTTACTGGATTTTGTGAAAACTACAAAAAGTGCTGCTCGCAACAGGGCAATCGTGCTTCTCACACATTTGGCAGGAATGCGCATTGGCGAAGTCGCAGCTGTTCGTGTTTGCGATGTACTTGCCAGTGATGGCACTGTTCGAGATGAAATCAACTTGAGCGCAGCACAAACCAAGGGCAATAAAAGTCGCAGTGTGTTGCTGAATGATCGAATGCGTCAGGAGTTGTCACAGTATGTCGCAACTGTTCGTATTCGCGACACCAAGCAACCATTGTTCGCTACACAACGCAGTGCGGGATTTACTGCTAACTCGTTGACGCAGGTTGTCAATAGTATTTACAAGCAAGCAGGCTTTGATGGTGCTAGCAGCCACAGTGGACGGCGTGGCTTTTTGACGAACTTAGCTGAAAAAGGAGTCAGCGTTCGCGTAATGATGGCATTGGCTGGTCACCGCAATATGGCAACTACCCAACGCTATATTGATTTGCGTCCAGGAGTTCTGCGCAATGCTGTTGAGTTAGTTTAAAGATAACTTCAAGATACTTAAGTATTGCATTTGATATAGCTGCAGATACTCGGATAGATTAAACTGAGATCCACTATGACACGTGGAGCTCGGGAATGCTGAAAGAAATCACCACTGAATGGAATGATCGTTACAACACCAACGAGTCAGCCCAACCTGAAAGTGCAGCTCGCCATGTAGTTGACGTACTTGCTGTGCGTATCGTCAATGGTTTTTTGCGTTGCTCAACTTTTGATGGAATCTTTGAAGTTGCAGATGTCCCGCAGCCTTTTAGCTTACACGCTGGTGTTATGCGTGTTGAAGTAAAAGCTGGTTGGTTCGGTATGAAGCCCAAAACTTCTTGGGCGCATGTCACGCTAAGCGGCGAGTGGCAATTGATCAGAAATTATTCGGGGAAAGTAGTTCACAACCTCTCCTCGTAGCCTTTGCATCATCAAAATTACGACCATTATTTCAACATCGAAGAAATACAGCGTAATTTAATCAGCTAGCAGTATCAAGTTTGAATTGTTGAAGATCTGTTTAAGGATTCTTCAATTTAGATACGTTAGGTTTCTCAGTTTTTGAGCACGCTTTTTGATCGGATTTATTTGTCAGCAATCGATAGCTCTATCTGTAACGTACTACTGTCCAATATTGAACTTCTAGCAAATTCTCTTGTGGGGGAAGCCATCGGTACTTACTGAAACCCATGTTAATTGAATACTGTAACACTCAGTTTTTGGCTTGAATACCTGCGTTGCGACGAGTGTCAAAGAACTTTTGTGTATTCACAATTTTTCTTTGCACGCCTTCAAGGTCAATTCTTTTGTTATGCCTGCTGAACTGAGAGGCTATATAGCTATTCTCATGTTTTTGCATGATCTTGGTTAAGCAGTATGGCCAGTCTACGACTAGGCCGCAACCTGAATTCTCACGTCGATCAAGTCCACTTAAATCGTATTCAAAAACTGGCAAATCACTACGTTGCAAAACAGCAGCACGGGACACGCCTAATTCTTCGATACAACGTCCATCAATCAAAACTCCACTCCAATTCAAACATCCTTCCAGTTGATGTGCTCGAATCAGACCGGTTCCAACTACGTTTCTAGAATTATTTCCATTAAATGGCAATTCAATCAGTTGAAGCTCACCAACAGAAATAGCTCCTCGAAGTGGTAAACCTAACATCAGACTGACCGCTGAATAGGTCGCTGCAAATTGAGAAATGATGATGAAGGATTCCATTGATGCATCATCGGTCCAGGCAATCAAACTGTCTGACATTAAGTGTAAATTAATTTCATTCTGCCGAATATCATTAAATTTGTTACCCACTGTTTCAATGCTACTCAAAGATAAAGCTCTACCAAAAATCGATTGTGACAAACAGGTTGTTACAGAGGCTGTTTGCCGAAACTCTGAGTCGTAAATCTGTTTGATATTTGACTCTGTATTGGTTTGAACCATTTCAGAGAAGCCTA
>JACCDZ010141680.1_pt1 | contig 10952 bp, 9 predicted proteins | sample 7449551 | NCBI WGS metagenome assembly JACCDZ01 (sample SAMN15323452, study PRJNA562643) | freshwater metagenome | isolation source: river surface water | place: USA:Blue River Watershed | collected 2017-08-18
CGTAGTGATGTATTACGTCCTCAGCCACAATGTTAATATCAAGCTGCAACATATCGACAGCCGCCTGCTTCAACACATGACATTAATGGAGCTGGGCAGGCTTGAAGTGAATAATAAATTTTACAAGCTAAAAAACTAACGAATATATTATATTTCGAGAATCAAAAGGAAATTGATCAGCAATGTTCACTGTTAAAAACTACGGCGTCTCCTTTTCAACAAAAAAAAGCGACATCGCGCTAACTAATTTCTTCGTGTCATTAGTAGGAGCCGATATTGACTTTCCAATCCGCACTGATAGTGCGAGAAAAATAATAATTGACCAAGATGAAAAATATATCTATGGCACAGTTATAACCATAAAAAACCAGAAAAAATTCACATCATTAGTAGGGAAAGGAAGCAATCTTGAAATTAAGGTCTCGGATCTATCAAAACTTGAAAAAATAGCTGAATTCAATTTTTTAATTATCAATAAAAAAAATGGCTTTGGGATTTACCAGTATCATCATGGGTCGTGTACCGCCCCTAATTTTGGATCAATGATAACCACGCTTTATAGGCGAAAATTAGAGGCTAAGCGAGATGCAGAGATATTAGCTCTCGGTGGTAGAGATTCCGTACCAAGAAAACAATTAAAAGCTATTAATAGTCGTTTTTTTCATGGAATTGAATTTGACATGATTGCTCAGTCAAAAGACATTAAAAAAGTTTTAGAAAAATACAAATCCATACGTTCTTTCAGATACGAAGTGTCTTCTCTCGAAGCGTCTTTACGTGAAGAGTCGCCGCTGCAAGGCCTAATTGAAAAGGTAAGACTGAATCGCCCCGGCTTTCCTAGACACTCTCCAAGCTCTGGAAATAGCGTTTTTCAAACTCCACTGGCGATAGCTGCATAGCGCTGCTGTGCCGGCGCTTGGGGTTATAAAACATCTCGATGTAATCGAACACATCACTGCGGGCTTCTTCGCGGGTGCCATAGGTTTTCCGTCGGATGCGTTCCCGCTTCAGCAACTGGAAAAAGCTTTCCGCGACCGCGTTGTCGTGGCAGTTGCCGCGTCGACTCATGCTGCTGATCAGGTTGTTGGCCTTTAGGAAACTCTGCCAGTCTGAACTGCTGAACTGACTGCCCTGGTCGGAGTGGATCATCACTTCCTGCTTGGGCTTGCGCCGCCACACCGCCATCAACAGGGCATCAATGGCCAGGTCGCTGCACATCCGTGGCTTCATCGACCAGCCAATCACTTGGCGCGAAAACAGATCCAGTACCACCGCCAAGTACAACCAACCCTCATAGGTGCGGATGTAAGTGATGTCGGTGACCCAGACCTTGTTCGGTTCACTGACGTTGAACTTCCGCTCCAGACGGTTGGGCGAGGCCACAGTCGGCTTGCCACCATAGTATCCGGGGCGCCGACGATAACCGGTCTGCGAGCGCAGTCCCTCTCCCCGCATCAGGCGAGCCACGCGGTGCCGGCCACAGGACTCGCCCAGCTCACGCAGGTCGTCGTGAATCTTGCGGTAGCCGTAGACCCCGCCGCTTTCGCCGCGAATACCTGCGGGCACGGCTGGAACAGGGGAGGGCGGTGCTGTATCCGAACCAGAGCTCTGGCGTGCTGCGCAGCGCCAGTTGGGCGGACGGCTTGGTCGAGGTGCTGGAACACACGACCCTGACCGAGGGCGACAGCCTGCGCTTTATCCCGTTCAGCGAACTGCTGGCTTAACTCCGCCAGGGCTTGAGCCACAGCGCCAGACTCAGCAGGCACAGCGCTCCGCCCAAGGTACCCAGTGCCAGTTGTAGCCAGAACTGGGGGATCGGATGCAGGGTAAAGGCAGCGACGGCCAGCAGCGCCAGACAGGCGGACCATTGCGCAGGCCAGTTGAGACTGCGCAGCAGGTTCTGGCGCTGTAATAGCAGTAGGCTGGTTAATACCACGCCGGCCAGTGCGGCTAGCGCAATGCCTGTCAGGCCAAACCATCCAGGCAACACAGCCAGCAGTGCAGCGTTGAGCATGCTGCCGGCTAGTTCGCAGCGCAGAGGTAGACGAGTATCTGCTGCTGCGTACGCGTAACGGGCCAACATTGCATTCCAAGCGCCGAATACCAGTGGTACGGCGAACCAGGCCAACAACTCTGGCAGTGGACCGTCAGAAGAGCCCGCCGGCAAAAAAAGTTGGACCAGGGCTGGACTGGCGGCGATCAGGCCAAAGGCAGCAGGCAGCGTCAGTAAGGTAGAGGCTCCGAGGCCCTGGCGAAGTAGTACCAAGCGGTCGTTGCCGGCTCGACTACTCATCATGCCGAGCAGCACCTGATTAAGGGCCATGAGAGCAATCAGCGGCAGGTTGATGAGCTTACGGGCCAGATTTACCCAGGTGACAGCGCCCTCGCCAAGCAGACTGGCGACCAGGCGCTCCAGTAGAGCGAGCCCTTGACTGGCGGCATTACTGGCCAGCAGCGGGCCGATTTGTCTGAGGAGCTCGCGTCCGGCGCCTGGTTCACCATGCACACTAAATGGCCGCCAGCCCTGACGAATATTCGGTGTGATGATGGCGAGCGGCATCAACAGACTGCCAATGACGCAGGCCAGAGCCAGTTCATCAGCCGTGGCGGCATCTCCTTGCAGGCTTAGCCAGAGCACCGGTGGCAGGTTGAACAGCAGTGAACCCAGTCCCGCGAGGACAAAGCGTTCATCCGCTTGCTGCGGAATACTCAGCCAGGCATGCAGGATAAAGCCGGGAGCACAGAGTGCCAGCAGGCGCAGGCTGTCGGCAGCCTGCTGCTGAGCACCATCATCCAGCCCCGGGCCTATCAGCCGGCTCCAGAGCGGCGCGGCACCTGCCAGCAGCGTGGAGAGAAATACCGCGCTCAGCAGCAACCAAGGCGTTAATCCATTGAGCCAGCGCTGGCGCTGCAGAGCCTCGCGCTGCTGATACAGCGGCAGTGCGGCAGCACTGAGCAGGCCTGCGGCCAGCGTCATGCGCAGTGCCTCGGGCAGAAACACGGCGACGAGAAAAGCGTCGCTGCGTGAGCCTGCGCCCCAACTGGCCACCAGCAGCCATTCGCGGGCAAAGCCCAGCGCCAGACCTGCAAGGGTGGCCAGTGTCAGCCAGAGGGTGCTGTTGAACATCTTGATCAGTGCAAGAGGGTGAACAGCCCCTTGCCTCCAACCTTGTAGTTGAGGCCACGAGGTCGTTCGCCCATGGGTTTGGCGCCTGTTCCACCGACGATCTTGTAGGGCGCTACGTCCTTGGCCAAGACGGTATTGGCTGTGACGACCGCCCCCTCGCCAATATGAGAGCCATGACCGATCAGTGCACGGCTGGCAATCCAGACGTAATCGTCGATATAGATGGGCGCAGAGACTGACCAGAACTCCGGGGCCGCCAAGTCATGACTGCCGGCGATGATCAGCACATGGGAGGCAATGGCGACATGGTTGCCGATGACGAGGCCGGCGCGGGCGTCGACCTGACAGTGCCAGGCGATCACGCTGTCGTCGCCCATCACCAGATTCTCAACGCCCAACACCTCGGTGTTGCGCCAGATTGAAGAACCCTTGCCGATCTTGGCTCCTCCGGCACGCAGCCACCAGATGCGCAGATTATGGCTGGGGATTTTGTTGATCAGAATGTTGTAGATCTGTTCCCATATCCTCAGCCAGCGGTCTTTAAGCGTCACCCAGTTCTTGCCATAGGCAGGCACAAGGCGTGAGGGAATCTCTTTTTTCAATCTGACATAGAAGCGTTTTGCCAAGGGGTGCGGGATGCGGCCTTCAGCGTCAACCGAGGCAATGGCATAGCGTTCACCTTCCTCGAAAGCCACGTCATTTTGGAGCATCCATTCCAGTGCCTCCTCCAGCTCATTAGGAGTGCAGTTCAATTCATTTGCGTAGTCAGAGAGCTGTTGGCGCAGGTGTGATCGAAGGTAAATGCGATGTTTCATTTTCCGGTTCCCTTGCTGCTGCCACATGTCTGTTGCGGGAATAGCCTGGCCTGCTGCAGCGCCAGTCCGGCAAGCAGCCAGAATAGGGCGATGATGACGTAGGTGAAGCTGAAATAGTGATCGAAGATCCCGGTCAGCAGGGCTGCCAGTACGCCGCTGATACAGCCCAGCCAGATGGCGTTCTCCTGGGTGATTCTCGGCACACTGCTGACTGGACGGACCGCTCGCCACCATAGCGAGGTCGCCAGTACAAACAGTGCCATGCCGGGGAGGCCGATCTTGTAGATGAAGTTCAGCCAGAGGTTAGAAATACCCAGCAAGCCGCTGCCCGGCACAGGCGGATCGATTTTGAAGCCAATGCCCAAGGGGTAACGTGCCATGGCTTCGGGAAACATGGCGTACTCTTCGAAGCGAATTTCAGTACTGGCGTTGCTGGAGGAGAACATGCTCAGCAGGCGTTCCTGCAGGGGAGGGTAGAACATCACCAGTGCCGCCCCGAACGCTGCACCGAGGCCGATGATTCGACCACTGTAGGGCACTCGCTTGTAGCTAAGCCAGAACAGCACCAGTACGAGCGATACGATGGCTCCACGGGAAATACTAAACAGCAGACCGGCTACACCCATCACGGCTACGGCCAGGCCCAGCAGACGACGCCAGCCAGGGCGTGTCCAGCCATAGAGCAGAGCCAACGGTACCATCAGGGCAAGAATGCCGCCGGTTAGATTGGGGTGTACCCATGGTGAGGCCATGCGCTGGAAGTTGGCCGAGAAAATATCCTTGATCGCCTCGGGGTGGGCGTATTTCAGGGCAGTCAGGATCGGGATCATGGTGTTGGCATCCCGGTCCTTGAGAAACATGAAGATCGACAGACTGAGCATGGCCAGGTTGCCTAGCAGCAGCGCTACAATCAGTTGATCACGGTCACGATCAGTTCGCAGCAGTAGGGGGACCAGAAACAGCAGCGAGAGATTCATCAGCCAGCGTATCCAGTTCACCGGGCCATTGCCTTCGGCGCTGATGATCAGCATCCCGACCACAAAGGGCAGCGCTGAATAAGCCATGAGCATGGCCAGGCTGCGCTCCACCGGATGCCAGTGCAGCAGGCCGCGGTTGCGGCCGAGAAAACCCTGCCAGAATACGGCCACCCAGGTCAGCATCAGCACCCCTTCGCTGATCGTGGTGCGGATACCGATCTGCACAGTGGTGTAAGGGATACTGGTTGCCAGCACGGCAAAGATCAGCAAGCCCCAGAGTGGCTTGCGCATCAGCGTCAGGGTCAAGGCCACACCGACCAGCAGAATGATTACTTTACTCGCGGGCAGTACCCACAGAAGCGCCCCGAACAAGGTGCCGAGCAGTACGGCAATAGGCAGGCCGATGCTCATCCGTTGAGCTCCTTGAGCAAGCCGGACAGGTGCTTGCGATAAGCAGCAGGGCCGAAGCCAGCGGCCCATTCCCTCAGTGCCGGGCTGCGTGGCAACGGCTGCTGTGCCAGTTCAAGCATGCAGCGTTGCTGATCGGCTGAGTCATAGGGTGCGAAGCGGGGGGATTCTGGCGGAGCAACCTCGTCCAGTGCTGATCCCTTGGCCAGCGCGACGGGTGTGCCAAGGCCTAGAGCTTCCACCACTGGCAAGCCAAAGCCCTCTGCGTAGGAGGGCTGCCACAGGCATTCGGCATAGGCGTAAAGCGACTGTAACTCTGAGTCCCCCAGGCCATGGCGCCAGTGCAGGCCGGGGAGGTTGCGCAGGTTGGCTGGCACATCATCGGAGTGGCCGACCAGAATCAACTCCGGTGCTTCCGGTGAGTTTGTCCGTACAGCCTGCCAACTGCTGAGAAACAGTGGCATGTTCTTGCGCGGTTCACGCGTGCCCACGGCCAACCAGTAACGGGACGGGAGATCCGTCGGACGGTTCGGCTCAGCTTTGGCTGGGAAAGGCGCGACCAGATTGGGTAGCACGCGTACCTTGTGGCGAGCAAAAGGGAACAATCGAACAGCTTCACGAGCCGAGAACTGTGAAGGGCACCAGACACGGTCAGCACGCCAGACCGACCAGGCGATCGAAAGAGTATCAATGAGGCGATAAGCCAGGGCCTTGAGCCGGGAGCGGTGATGGTTTTGCTCGGTAAGCTGAAACAGATCGTGTAGCACCAGTACCCAGCGCTGCCCGGCCGGTTTTCTGCCAAGCGGCAGACCCATGTTGGCGGTAGCGATATACAGATCGACACTCCGCTCGCGCAATGCTTGTGGCAGGAATCTGGCTTCGAAGCGCCAGCGGACCTGTGGCCGCTGAAGGCCCTCTAGGGGGCCTGGCCAAGGCGGGCAGAAAGCTGTTGCGCGTTGTGCATGCTCAAGCGGAGCTTCTGTAAAGCGCAACAGCTCGGTGTCAGAACGGTCCAGCAGCGCTTGCTCCAGTGCGCGAACCTGCCGGCCGATGCCGGACTGCGGGGCTACGGTGGCGGGTCGGTAATCCAGACCTACGCGCATTCGGGATTCTCCAGAATCTGTTGATAGACCGCTTCCAGCTGATTAGCGGCGGCGCTCCAGTCATGCGTGCTTTGCACATACTGACGTCCTCGCTCGCCGATTTCACGCGCTTGGCCAGGGTTGCTCAGTAACTCGCTTAACGCCTGGCAGAGCACCTCCGGAGTTTCGCCCAGCCTGGCTTGGACGCCGTTCACCAGGGCCAAGCCAGAGGCCCCCTGTGCGGTGCTCACCAGCGGTAAACCAGCTGCCAGTGCTTCAAGTACCTTCAGTTTGGAGCCACCGCCGTGACGTAGAGGCGCCAGAAACAAGCTGCTCTGTTGCTGCAGGGTGGCCAGATTATCGACGAAGCCGTGCCACTCGATTCGTGGGTCGGTCCAGCGCTTGGCCCATTCTTGCGGCATTGCATAACCGGCTACGGCAAAACGGGCTTGTGGATAGTGCAGCCAGAGGCGCGGGAGAATTTCATCCAGAGCCCAGGTCACTGCATCGATATTGGGCGGGTATTCGTAATTCCCCACAAAGAGAATCCGCTGCGCCTCGATATCCGGCTGCACCTGTGCGGCGGCACGGGTATCAACGCCATTGACCACTACCGACACCGGAGTCTGGGTGAGCTGGGCCATGGCCTGCGCATCTGCTTCGGTTACGGCCACTACCTGGCGTGCTGTGTCGAACACCTGGCGCTCCCAGCGCCGGGCCCGCCATTGATCGAACCAGACAAAGGGCGCTGCCCAGCGGGGAAAACGGCTGTAGGTTGCGCCGCCCAGACTTGACTCCAGATTGTGTTCAGTCAGCACGAATCCTTGCGGATAACTCGACAGGCTGTTGGCATAAGGCTGGAAGCTATAACTGTGCTCGACCTGAACCACATCCCAGTGCTCGTTCAGGAGTTGCTTGAAGGTATCGCTGAGCCGGTTATTTAGGCCGTTAATGCAAGTCAGCAGTGGCCATGGGCCGAGCAGCGCACAGGCCAGCGTGAGCGGATGGCGCAGGCTGCGACGTGGGAGCACGATCAAGCGTTCCAGCATCGGTTCAAGTGCTTGGCGTGCTGCTGCATCAAGCTCGGTTTTCGACTGCACCAGAAGTGTGATGCGGTGACCTCGCGCGGCCAGCGTGCGCAGCAGATGATACTGGCGAGTCTTGCCGCCACTGGCTGTTGGCCACGGCAGATAGGGCAGGATCCAGAGAATACGCATTGGCCGAATCACCACACCAACATCTGCAGAGTGGGTTTGGCTTTCACGTTAAGCCCTGTGCTTTGTTGAAGCGTCTGCTGCTCACCGGTGAGTGGGTCATGCAACTCGGCCTGGGAGAGTTCAGGTAGTTGCAAGGTGGCTCCACTGGCACTCCAGAACAGCCACAGATGGCGGCCATCCCCACGTTGCCAGGCGATGCTGTAGAGATCCTCGGGGACACTGCTCAGGTGTGGTTGCTGTGCCGGCTGAAGGCGAGGGCCGGTGAGTTTGAGAAAGCGCTGCAGGGCCAGGTAGACGGGCTTGGGTTGGCCTTGCAAATCCAGCAGACCATAGTGCTGGTCGCGTGCCGATGCACGGCTGTCCAGGTCTGACAATGCAAAGAGGAAGACACGGTCGTAGTCCAGTGCGCTCATGAGGGCGAGTCGACGCAGTACATAATCAGCCTGGCCTTGCTCACCAATGATTTCCTGCAGTTCCTTTGGTCCTGAGTAACTCGACCAGCCCCATTCAGTGGCCCAGATGGCCGGCACCTTAACACTACGCAGAGTGGCATTGAGCTCACGAGCGCGCATGATGAAGTCATTGCTGCCAGGCTCGTCGTTTTCCGGCTTCTGTGAGTAGGGGTGATAGGCAATTACCGTGTTCAGACGCTGAACACCAAGCTTGCCTAGCTCCTCGATCATTAAGCCACCCTTGACTGGCATCTGGCTGTAATAGGCCATGCCTCCCATCACCACGGGTTTCTCAGGCACCACCTGGCGAAGGGCTTGGACACTGGGACGCAGAAGGCGGCCATAGCCCTCAGCATCCTCGTGTGGTCGCCAGAAAGACGGCAAATTAGGTTCATTCCACACCTGCCAGGCATCCACTCCTTGGTAACGCTTAGCGAGCATGGCCATGGTCTTGGCAAATAACAGTGGATCCTTGGGCGGGTACTGATCTGGGGTAGGGGAGCCAGCTGGAGCGCTTGTGGCATGCGGTGCCGAGCCAACCAGATAGAACACCGAACGCAGCTGTTCCTCGCCCAGCGCCTGCAGCACGCCATCCAGCTCGCCTAGTCGGTACTGATCCTTGCGTGGCTCGTGCCGATCCCAGTGCAGATCGACACGGGTCCATTCAAGTCCGAGCGCTTTCCACTGTTGCATCTGTTGGCGATACTGCTCGGGCGGGAACCATAGGAAGTGGGCATTGACCCCGAGGAAGTCCTTCCAGACCACTGCTTTGGGGGCGGTCAGTTGCATGCCCTGGGCTTTGGCAGGTTGCCAGGGGTTGAACAACAGTCCCGCTGCTACTAACAGTGCCAGCGGCAGCAGATAGAGCACCTTGCGCATTAGCCGTTCTCCTGGATGACGTTCTTGAACAGCTCCAGAAATCGTTCGGCAGTGTTCGGCCAGCGGCGTTGCTCGCCAAGGGCAGAGGCCTGCTCTGCCCATGCAGCCGCCAATTCAGGCCGCAGCGCCAGCGTTTCGATGGTTGCGGCCAGCGCAGCGATATCACCTTGGTTGAATGTGGCGCCATTGCCATAGCCGACCTCTTCGGCAAAGGCTCGCGCATTGGAAGTGATCACGCCACGTCCGCAGGCATTGGCCCACGACAGTGCACCGCTGGTACCGCGCATTGCCCCGAGCAGACTGAGTTTTTTCGATTCGCGATAAGGCAGCACCATAGCGTGATGAGCCTGAATAGTTGTGGCAATGGCGTTGGCTGGCAGGTCAAGTTGCCAGTCCAGACAGTCGGGTAGTTCGAGCCTTCGGGCTAGCTCGCGCAGCTCATCCAGATAGTTGCCGGCTGGGCCGAAGGCCATTTCCGGAGCAGTCCCCCCGGTCAGGGTGAGGCGCACATGGCCCCGTAATGCCGGCTGTCGTTGAAAGACCTGTGCCAATGCACTGAGCAAATCCTCGATGCCTTTGCCGCGGTAAATAAAACCGAAGTAAAGAAGGCGTAGCGGGTCGAGGTCTGGTAGTGGCGCAGGTGCGATATCGAGATTGCCGTGGGCGATGCTGATAGCTTGGCCATGGATCAGGCCCATGCGTCGGCCCAGGGATGTGGCCCCAGTACGGGTAAGGGTAATGGCCCTGCGCAGATGACGAGCCAAACGGCGCTCTTCAAACAGCGTTAGGGGATCGGCCAATAGCGCTGCAGCCTGAGGGAAAGGGCGTGGCAGACGCTCGGCCAACGACAGCGGCCAAGGTAGGCGGGCGCGGCGCCAGACCAGCCGCTCCGGATCATGCACTGTGGCCGTCAATGGCAGTTGTGGGTGGTGACGACGCAGCCATTCGAGGGCCTTGAACTCGCCAAGACGACCGCCGCCGAGCTCGGCATGTACCAGCTGCACCTGACTCCAGTCGAAGGCCGCCAGACGGGCTTCCAGCTCGGCTGCACTCACGCCATGCAGTGGCGTGATGACTTCTACCCCCAATGCGCTCAGTGCACTGCGAAAGTGTTCAGCGTAATCGGCAATACCGGTTTGTTCCGGGGGGAGCGGTGCCAACAGGGCAATGCGCATCAGATCTCGCCCCGAAGCCTTTTGATTCCGGCCAAAATCCGTGCAGGAACCTCAAATTGCCGCTTATTGAGGATGATGCCATCTACTTTGCCGAAAGCGGTTTTGAGCACTGAAAGTGTGTTTTCTACAGCAGGTACGGTGCTGGTTTTAGCCTCAATAACCAGTGCGATAAGGTCAGCGTGGCGCAGGGCCAGGAATGCCTCCTGGTTGCTCAGTAGCGCCGAGGCATCCAGTATCAGTACTTCACCTGGCTTTGCCTGTGTTGTGGTATCGAAACGCACACTGTGACCACGCTCGCGAAGCAACTGGCTGAGGTGCTCTGTCACAAAACTGACCCCCTCACCAGATCGACCCGATGCGAGAGCCAGGGTCAGCCCCCGCTGCTCGATTTGTTCGAAGGGCAGCAGGCTATAGAGCCGGTAGAGACCAGCAGTGAATGCACTGTTGATTGCCCAAGGTTTTTGGCCAAGGTCGTGCAATGTGCTCCAAAGCGGTACTTTGAATATTTCTTCAATGCTTTCTCCATCATGTATCCGCTGATCCAGCAGGAAACAGGCATAAAGCGTCAAAAGGCCCACAGCCAGCCCGGCAGGTAGAGCTAGCAGAAGCATCGCCAGACTTTTCGGGAAAACCCTGCTCGGATTGAATGTGGCGTGCTCGATAAGCGCAATATTGCTGATCTGGCTGTTATCCAGCTCCTGATCGATCCGTGCCTTTTCCAGGTTTTCGGCATACAGCGCGTAACTTTTTTCTGCGCTGTCGAGCTCCAGTTGCAGACGGTTTATTTGCGGCTCGTTACTCATGATGCGTTGCCGTTCAG
>JACCDZ010366928.1_pt1 | contig 10952 bp, 13 predicted proteins | sample 7449551 | NCBI WGS metagenome assembly JACCDZ01 (sample SAMN15323452, study PRJNA562643) | freshwater metagenome | isolation source: river surface water | place: USA:Blue River Watershed | collected 2017-08-18
AAGAAGATTTCGGGCCTCGTGCTTACGGGCGGCGGCGGCGTTACGAAGGCCCTTGAGACCTACGCCAAGACATTCTTCTCGGTTGATGTGAAGATTGCCAATCCATTCGCTAAGACCCAGGCACCTGCGTTCATGCGCCCGGTACTCGAGAGTATTGGCCCCGAGTTTGCCGTTGCAGTTGGACTCGCCCTCCGCAAGCTCGAGGAAGAAGGGTAGTGTGCATAAAGGGCGTTCTTTCTAGCTACACAAACGTATACTAGATATACCGTGGCCCTCCCTCCGACCATACCAACCTCGTTCGTTCCGAAGCAGCCAGTCTCTTCGACGATGCGCAAGCAGAAGAGCGGACTGAACGTCCTGCTCATTGGGAGTTCTATTCTGCTCGGTGTGGGAACGCTTGCGTGCGCCGGCGTGTTTGGGTACGAGCTCTACCTTAAAGGCGCGCGGGATGCAAAGCAGGAAGAGCTTGCTGCTGCGCAGCGCGCCGTTGATATTGATACCGTCGAGGGCTTCATCCGTCTGCGCGATCGACTCGCTGCTACCGAGAGTATCCTTAACCAGCACGTGGAACTCTCGGAGTTCTTCGGTGTGCTCGAATCGCGCACACTGCAGACAGTGCGTTTCAGCAATCTCCAGATATCCGTGAACGGCGATCGCTCTGCCGAGGTTGAGATGGAAGGCGTAGCGCGTAGCTTCAATGCGCTCGCTGCGCAAAGTGCGTCTATCGCTGCGGAGAAGCGCATCAAGCGCGCGATATTCTCCGATATTACGGTGAACGATAACGGAACGGTTGGGTTTGCGCTTTCAGCGACGCTTGATCCGCGCATCATTACCTCAGGCGAGATTCTTCCGGGCATTAGCGACGACGAGCCAGTTGCGCCTCAGCCGCAGGCAGCGCCTGCTTCGCCAGTTACTCCGGCTCCGGCTACGACGAGCGCACCGGCAGCAACGCCTCGTCCGGCGACCACCACGACGCCCGCAGCCGCGCCGCGTACACCCACCCCTACTGCACCATAGCTATGATCGCCTCACGCCTATTCCCCATAATCTTCATCGTCGCGACACTCGGCCTCTTCTTTGGCTATATCCAGCCGACACTTAACGGCTCTATCGCTGAACTCAACGCAGAGATACAGGATCTTGATACAGCACTTCTTGCTGCAGAGCAGTTCAAACAGAAGGAGGTAGAGCTTACCCGTGCACGCAGCCAGATTGCGCCTGAGCAGCTCGCGCGACTCGAGTCGTTCCTTCCCGATAGCGTCGACAATGTGCAGCTCATCGTTGACCTTAATTCACTCGCGGCGCGCTCAGGTGTGTCCCTATCAGATTTCGATATTCAGGGAGGGACCAGTGACACGAGCGCTGCACAGACTCCTGGGGCAGCTCCTGTAGATCCGGCAGCCACTGCCGCAGCAAGTGCCGCGTCAGTCCTTGGGGCGAACCTCGCTGAACCAGTCGACACGCTCGAGCTTTCAGTTGCAGCTACCGGAAGCTATGCCGCTTTCCGTACGTTCCTTGCCGGGGTAGAGCAGAGCTTACGCCCGCTCGACATCATGGAGCTCTCGGTCGAGGACTCCGCAACGGGTGTATATACCTACGACATAACGTTCCGCCTTTACTGGCTCCGCTAACCTGAAGGATTATGGCACTTTCAAAGAAAACAACTGTAACTGTAGCGCTCGTCGTAGTGGTGCTTGGTGTTGCCGCGTACTTCCTTTGGATGCGCACACCCGCAGAGCCCAATGTCACTATTTCTGACACGGGTGCCGCGAGCGCCGCTCAGGCAACGTTCCTTACCCTTGCTTCGCGGCTTGAGCCGGTCGCGTTTGACTCGAGCATCCTTGCCGATACTCGCTTCCTATCGCTTGTCGATATTAAGACCGCGATTCTTCCTGAGGACGTGGGAAGGAACGATCCGTTTGCTCCGCTTCAGGGAGTGGCAGCGCCGTAGCACTCCCCAGAATGCTTCTCCATACGTGCACTTTGCGTAGTACACTTCACGTATAGTGCAGGGCATTCGCTTACGAATCGTTCGTTAAGGCACGGGCACCGTTTCAGGCATGAACCTTCTTTCGCTACTAACTGATCGCGGCATACTCACCAAGGAAGACGCAGCTGTCGTCGAGGAGGAAATCCGTACCAAGGGAAGCTCCGTGGACGCGGCGCTTGAGGCCCGCGGCATTCCGCTCGAGAAGGCATATGCGGCGGCAAGCGAGCAATACGGCATCCCGTACCGGAAGCTCCCGGCGGAGCTCGAGGATCAGCGCGCACTCGCGTATATTCCGCAGGAATCAGCTGAGCACTACGAATTTGTGCCGCTTGCGGTTGAAGACGGCGCGCTCTCGGTGGGTGTTGTAGACCCTGACAATATCGAAGCCCTCGATGCACTTCAGTTCATCTCGACGCGTGTCGGCATGCCGTACAAGCTGTTCTTGATATCGCGTACTGATTTTGCGCGGATGATTAAGGAGTACGAGAATCTATCGGGCGAGGTGGGTGAAGCCCTCTCAGAGATTGAGGGAGCAGTGCTTCCGACTGAAGGAGAGGAGAAGCCTATGGTGAAAGTAGAGGAGACCGACGGGAACATTAAGGCGGATGCGCCGGTCACCAAGATCGTTGCCACGATCCTCCGGTACGCCGTGGAGGGTGGCGCGTCAGACATCCACATCGAGCCGTCTCCAGAGAAGACCCGCGTTCGCTTCCGTATGGACGGCGAGCTCCACACCTCCCTTGAGCTTCCGGCGAAAGTGCACGCTGCGGTGGTGGCACGTATCAAGATCCTTTCGCAGATGCGTCTTGATGAGAAACGAAAGCCGCAGGACGGTAGGTTCTCAGCAACGGTTGAGAATCGCCGGATCGACTTCCGTGTCTCAACATTCCCGACCCAGGGCGGGGAGAAGGTGGTGATGCGTATTCTCGATAGTGCAAAGTCAGTAGCGACGCTCGAAACTATCGGTCTTTCAGCACGTGATCTGGCGCAGGTGCGCGAAATCATTCGTCAGCCGTATGGCATCGTCCTCATTGCAGGACCTACCGGCTCGGGTAAATCAACGACGCTCTTTTCCATGCTCTCGGAGCTTGATCGCGAAACGGCGAACGTCGTGTCGGTCGAGGATCCGGTGGAGTACGAGATTAAGGGAGTCGCGCAGTCCCAGGTGCGTCCGGAGATTGGGTACACCTTCGCATCGGGTCTCCGTTCCATCCTTCGTCAGGACCCGGACATCATCATGGTGGGAGAGATCCGCGATAAGGAGACGGCGCAGCTTGCGATCCAGGCGGCACTCACCGGACACCTCGTGTTCTCAACGATTCACACCAACACCGCTGCCGGTGTCATCCCGCGTCTCGTTGATATGGGTGTGGATCCGTACCTCATTGCACCGACCTTGATCGCGGCAATCGGCCAGCGCCTCGTGCGCAAGCTCTGCCCTGGCGCAGGGCAGCCGTTCCCGTTGTCTGAAAGTATGCAGGGGCTTTTGGAGCGCCAGTTCGCCGACCTCCCGGAGGATCATAAGAAGCAGCTTCCTGAGTTCAAGCAGTTCTATCGCGCTTCCCCTACGGCCGACTGTCCGAATGGTACGCGCGGCCGTCTCGCGGTGTTCGAGTTCCTCCGCATGGACGAGGACCTCGAGCACGTGGTGCTTACTAATCCAACGGAAGAGAGCGTCTACGCGGCAGCACGCGCCAAGGGCATGGTGACGATGCGTGAGGATGCTATCATGAAGGCGTTAGCAGGTGAGATCCCGTTCGAGGAGATCAACGCTCTCGGCGGCCAAGCGCTTGTCGAAGAAGAGCCTGCGTAACCTAGATTCCTATGCCTACATCCCCGTATCGCCTGTATCTCGTCGATGATGATCGTTTCCTCCTTGATATGTATGCCGTTAAGTTCAAGGGCGGCGGCCACGAGGTCACCGCATTTTCAGGCGGGGAAGAGGTCCTCAAATCGCTTCGTGAGAATCCGCAGCCTGATGCGCTTCTTCTCGATATTGTGATGCCGGGCATGACCGGCTTTGAGGTGCTTGAGGCAATAAAGCGCGAGGGACTCAAGAAGACGATGAAGGTTATCGTACTTTCCAACCAAGGACAGGAATCTGACATCGCGCAGGCCAAGGAGCTTGGTGCCGACGGCTACATCATCAAGGCGTCCGCCATCCCATCTGAGGTCTTCGCCGAGACTATCAAGATTATTGAAGCAGGTGCATGAATGGCGACGTCGTAGCGGGCCTCAACACGCTGCTTGAGACGGTCGTGAGCGAAGGCGCGTCCGATCTCCATCTTTCCGTAGGAAACAACCCGATTCTTCGTATCTCAGGTTCTCTCGTGCCGCTCTTGCAGCATCCGGTGCTTACAGCAGAACAGACTGCGGCGATGCTCAAGGCAATCGCGCCACAGAATCGCTACGAGAATTTCTCAAGCGCCCAGGCCATCGACTTCTCGTACGCACACGGCCCGAAGAGCCGTTTCCGTGTTAACGGCTACACAGTGCAGGGAAATGTCGCTATCGCAATGCGTCGCATCTCGAACGAGATTCGCACGTTCGAGGATCTTAATCTCCCACCGATCCTTGAGGTGTTCAGCCAGCGCTCGCAAGGGTTCTTCTTGGTGGTGGGTCCAGTGGGGCAGGGTAAGTCAACGACGCTTGCGACCATCATCGATCGCATCAATGAGACGCGCGCCGAGCACATCGTGACTATCGAAGACCCAATCGAGTACATCTTCGAGCAGAAAAAGTCGCTCATCCACCAGCGCGAGGTACATATCGATACGCCTGACTTTCATTCCGCGCTCAACTCGGCGTTCCGCGAGGACGTGAACGTCATCATGGTGGGCGAGATGCGCAATCAGGAGACCATCTCTTCTGCGGTGACTGCAGCTGAAACGGGACACCTCGTGCTCTCAACGCTCCACACCAACAATGCGGCGCAGACGATCGCCGGCATCATCGATATGTTCCCGCCGAACCAGCAGGACCAGGTGCGTGTGCAGCTTGCCGGTTCGCTTGCCGGTATCTTCTCACAGCGTCTCATTCCGCGTGTCTCTGGTGGCCAGCTCCCAGCGTACGAGCTCCTCATTAATAACAGCGCCATCGCAAACCTCATCCGAGAAGGCCGTACCCATGAGATCACCACCGTGATCCAGACCTCCTCTCAGGAGGGCATGATCGATATGGACCGCTCTCTAGCGGAGCTCGTGCGTCGTGGCGAGGTTACGATTGAGCACGCGTACGAGCGCGCAAACGATCAGAAGACCTTCGAGCGGTATCTCTAGAATCCCCGCCTGGTGCTATCGGTAACGGCGCCCATGCGCTACGCTTAAGGTATCTATGCTTTTCTCATACCACGCACTTGATAAAGACGGGCACGAACGAGCGGGTACCGTAGAAGCGCTCTCGGTTGATGTCGCCGTTTCTACGCTTCAGCGGCGTGGCCTGATCGTCTCCTCCATCGAGCCCATCGCAAAGAAGGGCGTGCTCGATATTGAGATTGGGCTTTTGAAGCGTGTCTCCAATAAGGAGGTAGTGATTCTCTCGCGGCAGATCGCGACCCTGTTTGAGGCTCAGGTGTCAGCGCTCCGTATCTTCCGCTTGCTTGCGGCTGAGGTAGAGAACAAGTATCTCTCGGAGATCATGACGCAAATCGCGGACGATCTGCAGGGCGGTAGTCCCATCTCGAAGGCGCTTGCACGCCATCCAAAGGTCTTCTCCGGATTCTATGTGAACATGGTGCGTTCGGGCGAAGAGGCCGGAAAGCTCTCCGAGACCTTCGGCTACCTCGCCGACTACCTCGATCGCACGTACGAGGTGATGAGCAAGGCGCAGAACGCGCTTATCTATCCGGCATTCGTCATTGGCGTGTTCGTGATCGTGATGGCACTCATGCTCACGCTCGTGATCCCGAAGATTGCAAGCATCCTTAAGGACTCCGGACAGGAGATCCCTATCTATACCCAGATCGTTATCACGCTCTCCGATATCCTCGTTAAGTACGGCTTTCTGGTAATCATTGCGCTTGGTATCGGTGCGTTCTTTATGTACCGCTCGCTCCAGACCGATTCGGGCAAGCTCTTCTTCGACAAGCTTAAGCTCGAGGTCCCATATGTGGGCGATCTCTATCAGAAACTCTACCTATCGCGTATCGCGGACAACTTCGCGACCATGCTCGTGTCTGGTGTGCCGGTGGTTGAAGCGGTTGAGATTACCGGATCAGTGGTGGGTAGCCAGACCTATGCCGCAATCCTCGATGAGGTGGGCGAGGCGGTGAAGGGCGGCTCTTCCATTTCAGATGCGCTCGCGCAGCATGCAGAGATCCCCGGCATCATGACCGCCATGGTGAAGGTGGGCGAGGAGACCGGTGAGCTCGGCAATATTCTCACCACCCTCGCCAAGTTCTATCAGCGCGAGGTGACCACCGCAGTGGACACACTGGTCGACCTTATCGAGCCGATGATGATCGTGCTTCTTGGTCTTGGTGTGGGTACGCTACTCGCGTCCGTGCTCATTCCGATTTACAACCTCGCCGGCTCCATATCGTAGAAAATTCAGTGTTATCCACATTCCTGGACTGTAGTTGGGGGATGTGGCGTACAATTGAGGGAAGCGATAGGTATCCTTCCTGCGCCAATTAACCCAACTATCCATAGCTATGACTCTTGGACATATCAAGACTGATCGCGGCTTCACGCTCATCGAGCTTCTCGTCGTGATCGCCATCATCGGCATTCTCTCGTCCGTGGTGCTCGCGTCCCTTAACACGGCGCGTAACCGCGGTTCGGATGCTGCAATTCAGAGCCAGATGACGAACATTCGCACGCAGGCTGAGATCTTCTACGACACTGGCAACACCTACGGAACCGCAGGTACCAGCTGTACTGCAGCAGTGTTCGCAGACTCGCAGATCGCAGCACTCATCACCAAGACCAATACCGACAACGGCACGTCTGCTGACGTAACCTGTAACAACACCACCACCGCGTGGGCAGCACAGGTACAGCTTCGCGGCGGCGAGTACTTCTGTGTTGACTCAACCGGCGCAGCAAAGAAGACTTCGGCAGTCCATGTGATTACCGACCAGCGCTGCGACTAATCTAGTCGTTACGCTCTTGCACAAGAACCCCGTACGGGGTTCTTGTCGTTTATACTTACGCCATGAGCGAGGTCATCTTTGTACTCTCCCTATTCGCGCTCGGCGCGGTGCTCGCGAGCTTCCTTGCGGTTATCGCTGAGCGCGTCTACACGGGGGAGTCCTGGATTAGAGGACGGTCACGGTGTAACTCATGTACTGAGCATCTTCGTCCACACGAACTCATTCCCGTATTCTCCTGGATGAGTGCGCGCGGACGGTGCCGTACGTGCGGATCGCGCGTGCCGGTGTGGTACGTGGTCGGAGAAGCAACGCTGGGTACGGTGTTCGTACTTGGGTATCTATCGCTTGGGTTTAGTGCCGCGTTAGGTATCTTTCTCTTGATTGCGTGTGTACTTACGTTCATTGTGCTCTACGACCTGAGACACACGGTGGTACCGATAGCTGCATCGAATGCACTTATCGCGCTCGGGGTGCTGTATGCACTCAGTACCTCAGAAAGCTTTTCTGAACTCGGCTATACCTTTCTGGTATCTGGGAGCATCGGACTTTTCTTCTTTCTCGTATACGCGCTGTCGCAGGGAAGGGCGATGGGACTCGGGGATGCGCCGGTGGCGCTTGCGCTCAGTCTCCTCGTGGGAGGGTCGCTCGCGCTTTCAGGGTTCCTATTCTCGTTCTGGATTGGCGGCATCGTGGGCATAGCGATATTGGTAAGCCGTCCGAAGGGCCGTAGAATGGGAATAGAGGTGCCCTTCGTGCCATTTCTTGCAGCAGGGTACCTGCTTGCATTCTTCACTCAATGGAACCCACTCCTATTTCCAGGCCTGTAACACCTCGCGGCTTCACGCTCGTTGAGATGATGGTGGTCCTTGCCATCATCGTGATTGTTACCGTTATCGCGCTTCTCGGGCAGTCATCCTTCAATCGTTCTTTGGTACTTACGGATACCGCCTATACGATTGCATTCTCTATCCGCCAGGCCCAGTTCCTGGGTATCTCTGGTAGGACCACGGGCGGCACTTCCGATGCTGCCGGATATGGCGTCTATTTCCAGAACGGCGTGACCGGAAGCTATCGCCTGTATAGGGATACTATTCCAGCTCGAACCAATAATATTCAAGACAGCAGGGAATGCCCGGGACGATCAGTGGGTACCGGACAGGAAGCAAAGCCGGGCGACTGTATCCGCAACAATGCAACCGAGGATGTGACGACCTATACCCTCAATAACGGCTTTAGTATTGCGCGGTTCTGCGGCATAAATAGCGACGGTACTGAAGTATGTAACGGTTCGCTCACAAGCCTCAATATTTCGTACCTGCGCCCGAACACGCAGTCGATTATTGTGGGAACCCGTGGCGGACTCCGCTATCTGTACGCGGGCGCGCGCATTCACGTGACCTCGCCCGACGGTACGGCCGAACGGTGCATCACCGTCTCGAAGGCCGGGCACGTAGCGGTGCATATGAAAGGCGAGACTTCATGTCCATGACCAAGCACACACGGCAACGCGGATACACGCTTCTTGAGCTCATCGTGTCGCTCGGTATTTTCAGCGTAGTCATACTTGTCGTGATGGGTGCGTATCTTACGCTTATTAGCCTTGATCGCTTGGCGCGCGCAAACAGCCAGCTCGCCACGTCGCTCTCGTTCGGTATCGAGAGTATGGCCCGCTCGCTACGCACCGGCAGTGAGTTCGTTTGTAACGGGAACACCAACTCGCCGAATTGCTCTGCAGGTGGAACGAGCATCTCGTTTTGCCTTGATGGGCGCACCTGTAGAGATGGCGATAGCGATGAGCAGTACCTCACGACGTACTTTCTGCGCTCTAACGGCACCATCGGGCAGTGCTCCGGAAGACTTTGTACCGATTCTGCATCGGAGCCGCTCACCGACAGTCGTATCCGTATCAACGATCTCCGTTTCTATGTTCGTGGGGTAGGCTCGGGAGATCGTGAGCAGCCCCAGGTAACGTTCGTGCTCGCGGGTGCTATGACGACGGATCAGGGCGAGGAGACTACGTTCAATATTCAAACGAGCGCAACGCAGCGCCTACTCGAACTATGATGCACCCCTCTACGCAGCGCGGCTTCACTCTTGTTGAGACGCTCGTGGCGATCACTATTATCGCGCTCGCTATGGTGGGGCCACTGTATGCGGTCCAGCAGTCCTTAACCGCTGCGCGAAACTCTCGTGACTACCTCATCGCTTCATCGCTCGCGCAGGAGGGTATCGAGTATGTGCGCAGCATACGCGATGCGAACTACCTCACGGTCCTGGGGGGCGGATCGCGCTCCTGGCTGTACGGTCTTGATGGTACGGGTGGTTCAACCAACTGTACGTCTCCGTGCGTGGTTGATCCGGTACGAGGAACTGTCTCAAATACCATCCAGCCCTTACGCCTTAATAACCAAAACCTGTATACCCAGCAGGGTGGGTTGCCCAGGGTTACACCGTACACACGAACAGTGCAGATCACGGCAGTTCCGGGGAGTACTACCGAAGTTGTTGTTACCGTTACTGTCTCCTGGAGCGCGAAGGGGAGGCCGTATACGGTTACTCTGATAGAGCGCTTACACAATTGGCTATGATGACCCACTCACCACAGCGCGGCTTCACGCTCCTTATCGCAGTCGTTCTCACGTCAGTGCTGCTTTCGGTTGGTTTTGCGCTTCTGGATATCGCGTATAAGCAGACCGTGCTTTCTTCAACGGCGCGTAGTTCCCAAGGAGCGTTCTACGCTGCTGACTCTGCCATGGAATGCGCGCTTTACTGGGACCAGCAGCACAACGCGTTTAGTGCGGCGAGCGCACTCGGCAGTATTCGTTGTAGCGGCTTTGATATTGCGGTCACCGTAGATTCGCCAGCGGGCATACGCACGAGCAGCTTTAGTATTCCGTGCCCCGGGAGCGGTACCCAGGCTGTGGTAGAGGTACAGAAGGGTGGGGTGTGTAGTGGTTCCGCGACTAGTTGTCTCTATGCGCGCGGGTATAACAACTGCAATGCCGCAGACCCGCGCCGCGTAGAACGTGCGCTCAAGGTCACCTACTAGGTTCCGTGTGCCCTCGTACTGGGGTAGAGTAAAGGCATGGTAACGGGTGTCCCTGAAGAGGCGCGCGAGCGCGCCAAGAAGCTCCGAGACGCTATCCGCGCGTACCGGGCTGAATACCATGAGCGTAACGAGTCATCCATTTCTCCAGAGGCGCTCGATTCGCTGAAGCATGAGTTGGTGCTGCTTGAACAGAAGTACCCATCGCTCATAACGCCGGACTCACCGACGCAGACCGTCGCTGGAAAGCCCCTGGCCGGACTCAAGAAGGTTACGCATGCGGTACCGCAGTGGTCTCTCGACGACGCGTTTAATGAAGAGGAGATACGGGCGTTCGACGAGCGTGTGCGACGCATGCTTCGTAAATCAGGCGCAGCAAGCATCGTTCCTACCTATATCTGCGAGCTTAAGATCGATGGCGCGCATATCATTCTTACGTACGAGAAAGGATCCCTTACAGTAGCGGCAACGCGCGGAGACGGCATAGTGGGTGAAGATGTCACGCACTCAGTCTCAACCATTACATCAATTCCCAAGCAACTCGCTCGTCCGATAGACCTAATTGTTGAAGGGGAGATCTACATGAGCCGGAAGGGATTTACCCTTCTTAATAAGGAGCAGGAAAAAGCGGGAAAGCAGCTGTTTGCGAATCCGCGCAACATCGTCGCTGGGTCGCTGCGACAGCTCGATCCGGCCGCGGCAGCATCGCGCCCGCTTGGCGCATTCCTCTACGATATCGAAGGCCTGTCAGAAGCGATGCCTGCCTCGCAGCTTAAGGAGCTTGCGTTCCTACGCGAGCTCGGACTTCCGGTTAATCCGCACGA
>JACCDZ010608060.1_pt1 | contig 10950 bp, 13 predicted proteins | sample 7449551 | NCBI WGS metagenome assembly JACCDZ01 (sample SAMN15323452, study PRJNA562643) | freshwater metagenome | isolation source: river surface water | place: USA:Blue River Watershed | collected 2017-08-18
CGTGCATCTTGGTGAAGCGCAATAGCATGATCGCGCCCTCACTGCGGCAGCAGGCTTTCGCCGGCGTAGAGTTCGGCGAGGGTCTCGCGGCGACGTACCTCGAAGGTCTGCTCACCGTCCACCAGCACCTCGGCGGCGCGGCCGCGGGTGTTGTAGTTGGAACTCATGACGAAGCCGTAGGCGCCGGCCGAGCGCACGGCCAGCAGGTCGCCTTCGGCCAGCACCAGCTCGCGGCCCTTGGCCAGGAAGTCGCCAGTCTCGCAGATCGGCCCGACCAGGTCGTAGTGGCGCGCCTGGCCGTCACGCGGCTGCACCGGGGTGACGTCCATCCAGGCCTGGTACAGGGCCGGGCGGATCAGGTCGTTCATCGCCGCGTCGACGATGGCGAAGTCCTTGTGCGCGGTGTGCTTGAGGTATTCCACGCGGGTCAGCAGCACGCCGGCGTTGGCCACGATGGAGCGGCCCGGCTCGAACACCAGGGCCAGCTCGCGGCCCTTGAGGCGCTCGCGTACGGCGGCGATGTAGTCGCCGGCCAGCGGCGGCTGCTCGTCGCGGTACTGCACGCCGAGGCCGCCACCGAGGTCCAGGTGCTGGATCTGGATGCCCTGCGCGGCCAGCTGGTCGACCAGCGCCAGCAGGCGCTCCAGGGCGTCGAGGAAGGGCGGCAGGCTGGTCAGCTGCGAGCCGATGTGGCAGTCCACGCCGACGATGCGCAGGTTCGCCAGTTCGGCGGCGCGGGCGTACACGGCCGGAGCCTGCTCGATGTCGATGCCGAACTTGTTCTCTTTCAGGCCGGTGGAGATGTAGGGGTGGGTGCCGGCGTCCACGTCCGGGTTGACCCGCAGCGAGATGCTGGCGGTCTTGCCCAGCTCGGCGGCCACCAGCTGCAGGCGCTCCAGCTCGTCCACCGATTCGACGTTGAAGCAGTGCACGCCCACTTCGAGGGCGCGGCGCATGTCGTCGCGGGTCTTGCCGACGCCGGAGAAGACGATCTTGCCCGGCTCACCGCCGGCGGCCAGCACACGCTCCAGCTCGCCCCGCGAGACGATGTCGAAGCCGGCGCCGAGGCGCGCCAGGACGTTCAGCACGCCCAGGTTGGAGTTGGCCTTGACCGCGAAGCACACCAGGTGCGGCATGCCGGCCAGGGCATCGGCATAGGCGCGGTATTGCGCCTCGATGTGGGCGCGGGAATAGACGTAGGTGGGCGTGCCGAAGCGTTCGGCAATGGCGGACAGGGCCACGCCCTCCGCGAACAGTTGCCCGTCGCGGCTGGTAAAGGCTTGCATGGAACCCCCTTAGAGGAAGACGTCTTTGTCGCGTTCTTTGACGGTCTTGTCGTCGTCGGGCAGGTACAGCGGGCCTTTCTGGCCACAGCCGGCGAGGGCGGCGGTGAATACGGCGAGCGCGATGAAGGGCAGCAGCAGGCGCTTCATGGTGGTGTCCTTTGCGAAATCGTGAATGGCCCGGAGTATACCCACCCCCCGGCCCCTTGCCTATGCACGCCTGGCGGGGGCTGCGCCCCTTGTCGTGGCGCGTTCGGCTTGCCCGCGACGGCGGGTTTGCGGCTAGCATGGCGGCTAAAAAATCACGGAGTCGCGATGGAAGTCCCCGTTCCCGCCGCCAGCTCGGTCTCGGTCGCCTACCTGCAGGGCCTGCTCGATTACCTGGAGCGCCAGGGCTTCGCCAGCGCCGAGCTGCTGGCCAAGGTGCAGCTGAACCCGGCGATCCTCGCCCAGCGCGACCAGCGCATCGCCGTCAGCACCTACCTGGAGCTGCTTGGCGAGGGCGTGCGCCTGACCGGCGACGCCAACCTCGGCCTGCACCTGGGCGAGGCCATGCGCCCCGGCTACTACGGGGTGCTCGGCTACCTGATCATGAGCTGCGCGACCCTGGCCGATGCCCTCCATCGCCAGGCCCGCTATGCCGCGCTGGTGGGCAACCTGGGCCGCGTCGACCTCGACGAGGAGCCGCCGCTCGCGGGGCTGGAGCCGCAGGTGGCGCACAGCTGGGAGCCGCTGATCCACCAGCAGCAGCGCCAGCACAGCGAGGAGACGCTGGCCGGCTGGCTGACTTTCGGGCGCTGGATCACCGGTCTGCAGATCTCGCCCACCGAAGTGCGCTTCCAGCACCCGGCTCCTGCCGATACCGCCGAGCACCGGCGCATCTTCGGTTGCCCGGTGCTGTTCGGTCAGGCCGACAACGCCCTGGTGTTTCCCAAGCGCCTGCTGAGCACCCCGCTGGGCCAGGCCGACGCGCAGCTGCGCCAGCTGCTCGACGCTCACGCCGACCGCCTGCTCGGCCAGCTCAATCAGGGCCACAGCGTGCTTGACCGCGCCCGCCGCGAACTGGTGCGTCAGCTGCCGGAGCAGGGCGCCGACCTCGAGCTGCTGGCGCACAGCCTGCAGCTCAGCGCGCGCACCCTGCAACGGCGCCTGCGCGAGGCCGGGCTGTCGTTCAGCGAGCTGCTCGACGAGACCCGTCAGCAGCTGGTGCTGCACTACCTGCGCGACCCGGCGCTGGAGCTGGCGGAGATCGCCTTCCTGGTCGGCTTCAGCGAGGCCGGCTCGCTGGCGCGCGCGTTCCGCCGCTGGACCGGGCAGAGTCCCGGCGCCTACCGACAGAGCCTGCTAGATTCCGCCTCCCAATCCTGAGCCTTCCCGGGATTTGCTGCGCGTCGGCCAGTCGGCGTTGAAAACGTTCTCGGAATGCTCATTTACTGTCTGTAAACTGCGCTTCCTTGCCCATTTTCGCCTTGTCTGGCTCTAGCTCGCTAAATCCCAGAAAGGCTCAGAGGACGTTGTAATGAGTTTGAGCGAAGCCCGTTTCCATGACCTGGTCGATGCCGCCCAGCAGGCCGTGGAAGACATTTTCGATGACAGCGACCTGGACCTCGATCTGGAAAACTCCGCCGGCGTGCTCACCGTGCGCTTCGAGAATGGCAGCCAGGTGATCCTCAGCCGCCAGGAGGCGCTGCGCCAGCTGTGGGTGGCGGCGCGCTCCGGCGGCTTTCACTTCGACTACGACGAGGAGCAGGGCCTGTGGATCTGCGACACCAGCGAGGAACCGCTGGGCGAGCTGCTGACCCGGGTGACCCGCGAGCAGGCCGGTGAAGAACTCGAGTTCGACGAACTCTGAGGCTGTCGACTCGCCCTGTCGCCGCCAGTGCTGCCTGGACGACCACGATGTGTGTCTGGGCTGTGGCCGCAGCCTGAGCGAGATCCTCGAGTGGGGCAAGGCCGACAGCGAGCGGCGCCGGGCGATCTGCCAGGCCGCACAACAGCGCCTGCGGCCCACGCCCTTTTGCCGATGACCCCCTGGTCTTGCTTATTGCCGGGCTTGTGGTAGCTTCACTCGAAGCTGACTCACTGATCAAAACCCCGCCTTCGGGCGGGGTTTTGCTTTATCTGGCCCAAGGAGAGAACCCGCCGCCATGAGCAACACCCCCGCCATTACCATCACTCGTCTCGACCTACAGCGCCTGGAGCGCCTGCTCGACAGCCTGGAGGACTTCGGCCCGACCGCCGAGGCGCTGGAAAGGGAGCTGGCGCGTGCCCAGGTGGTGGGCCACGACGAAGTGCCGGCCGGGGTGGTGACCATGAACTCGCGCGTGCACTGCCGCGAGGAAAGCAGCGGCAAGGACTATCACCTGACCCTGGTGTTCCCCGAGGATGCCGGCGGCGAAGGCAAGGTGTCGATTCTCGCCCCGGTCGGCTCGGCCCTGCTCGGCCTCTCCGTCGGCCAGCAGATCGACTGGCCGGGCCCGGCCGGCAAGCCGCTGAAGCTCACCCTGCTGGCCGTGGAATACCAGCCGGAGGCGGCGGGCGCCTACCAGCGCTAGGCCAGCAGGAAGCGCCGCGCCAGTGCCTGCGGCTCGCGGCAGGGCGGTGCATCGCTGCCGCGCCTGAGCCGCTCGTCCAGCTCCAGATAGCGCGCAATGTTCTGGTTGCACTCGATGGTGCGGGCGATGCCGCCTCCGGCGACCTGGCCCTTGCCGGCCAGCGCCGGGCCGTTGATCAGTACCAGCAAGAGGAACAGCAGCAGTGCGCGCGGCGGGGAGAGCTGCATGGCTAGCCTCCCACCCGGATGGCGCCGAGCAGGGCCTGCAGTACTGGCTGCAGTGCGGGGCCGACGGGCGCCGGCCCGGATACCTCGGTAGCGGCCAGGCTCAGGGCCAGCAGCACGCTGGCGGTGACGGACAGCAGGCCGAAGCCGGCGAGGGTGCCATGGTCCGCGTGTGAGTGAATGAGCCTGGGCATGCTGCGGGTTCCCGGGAGGTTGCTGGAGGTGGCAGCTTCTCTCAGGCGCATTCGATTGAATAATGGTCCTTGCTCGTATCAGGTATCAGTGAAATCGATGCTTTATGCCGTGCCAGGAACTCCGCTGCCACGTGCCTGTCACTCGGCTAGAGTCTGATAGTCCCGTCGCCGGCAAGGAGGCCGCCATGTCCAGTCTGCCCCTGTACTTCCCGCAGAACTTCTCCCTCGACCGCGCGCTGCGCTGCGCCCAGCTGGTCGAGCAGGCCTATGCCCAGTATCAGCAATGGCAGGCGCAGGGCCGGCCGCGGCGCCCGCAGGACTTCCACTGGAGCGCGCCACAGCTTGACGGCTGGCGCTTCTCCGCGCCGATCTGGAGCATCCTCAGCGACCTGCGCTTCATCAACGAGTCCGAGCCCTTCGGTTTCGCCGCCGCCAACGATCAGGGCGAAACCTACCTGGTGCTGCGCGGCACTGAGTCGGCTCAGGACTGGCTCGACGATCTGGACCTGCAGCAGGCCCGGTGGCCGTGGCAGGACGGCGTTACGGGTAGCGTGCACGCCGGCTTTCTCAAGCTTTACACCTCGCTGCGCGACCTGGCCCTGGCCGCCCTGGACAGCCTGCAGCCAAGCGGCCCGCTGTGGGTCTGCGGACCCAGCCTGGGCAGTGCGCTGTCCAGCCTGGCAGTGCTCGACCTGCATGAGCGCTGGCCGGACCAGGCACTGCAGCACTACAACTTCGCCAGCCCGCGCCTGGCGGCAGCGGATTTTGCCGCGGCCTACAACGGCCTGGGGCAGCCGACTTTCCGCCTGGTCAATGACAGCGATCTGGTACCGCAGATTCCGGCGGCGGTCAGTGGCGAGCTGCTGTACCAGCACCTCGGTCAGGCCGTGACCTTCACCGCCAGCTACGCCGGCGTGGCCGCCAACCACAGCATGACCGACTGCTACCTCTATGCCCTGCAGCACCCGCAGGCGCCGATGCGTGGCTGACTAGTCGCCGCCCCCGCCGCCACAACCGCCGCCGCAGCCACCTCCATCACCATCACCGCCGCCGCTGTCGCCGCCCCCGCCACCGGCGGAACCGGAGTCGCCGCCGCAGCCGCCGGCGGAGCTGCAGCCGAAGTGGCTGATGCAGAAGCCGCTGTCACTGCCGATGGCGCCGGGCTTGGCGTCGCACTGGCGGCTGTAGCGGAAGCCGTCGTCGATGGCCAGGTCGGCGTCCAGGGTAAACAGCCAGGGCAGGCGCTCGGTGCGCTGCGGCGACAGACCGAGGCGCTGGCAGGCCAGCTGCCAGGCGCGCTGGATGCCGTCGCTGGGGGCCTGCGGATCGGGCATGGCGTCGTTTGGCGTGTGGTGCAGGAAGTGGCCGAGGGCGGAGGTGCAGAATGCCTGATACTGGCGGGTGTAGAGGATGAACTCGTGCCAGGCCACATCGACCGCGCGCGACGGCATGGCAACCATCGCGCCCCTGGCCAGGCGGCACAGCTGGAAGTACTCGCGCAACCCCAGCAGCACCCACTGGATCTGTTCGCCCGTCAGATGCGGATAACGCTCCAGCAGCTTGTCGCGCAGCCGTTCGGGAAACCAGTAGCTGTCGATGAAGCGGGCACGCTTGCGCTGCAGTGCCGCCCGCCGCTGGTAGACAACGCCGCCCAGCAGCGCCGCGCTCAGTAGGGTGGTGAAGATCATCGGGCAGTCCTTTGCCGTTCAGGCGTTTTGCAGGGCGCTGTTGAGCGCGCCTTCCAGCTGGGCCTTATAGCGCAGATAGTGGATGGTCTGCGCCTGGCCGTCGCCGAGAATGCGCGACAGATCAAGGTCGGTGATGTAGCAGGGGTAGCGCTCGGCGCCGCGGCGCTGGTTGAGGATGTGCCGCGCCACCGCGGCGAACAGCTCGGCGCCGTACTCCAGTTCGGAAAACTCGCGGTGGTTGCAGTACAGGGTGACATGCACTCGGCCACTGTCGGCGGGCTCGATGATGGCCTGTACGTCGTAGAAGGAGTGGGCGGCCTGGGCCTGGGGCGGTGCGCGGCGCTCCAGGTGCCTGGCACGCTGCGGTGGGGCCGGCAGCACCTCGTAATAGAGGATGTCCAGGGCGGCCGGCGGCAACGGGCTGTCCAGTGGCAGCAGGGCGTTGCGGCGGTACAGCACCGATTGCAGGAAGCGTTGCAGCGGCGTCAGCAGGCTCTGTTCGTCGCGATAGGGCAGGCGCTGGCGCCATAGTGCGTTGTGCTCGTCGAGCACCGTCAGCTCGGCCTGGGCGCCATCGATGCGGTAGAACACCTGGATGCAGTCGGGGCGCCCCAGCGGCAGGATCAGGGCCAGGTCCTCGCCTTCCAGGGCGTAGCGGTCCAGGTGCAGCGGGCTGTAGCTGGGCTGTTCCTCGCCGAGGTGCTCGAGCAGGCTTGGCAGGTCGTGCAGGGCGGCGTGGCTGACCTGGCCGGGCAACAGCTCCAGTACGTGATAGTGCTGCTGGACCTGCAGCAGGTAGCGGCTGTTCGCGGCGCCGGCGAGGCTGGTCAGGGTGTCGCGGAACAGTTCCTCGACCCGCTGGGCGATGGCCTGGGCGCGGTTGCGGCAGAAGCAGCGTACCTCCAGGCGTGGCCGGCGGCCGTCGGCCGGCAGCGCGTTGAGGTAGTCGCGCAGGCAGTCGAGCAGGGCGTTGGGGCCTTCGTAGCGGCTGACCATCAGCTCGTTCCAGCTGTTCAGGCTGACCTGGTCGAGGGTCAGCACCAGGTTCTCGCGCACGCCGGAATAGCCCAGCGAGTCGGTGCGGCCGGTGGTCAGGTGGACATTCAGCTGGCTGTGCGCCTTCAGCGGGTCGACGCCGACGTTGACCAGCAGCAGCGTCTCGGCCGGTTCGGCAGCATGCAGCAGGGCTTCCTCGCTGACCGGCGCCAGGGGCAGCGGTGCCACCTGCTGCAGGCTGCCGAGCAGGCTGGACAGCTCGAACTCGCTGAGGTCGCTGCTGCCGGGGTGCAGCGACAGGCGGGTGCTGGTGTCGATCACGCCGTTGCGGTGGCACCAGGCGAGCAGCTCGATCAACTGGCGCGCGCGCTTGAGCGGGGCGAAGTCCGGCCATTCCTGGCCGTTCAGGTTGCCCTGGTAGAGCGCCCACTGGGTTTCGCCTTCGGTTTCCTGGCTGGGGCTCTGCACCAGGGTCAGGGTGTCTTCGGCCAGGTCCGGGGCGATGCCGGGGTTGATGAACTCGATCTTGCCGGCCTTGCGCTCGAAGGCGGCGTACAGGCGCCGACCGAGCACGCCAAGGTCGCGGCTGTTGAGCGGGATGGCGGTCTGTTCGCTGCGGGCGAACTGCGACAGGAAGCGATAGCTGTAGGTCAGCTCGTTGACCAGCGCGCGGCGCTCGGCGCTGACCTGGCGCACCTTCCACTGGCTGCGGCTGTCGAGCATGGCCAGTTCGCGCTGGCTCCAGCGCCACTCGCCGGTCAGGCGCTCGAACAGCAGGCGCTGCCAGCTCTTGGCGCGCTGCCGCGGCGGTACGCTGAGGCGCTTGCCGATCTTCAGGTACAGGCAGCGGCGGATCAGCTCCAGGCGCTCCAGCTCGCCGCGCGCGGTGAGGTACTCCTCCAGGCGGCGGTACACCACGATGTAGGGGTCGAGCTCGTCCAGGTCCAGACGACCCTCGTACACCGCCTGCTTGAAGCGCAGGCTCAGGCATTCCACGCGCGGATGCTCGCTGGCATAGACCTCGGTGAGCAGCAGCTTGAGCACCGACTTGTAGGGCGACTCGATGCCCTTGAACAGCTGCCACATGCCGGCGCCGATGAATTCGCCGGGCGGGATGCGCGCCAGGTGGCCGAGGTCCAGCACCTCCTCGGCGCGGACGAAGCGCTTGCTCAGCAGGGCGTGGGTGTAGGTGCGGTAGTTGGCCTCTTCGTACACCGGCACCAGCCACCACAGCGGGGTGCGGCCGCCGAGCCAGATGGCGGTGCGGTAGAACTCGTCGAGCAGCAGGTAGTGCTGGGTGGTGCCGCAGTCGTCGGAGGTCAGCTGCGCCTCGCGGTCGCCCAGGGTGTAGCGCGCCGGGTCGATGAGGAAGCAGTGCGCCTCGGTACCCTGGGTGGCGGCCCAGGCCTCCAGCAGATCGCATTTCTTGCGCAGTTCGGCCAGGGCGCGGGCGTCGAGAGCCGGGTCATGGCATACCCACAGGTCCATGTCGCTCTGCTCGGCCTGCGCCACGGTGCCCAGGCTGCCCATCAGGAACAGGCCCTGGATCGGTGTTGGCGGCTTGCTGCCGGGCGTGCCCCGGCGTGCCTTGTAGGCGAACGAGCGGGTCAGGCGCTGGGCCTCGGCCAGGGTGTTGTCATCCGGCTCGTAGCCGGACAGCCCGGCCGGTGTGCTGGCCGAGACATAGCCCGGCAGCAGCGGATGATTGACGTGGAACAGCAGGGGCAACAGCTTGAGCACCAGTTGCTGGCGCGTCGACAGCGCCTGCATGGCGCGCCCCAGGCGCCCATCGTTGACCTTGAGAAAGCGCGCGCGCAGCTGCCCTAGGACCTTGCGGTCGATGCCTTCATTGATATCCGGGCGGATTTCCAGGGTGCGCGTCATGTACGGCTCGGAGCGGTGGTGGCAGCAAGACTACCAGTGCCGTGGGGCATCTGGCAGCCATCTCTGCCCAGTGTATCGGCGGCACCTGGCCGCCGCTGCAGGGGAAAATCCGGGGCCGCTCCGCCCCGTTCGGTCAGGCGCGTGCGGGCTCGGTGCGCAGAATGGTCAGCAGCGCCTGGGCATGCTCGGCGGCATCCAGCCCCAGGCTGGTCAGGTAGCCGCCGTCGGCCTGGGTCACCAGCCCCTTCTCGTGCAGACGGGTGATGGCCAGCTGGGCACGGTTGGAGGCGTTGTTGTGCACCTTGAGTCCTTCCTGATGATTGTCCAGGTTGTACAGGGCGAGAATTTCCAGCTCGGCGATCAGTTCGGGGGTGTAGGCCATGGTCGTTGCGCTCTTGTTGTTGTGAGGATTGGTCTGAGTGTAGAGGCGTCGCCTGAGGGCGTCGCATCCGGGAGATGCCAGCGCTCGATGATCTGCTGGTAGCGCCCGTCACGATGCAGGGCGCGCATGCCGCTGTCGAAGCGACTCAGCAGCAGCTCGGCCTGCGGGTGGTGGCGCGAGAAGGAGACGAACAGCTGCGGGCGATGCAGGGTGGCGACCGGCACGAACTGGCCGGCCAGCTCCGGGTACTCGGCAAACAGGGCCGCGGCGATGCCGCGATAGGCGGCGGTGTAGGCCACCCGTTGGTGCGCCAGCATGCGGAATCCATTGAGGTCGCGGCGCACTTCCACGCGCTCCACGTCGGCCAGGCTGTCGAAGGGGGTGCCGTACTCGTAGCCGATGGTCACCGCCACCTTGCGCCCGGCCAGCTGCTGCAGATCGGTCACCGGCCGAGCGTTGTCGTGCCGCGCCCAGAGCAGGATGTCATCGCTGAACAGCGGCTCCTGCGGCAGGCGGAATTCGCTGGCGATGTCGGCATCCGGCGAGGTGTTGAAACAAGCTGCCAGGCGGCCCGTTCGGGTCAGCTCCATGCAGCGCGAGTAGGGGTAGGGCACCAGTTCGACGCGGGTATTGCTGGCGGCGAAGGCGGCGCGCACCAGATCGGCGGACATGCCCTGCACCTTGCCCTCGCGCAGCGCGGTAAAGGGGTACCAGTCGTCCTCGGCGCCGATGCGATAGACCTCGTCGGCCGTGGCCGCCGGAGCGCACAGCAGGGGTAGAAGTATGACAAGGCAGAGCCGGAGACAGCGCGCGGCCATGGAGTGACCTTTCCGCAACGGGGCCATTGCACCTTAGCAACACTTGGTCGTGGCGGAAATAGACCTTGGTCAAGGCCGGCTCATTCTTCCCCGGGCAGCTCCGGCAGGGCGCGCAGGGCCTGCTCGTACCAGGCGCCGTCGAAGGGCCGGTCGTCGCGCAGCATGGCATCGATCTCGTGGGCCAGGACCAGGGCCATCAGTTCGAGTATTTCCTCGCGCTCGTAGCCGACCAGGGTCAGCTTGTTGTACACGGCCTTGGCCGCCGGCGGGTTGTCCGCTTCCAGCTGGTTCTCGATGGCCTGGATCAGGGTTTCTTCGGCGAAGGCTTCATCGTCGTCGTGGTCATGTTCGCTCATGGCTTTTCCTCGTGGGCGGCGCTGTAGTCTGCCACAGGCATCATTCAGCCGGCCTAGTCGTTCGCGCGGGCCCAGGTGCGCGAGATCGAGCTGCCCGCGCGCTGCTGCAGCGCCTGCAGGAGAACCCGCATGTACAGCTGATCGCGGCACAGAAGGAGGCCGGCATGGCCGCCTGCATGGCGCATCTGCGCAGCAGGGCCTAGCCGGCGGCGAAGTCGAGCAGCGCCTGGCCGGTCAGGCGGTAGGAGATCCAGTCGTCCTTGGGGCGGGCGCCGAAGGACTCGTAGAACTCCATGGCCGGTGTGTTCCAGTCCAGCACGGCCCACTCCAGGCGCCCGCAGCCCCTGGCCACGGCCAGTTGTGCCAGATGCTGCAGCAGCGCCTTGCCGGCGCCGAGCTTGCGGTATTCCGGCGCGACGTACAGGTCTTCCAGGTAGATGCCGTGCTTGCCGAGCCAGGTCGAGTAGCTGAAGAAAGACACGGCGAAGCCGATCGCCACGCCATCCTGCTCGCAGATCAGCGCGTGGGTGGTCGAGCCCTCGCCGAACAGGCTGTCGCGGATGCCGGCAG
>JACCDZ010925615.1_pt1 | contig 10948 bp, 10 predicted proteins | sample 7449551 | NCBI WGS metagenome assembly JACCDZ01 (sample SAMN15323452, study PRJNA562643) | freshwater metagenome | isolation source: river surface water | place: USA:Blue River Watershed | collected 2017-08-18
ACATGGACAGCGTGGAAGTGCATTGCGAATTGCAACCGCAAGCCAACCCAAGCGAGACAGCGCAGATTGCCAAAGAGCTGCAACACCACATCAAAACCGTCATTGGCATCTCCACACATGTGAAAGTGATGCCTGCTAACAGCATGCAACGCACCGAGGTGGGTAAAGCACGTCGTGTGATTGATGCACGTCCTAAACAACTTTAAACACACACCATGACCGAAGCTTTTATTTGCGATGCGATTCGCACCCCCATTGGCCGTTACGGCGGCACGCTGTCGGTTGTTCGCGCCGATGACTTGGGCGCTGTGCCCATTCAAGCCCTGATGACGCGCAACCCACACGTCGACTGGGCGGCGGTGGAGGACGTGATTTACGGCTGCGCCAACCAAGCGGGTGAAGACAACCGCAATGTGGCCCGCATGTCTGGGCTCTTGGCTGGCTTGCCCGCAGAAGTACCTGGCACCACCGTGAACCGCTTGTGCGGCTCTGGCATGGATGCCGTGGGCATGGCTGCACGCGCCATCAAAGCCGGCGAAGCCGAGCTGATGATTGCAGGCGGCGTAGAGAGCATGAGCCGCGCCCCATTTGTGATGCCCAAAGCAGACAGCGCTTTCAGCCGAAACAACGCGGTGTACGACACCACGATTGGTTGGCGCTTCGTCAACCCGTTGATGAAAAAAATGTACGACACGCATTCGATGCCGCAAACGGCCGACAACGTGGCCACTGACTTTCACATCAACCGTGAAGACCAAGATGCATTTGCCATGCGCTCGCAACAACGCTGGGGTGCAGCACATGCCGCAGGTCGATTCAACGACGAGATCGTGCCCGTCACCATCGCACAGAAAAAAGGCGACCCGATTGTGTTCACCACCGACGAACACCCTCGCCCAGAAACGACTTTAGCCATGTTGGCCAAACTCAAAGGCGTCAATGGCCCCGACCTCACCGTCACCGCGGGCAACGCCTCAGGTGTGAACGACGGCGCATGTGCCTTGCTCATTGCCTCTGAAACTGCAGCCGCCAAACACGGCCTCACCCCCAAAGCGCGGGTGGTGGGTATGGCCACCGCAGGCTTGGCCCCACGCATCATGGGCTTTGGCCCTGCACCGGCGGTGCGCAAAGTGTTGGCCCAAACTGGCTTGACGCTGGAGCAAATGGATGTCGTCGAACTGAATGAAGCTTTTGCTGCCCAAGGGTTGGCGGTGTTGCGTGATTTGGGCTTGCCCGATGACGCCGCACACGTGAACCCCAACGGTGGTGCGATTGCCTTGGGCCACCCCTTGGGCATGAGCGGTGCACGTCTGATCACCACCGCCAGCTACGAGCTGGCACGTCGTGGTGGTCGGTATGCCCTTTGCACGATGTGCATTGGTGTCGGACAAGGTATTGCCTTAATCATCGAACGCGTTTAACTGATCACTCAACCACAACTAGGAGACACGTATGAAATTTTCTTTGAAACAAATCGCCCTCGGAACAGCCATTGCCGTGAGCTCACTCTCTGCCTTGGCTGCAGACACCATCAAAATTGGTTCGGTCTTGTCCGTCACAGGCCCCGCTGCATTTCTGGGCGACCCTGAACTGAAAACCTTGCAGCTCTATGTGGAAGAGCTCAACAAAAAAGGTGGCGTGTTGGGCCGTCAACTCGAACTCGTGCACTACGACGATGGCAGTGACGCCAACAAAGCCAACAGCTTCACCAAGCGTTTGATTGAAGACGACAAGATCGACCTCTTGATTGGCGGTACCACCACAGGCGCCACCATGTCGATGGTGCCTTTGGTCACCAAAGCCGAAGTGCCCTTCATCTCCTTGGCAGGCGCCGTGGTGGTGGTTGAGCCTGTGAAAAAATGGGTTTTCAAAACACCGCACACCGACCGCATGGCCGCTGAAAAAGTGTTTGACGACATGAAAAAACGTGGCCTCACCAAAGTGGCGCTGTTGTCTGAAACCAGCGGCTTTGGCCAATCCGGTAAAAAAGAAACCGAAGCTGTGGCAGCCAAATACGGCATCACCTTGGTGGCCAACGAAACCTACGGTCCCAAAGACACCGACACCAGCCCACAGCTGACCAAAATCAAAAACACCGAAGGCGTGCAAGCCGTGTTTGTGTTTGGCTTGGGCCAAGGCCCTGCCATCGTGACCAAGAACTACCGCCAACTCGGCATCACCTTGCCCTTGTACCAATCACACGGCGTGGCTTCGGATGAGTTCTTGAAACTCTCTGGCCCTGCTGCGGATGGGGTGCGTTTGCCATCACCCGCACAGTTGATCCCAGAACAACTGCCTAGCAATGACCCACAAAAAGCCATCGTCTCGGCCTATGACGCAGCCTACAAGATGAAATACAAAAGCGAAGCCTCCACCTTTGGTGGTTACGCCTATGACGCTCTCTTGATCAGCGTGGACGCCATCAAACGCGCAGGCGGCACTGATAAAGCAAAAGTGCGTGATGCCATCGAAGCCACCAAAGGTTTTGTGGCCACCAGCGGCACATTCAACATGACCCCCGACGATCACATGGGCCTGAACCTGTCTGCCTTCCGTATGCTGGAAGTCAAAAACGGGAACTGGGCCTTGGTGAAGTAAACCCAACACACCTTCAGAGCCTCGCATCCGCCAGCGATGCAGGTTCTGAAACGTGTGAGCCAGCTCATACAAAAGGAAAGCACATGTACACGCAATCTTTCAGTGTCCCTGATGATTCAGCCCCCAAAGGCAAACCTGCCGTGGCGGCGATTGAACCAGCAGACTTGATGGAAAAATTCGACGCACGGATTGATGCCGATGGCCGCATTGAGCCGCAAGACTGGATGCCCGAGGCCTACCGCAAAACCTTGGTGCGCCAAATCAGCCAACACGCGCACAGCGAGATCGTGGGCATGCTGCCCGAAGGCAACTGGATCAGCCGCGCCCCCAGTTTGAAGCGCAAAGCAATTCTGATTGCCAAAGTGCAAGACGAAGGCGGCCACGGTCTGTACCTCTACAGCGCCGCAGAAACCTTGGGCACCAGCCGTGACCAAATGCTCGATGCACTGCACTCAGGCCGAGCCAAGTACAGCTCCATCTTCAACTACCCCACCCTCACTTGGGCCGATGTCGGCGTGATTGGTTGGCTGGTGGATGGCGCCGCGATCATGAACCAAATTCCTCTGTGCCGTTGCTCTTACGGCCCCTATGCCCGCGCCATGATTCGCGTGTGTAAGGAAGAAAGCTTTCACCAACGTCAAGGCTACGAAGCCTTGTTGGTGATGATGACCGGCACCGCCGAACAAAAAGCCATGGTGCAAGACGCCGTCAACCGTTGGTGGTGGAAGTGCTTGGCCATGTTTGGACCACCCGATGCTGACAGCCCCAACAGTGCGCAAGGTATGCGCTGGGGCATCAAGCGCATCAGCAACGACGACTTGCGACAAAAGTTTGTGGACGCCACCGTGCCACAAGCTCAAGTTTTGGGCATCACTTTGCCCGACCCCGATTTGAAGTGGAACGAAGCGCGCCAGCACTACGACTACGGCCAAATCGATTGGGATGAATTCTGGGCCACCGTCAATGGCAATGGCCCTTGCAACAAAGAGCGGTTGAACACACGCGTCAAAGCATGGCACGAAGGCCAATGGGTGCGTGACGCCGCGTTGGCCCACGCACGTAAACAAAACACAATGAAGGAAGCCGCATGAACACCGCCACCAAACCAACCAAAGCCCTGAGCGAATGGCCGCTGTGGGAAATTTTTGTGCGCAGCAAACAAGGCTTGGAACACAAGCACTGCGGCAGCTTGCATGCCAGCGATGCCCAGCACGCTTTGCAAATGGCGCGCGATGTGTACACACGTCGCCAAGAAGGCGTGAGCATTTGGGTGGTTGAGTCCAACAGCATCACCGCCAGTGCGCCCGATGACAAAGGTGAATTCTTTGAGCCTGCGAGCGACAAGATTTACCGTCATCCCACGTTCTACACCATCCCTGAAGAAGTGGGGCACATGTGATGGCGCATTTAGATTACATCCTTCACTTGGCCGACAGCGCCATTGTGTTGGGTCAGCGCAATGCCGAATGGTGCGGCCACGGCCCCATCCTCGAAGAAGACATTGCCATGGCCAACAACAGCTTGGACTTGATTGGTCAAGCCCGCATGTTGTACCAATACGCGGCCACGCTCAAAGGCGGCGATGCGACCGAAGACGCCTTGGCGTACTTCCGTGATGCACAAGACTTCAAAAACTACACCTTGCTCGAGCTGCCTCACCATGGCGCTTTGGTGGGCTACGCCGTGGACAACCGTGACTACGCGGTGACGATTGTTCGCAACTTCTTGTACAGCGCCTTGATGGCCTTGGTGTGGGAAAAGTTGCAAACCTCCACTGACGAACACTTGGCGGCCATTGCAGCCAAGTCACTCAAAGAAGTGCGCTACCACTTGCGCCACTCGCACGATTGGTTGGTTCGCTTTGGCGATGGCACCGAAGAATCGCACGCACGTGCACAAGCGGCGTTGAACCACTTGATGCCCTACACCCAAGAGTTTTGGACACCCAACCCATTTGAAGGCGTGGATACCGCACAGCTCAAAGCAGATTGGGAATCGATGGTGCGTCACACGGTGGAAGAAGCCACCTTGACCTTGCCTTCCACAGAAGGCTTTGTCACCACAGGTAAGCACGGCGCGCACTCGGAGCATCTGAGTTTTTTGTTGGACGAGATGCAGAGCTTGGCTCGTGCACATCCAGAAGGTGTGTGGTGAGCCTCGACCTCAGCGCCAATTTGCACCCCGTGGTTCACCAAGTGTGGGACGCGCTGGACAGCTTGACTGATCCAGAAATTCCCGTGGTGACACTGCGTGAGATGGGCATCATCCGTGACGTGGAACGCGTCTCGGATGACGCAGTGGTGGTGGTCATCACCCCCACCTACAGCGGCTGCCCTGCGATGGAGCAAATCCATGACGACGTGCGCAGCACCGTCAAGGCGCTAGGTCTGCAAGTCGAGGTGCGCACGCAACTCGCCCCTGCATGGACCACCGATTGGATGAGCGATGTGGCCAAGGACAAGCTCAAGGCCTATGGCATTGCGCCACCCAACCGCCAATGTGGTGCCCCCTCGCAGCAAACCAGCGTGGTGCATTTCATACGCAAGCCGTTGCAACCCGAACAAGCCGTTGAGTGCCCACGTTGCGGCTCTCACCAAACGTTTGAGTCCTCTCACTTTGGCTCGACAGCCTGTAAGGCGCTCTACAAGTGCATGGATTGCCAAGAGCCGTTTGACTACTTCAAACCTTATTAAGTTTTCACTGAGGAGTCCCAATGTCTTCCCCTTCTTTTCACGCGTTGCCCATCAAAAAAGTCAGCCCCGAAGCTGCGGGCTCGGTGGCCATCACTTTCGACATTCCTTCGGACTCACGCGACAAGTTTCACTTTGAGCCGGGCCAGTTCCTCACCCTGCGCGCCACCGTGAATGGCCAAGACGTGCGCCGCAACTATTCCATCAGCAGCCCACGCAGCCAGTTTTTGAAGCAAGGCGAACTCGAAGTAGGCATTCGCCCCGTCGAAGGTGGCGTGTTTTCAAATTGGGCTGCTACCCAACTCAAAACCGGTGACACCGTGCAGGTGATGCCGCCTGAAGGTCGATTCACCATCAAAAAGCCACGCGCCATTCACCGCGTGGGTTTTGCAGCAGGCTCGGGCATCACGCCCATCTTGTCGATGGCAGCCACCACGTTGGAAGAGCAACCCGAATCAAAGTTCACCTTGATCTATGGCAACCGCCGCATGTCCAGCGTGATGTTCAACGAAGCTTTGCAAGATTTGAAAGACCGCTTCCCAAGCCGTTTCACCATGATTCACATCTTGTCGCAGCAAGCGCAAGAGGTGGACTTGTTGCAAGGCCGCATTGATGCGGACAAGGTCAAAGCCATTGTGGATGCACTGCTGCCCGCCAAGAGCATGGACGAGGTGTTCATCTGTGGCCCCGAAGCCATGATTGAAGCCACCGAAAAAGCGCTCGTCGACTGCGGCGTGCCTGCCAACCGCGTGCACAGCGAACGCTTCACCACCTCTGCCTCGCAAGCCAACAAAGTGCAAGCGGACACCGATGCATCCAAAGTGAAATCAGCCTCCACCAAGAGCGTTCACATGACCGTGGTGCTCGATGGCAAAGAACACGAAGTCGCGCTGAGCCCTGACGAGTTTGTGTTGGATGCCGCTTTGAATGCAGGCTTGGATTTGCCGTTCTCTTGCAAGGCCGGCGTATGCAGCACCTGCCGCTGCAAAGTCACAGAGGGTGATGTGTCGATGGACAAGAACTTCACCCTCGAAGCCGACGAAGTGTCGCAAGGCTTTGCCCTGAGCTGCCAAGCACGCGCGGCCACACAAAAGCTCGTCATCAGCTTCGACCACCGTTAAGCACCCGCCACCCCATGAGCCACACCCACAGTGACAGCAGTTTGATTGATTCGCCACAGGCGGCCATTCGACTGTTGGTCACCTTGGGTTTGGTGGTGCTGGGCAACAGCAGCATGTATGTGGTGTCGGTGGTGCTGCCTGCGGTGCAAAGCGAATTCGGCACAGGCCGTGCCGATGCCTCACTGCCCTACACCTTGATGATGGTGTGCTTGGGGCTAGGCGGCATTTGGACCGGACGCATGGCGGACCGGCATGGCCTGCCCCCCGTTTTGTGGTGCGGCGCAGTGGCGGTGTTTGCCGGTTTTGCATTGGCCGCCTACTCGTCCAATATTTGGATGTTTGGTTTGGCCCACGGCATCTTGGGGCTCATTGGCAGCTCGTCCACGTTTGCACCGCTCATGGCCGACACCGCGTTGTGGTGGCAAAAGCGTCGCGGCATTGCGGTGGCCATTTGTGCGTGTGGCAATTACATCGCCGGGGCCATTTGGCCGCCCTTGGTGCAACACGGCATAACCACCATTGGGTGGCGCCCCACTTACCTCATGCTCGGCACGCTGTGTGGTTTGGGCATGTTGGCGCTCTCGCTCAAGATGCGCGCCAAGCCGCCAATTCCCAAAGTGTCGGTCGCCACCTCGGCACTGCCACACGATGGGGCGGTGCGTCCGTTTGGCTTGTCTGCCTTTCGGGCGCAATTGCTGTTGTGCGTGGCAGGTGTGGCGTGTTGTGTGGCCATGGCCATGCCGCAAGTGCACATCGTGGCGTATTGCACCGACCTGGGTTACGGCGCAGCACGCGGCGCTGAAATGCTGTCGTTGATGTTGACGTGCGGCATTGTGAGCCGCTTGGTGTCTGGGTTGATTTGCGACCGCATTGGCGGCATCAAAACTTTGTTGCTGGGTTCGGTGTTGCAAGGCGTTGCCCTGCTCGCGTTCTTGCCGTTTGATGGTTTGGTGCCTTTGTATGTGATCTCGGCCACGTTTGGTTTATTTCAAGGCGGTATCGTGCCGTCTTACGCCATCATTGTTCGTGAGCATTTCTCTCCCAACGAAGCGGGGCAACGGGTGGGCAGCGTCATCATGGCCACGCTGGTGGGCATGGCCTTAGGGGGCTGGATGTCGGGTTGGATCTTTGACCTCACAGGCAGCTACAAGGCCGCGTTTGTCAACGGCATCGCTTGGAACTTGTTGAATGTATCCATCGCCAGCTGGTTGTTTTTGCGTTTGAAGAAAACCAGGCTTGAACACAGCTGAGAAGGCCCACAGTCACACAAGATTCGCTCTGTAAAATTCATCGCAATGCGCTCTTGTTCCATCCCACCCATTCAACATCTTTTAGACAGTTTTCGAGAAAGAAATCGAGTCAAAGCCGGCTCTTTGATCATTTCTGTTTTTGGCGATGCAGTTCTGCCCCGTGGTGGTGAAATTTGGCTGGGTGGATTGATCAACCTGCTCGCCCCGCTCGACCTCAACGAGCGACTGATTCGAACCACCGTGTTTCGGTTGGTCAAAGACGAGTGGCTCACCACACAAACCCAAGGTCGCCGCACCGACTACAAACTCTCGGCCAGCGGACGCCGCCGGTTTGAAGAAGCCTCCAAACAAATTTACGCAGCCAACGCCCCCACGTGGGACCACCGTTGGCGACTGGTCATGCTGGTGGATGAACTACCCCCCAAAGACCGCGAACGTTTGCGCCGTGCGTTTTACTGGCAAGGCTTTGGCGAGATGAACGCCAACTGCTTCATCCACCCCAGCGCGGACTTAACCACCGCGTTTGATGCCCTGCGCGTCGACGGCATGGCCGATGTGTTGCCACGACTCATGCCGCTGGTGGCCATGAACCCACGCTTGGGCCAATCCGCCAACGATGCCGACATGGTGCACACAGCGTGGGACTTGGAGCAACTGGGCGCAAGCTATGTGGAGTTTGTGAAAACCTACAAAGGCATTTTGGATGCGCTGCGCAAAGCCAAAAAATCGAGCATCGATGATGAAAGCGCTTTCCTCACGCGCACCTTGCTGATTCATGATTTCCGTCGCTTGCTGCTGCGTGACCCCGAACTGCCTGAAGTTTTGCTGCCCCCAAAATGGCCAGGCCAAACCGCGCGCATGTTGACCAAAGAGCTGTACCAACGTTTGCTGGCCCCTTCTGAAAGCCACCTCAACCAACACTTGGTGCTGGCCAATGGCGAAGCACCACCCGCCTCGGATTTGGTGATGCGTCGGTTTGAATTGGATCTGACCACGTTGAACGTGGCTTAGTGGCGGCCATGCCTCAGCACACCACACTGTCCATGCTCTTGCCTGCGGCGTGGGCACAGGCCGCCCCGTTGAGCGGCTTAGACAAATCACTGGCCAACCTGCTGCAAACCAAACAACCCAGCGACGATGTGCGCCATGTGTGGTTGGTCGCGCTCACCAGCCACCAGTGGGAGCGCGGCCATGCTTGCCTCGACCTCACCACCTTACGCACACAAGCCGCCGTGCTGTTGGGCTGGACTGACGAACAAACCGAACTGCTGCCCGAACATCTGGCAGACGCTGCAGCCACCCTGCCATGGGTGCAAGGCGAGGCCTGCCCCTTGGTGCTGAGTGACGACGGCACACGCTTGTATCTGCGCCGCGCATGGACAGCCGAGCAAAACATTCGACACAACATCGCGCAGCGCTTGGCACTGCCATGCGAGGCCCCTGCTGATTTGCAACACCGCTTAGACGAATTGTTCCCGCCCACCCGCGACGGCTCGTCCGACATGCAACGCACGGCCTGCGAAGTGGCAGCACAAAACCGCATCACCCTCATCACTGGTGGGCCAGGCACGGGCAAAACCACCACGGTGGTCAAGCTGCTGTCGCTCTTGGTGCGCACTGCGCCTCGCGAACTGCAAATTCATCTAGCCGCCCCCACAGGCAAAGCCGCCGCGCGTTTGACCGAATCCATCAGCAATGCGCTCACCAAAATGCCCGCTGATCAGCGCCCGCACATGCCCCGTCAAGCGCAAACGCTGCACCGCTTGTTACAAACCAACAGCCGTGCAAACCAAGTGCACCAGCTCGCCACCGATGTGGTGGTGGTCGATGAAGCGTCAATGATTGACTTAGAGATGATGGCCCGCTTGTTGCAAGCCGTGCCTGCATCCGCACGTTTGATTTTGTTGGGCGACAAAGATCAGCTCGCCTCGGTGGAAGCCGGTGCTGTGATGTCACAACTGTGCACAGGCAGCTTGCTGCAACACCAAACCGTCACGCTCATGCACAGCCACCGCTTTGATGCCAAGAGCGGCATTGGTCAATGGGCACGTGCTGTGAATGCGGAGGTGACTGACAACACGCCTGCGCTCAAAGCTTTGTGGAACGCAGCGCCCGACTGGTTGGCCACCTTGCCTGTGCAACAACGCATTGACGGCGATGCCCCACAAGCCGATGTCACGCGCTTGCAAATAGCCAGCGCCCACGACCCCAAACTGGCCGTGGGCCTGCGCTACGGTTGGCGCCACTGGTTGGCTTTGTTAGAGCCGCACCGCCCCCCCACACCACAGCCGTGCAGCGATCAAGAAGCCGTAGCCCTGCTTCAAGCCTTCACCGAGTTTTGTGTGTTGTGTGCGGTACGCGAAGGCCCGTTGGGTGTGACACAACTCAACGCACAGGTTGAACACGCACTGGGCTTGGGCCAAGCCACTTGGTACACAGGCCGCCCCGTGATGGTCACACGCAACGACTACGCGCTGGACCTGATGAACGGCGACATTGGCCTGTGCCTGCCCGCACCCGATGGTGTATTGCGCGTGGCCTTCCCTGCTGTGGAGGGTGGCGTGCGCTGGGTCATGCCCTCGCGCTTAGACAGCGTGGACACCGTGTTTGCCATGACGGTGCACAAATCGCAAGGCTCAGAGTTTGCACATGTGCTGTTGGTGTTGCCAACCCTTGAGTCGCCCGTGCTCACCCGCGAGCTGGTGTACACGGGACTGACCCGCGCTAAGCAACGCCTGACACTATGGGCACCGCAACTGGGTGTGCTCTACAACGCGTGTGCACGACGTGTTTTGCGCAGTGGCGGATTAGGCGATTAATTTGTTCACAATAGGGGCATGCAAATGAACCCCTACCTCGCCCAACTGGACCAGTTGGCTGTGCCTTTGGCCATTGCCGCTGTGATTTTTGTGTTCTCTGTTTTGAGCTTTGGTGTGTGGGCCTCGCGCATACGCCAAGTACGCACCGAGGTGGTGGCGCTCGATGCGCGACTGGGCGCACACAAAGGCAGCAGCCGCGAAGCCTTGGCTTTGGCCGAAACCAAAACCGCCGATGACGAGTTGAAGTTTTTGCTGCGCGAAACCGAAGCTGGCCTGATTGACTTGCCCACGCAACACGGCGTGAGCCAAGGTCCACGCAGCAGCTACAGCTTTCGCAGCCATGCCGACACTTGGACGGTGCGCAGCGTGTTGGGTGGTCGCATGAACTTGGCCTTGTTCGAGACCATGCCCAATTTGCTGATCGGTTTTGGTTTGATGTGCACCTTCATCTTCTTGGCCGTGGCTTTGCA
>JACCDZ010425801.1_pt1 | contig 10947 bp, 9 predicted proteins | sample 7449551 | NCBI WGS metagenome assembly JACCDZ01 (sample SAMN15323452, study PRJNA562643) | freshwater metagenome | isolation source: river surface water | place: USA:Blue River Watershed | collected 2017-08-18
GATGTCCGTGAAATTTCATAGGGCGGCACATTTTCAGCAGCGTTTGTATGAATGTTATTTGTCTGCCGACAAAACCGCTTATGCATTAATAGTAGAAGACAATAAGCAAATTAGATTCTTTATTATGTCAGCAATAAATAACGATTATTTGTTTTGTAGTGCTGGTGAAATATTTGAAAAGAAGGTTCACCAATTAAATTTACATGAAATGTTCGATTTTTCGCCAAATAGTAAAAAAATTGTTATGGCATTCGGAAAAAGTATATATGTTTATAATTTAGAAACGGGCAAATTAGCATTTTCGACGGATTTATTTACTGGTAAAATTCGTTACATTAAGTTTCTTGATGATGAACAAATAGTTTACTTGGCAGAAAGTTTGAATGTGCTAAATTTTGGCAATTTAACAGAAACACAAAATGAAATTGATAAAGAACTCACACAAGAGTTCGACTTGTTCTTTCTGAATAGAAAAGAGAAAAACATACTTTGCATTTCTTCGAAGTTCAACCAAGAAAATCCCGGACCAAGCTCGACACGAACTAAACTTTTAAGTCTCGATGGTAAAGTAAGTCCTGGGCCGGTTTTTGATTGTATTGAACGGAAATTTAATTTTCATAGAATGAATAATTTACTTTTCAATCTTTTTGATTATGACCCTGATATGGGTTCTGTGCTTATGGATTTTTCGGATTATTTGCATGATGGGCAAATTTCATATGGACATGATATTCACAAATTTTGGGATATTACGGGTGTCCCAACTCTACCTATCAAAATTTGTGCGACACTTTGGATACCGGAAGTTGAATTGTGTGGAAAAAGGATACGCAGCGGTATGTTTTATCACGGCCCACGTTATTTATTCACGACACCTGATAAAATTTTTACGGGTTTGTATAATAAAAATGAAGGTTATTTATTGGAGCATATGTCAAGGCGAGATTTAAATTGCGTTAAACTTGCTGAAATTATATGTTATGGGTTGTCGCTGGGCGGAACAGCATGGAATAAGTTTTTAATGCGTGGCCTGTATGATCCTCGATTACTTCTCATAGTGTGGAATTTTATTGGTGAATGACAGGGGGAGTGAATGACGAGAGGACGAATAAGCAGACAGAGTTTGTTTTTTAAAGTTGAATTTTTTATGCACAATATAAAATGTCAGAAATAGAAAACACATTAAAACTCGAAACTTTTGCGTTTGTTCATGATGTAATTTGTTGCTATCCGTCCAGTGATAGTAGTGTGTTTGCTTTGTTTCAGGTTCGCAAAGGGACTTATTTCTTCCAGATTTTCGATTCGCAACGACCCAGCCAACTTTTCAACAGTTTAGAAGTTCGGGAAATTACGAATGAATTAAACGCAAATTCTTCGGAGATTGAATTTTCGCACTTGTTTGACTTTTCGCCGAATCATGATGAATTTGTTTTATTTCTTGAAGGCAAGATTCGGCTCTATAATTTCTTTACAAAAAGCGAACAAATAATAGAGTTATTGGATTATAAAGAAAGTAATCCGGTTTTAGTAGTTAAGTTCTTGAATCAAGAAACATTGGTCGTGTTACAACGCTATCATGTGTTGATGTTAATCAATATCAAGTCAAAAGCAATAAAAAAATTTGTGGTAGATAAGCAATTTAAACCGATGAATTGTTTCGCCTATTATGTCGATCGAAAAAACAAAACAATAATGTCGATACTTAAAAATAGTTGGGACAGAATTTCCAATGAGTTGTTTCAAAAATATCGTATCGATATGAAAATACCACATGACGACACAGCGGACGGGAAGAACGCGGCGGACGGGAAGAACGCGGCGGACGGGAAGAACGCGGCGGACACAGCAGACGAAGCCAAAGTAACTTGTGAAGTAAAAGAACTGGGAGAAGTTCAAGCAGAATATATGATTCAAACGTCAAATCATTTTATTATTTCTTGTCGTGTAGGAACAACTGACGCCGAATATCAAATGATCGATATGTCGGATTTTTGCGATAACGGTGAGTATCAAGTGCACATTATGTTACTTAAAAACGTCGGAATATGTGGGACTGAATTTTTCTCAATATTGATCTCCTGTTATGGAAAAGTCCATTCAAATGGACATAGATTTGGAACTTATCTGTTGACGTTCGACAGTAAAATTTTTCTTGAAGAGGATGGCAAATTAATGTATATTGATATGATGCAATTCACGCAAACTAAATTAGCAAAAGTTGTCTGTTGTGGTTTGGCGGGCTTTGGCAAGCATTGGTTTACATTTCTGATGCGTGGGTTATATGACCCCAGGCTGCTATGTTTCATTTTTATGTTTGCTGGCGATGAATTACGATGGTATTGATTATGCGCGTGTGTTTGTTTTTTTGTCAATCTAAATTTGAAATATAAAGTTCAGGAAAATGGAAGCGGTCGTCGCGTTTCTGGAAAAATTCGAAGGAATTCTTGATATAGAAGTTAGTCGTTTTATAGATCTCAACTGCTGTTTTGATAAAAGTAAAATACATGTTGGGTTCTTTTCTGGCGATGTTGAATTTGAACAGTTAATGCCTGTGTTTGACATAATTGTAAAAAGAAAAATTCCGGTGAGACTGATCGTAATAAAATGCGAATTCAACATTAAGTTCTTGCGTTACGTTTTGCGTTATTTCAACTTAAAACAATATAAAATGACTGGAAATTATTCGTCTATAAAGGTTAATAGCGTTCCAGTGCTCGATTATTGTAAATGTCTGACAGATGAAACCTCAAAATTTTGGAGCATAAACATAGATAAAGATAGCGGGTTTTTAGCACCAGCTCTATGTTTTGAAATGTCTGGTTATGAAATTTTAGTATGGATAAAACTACATAGGAGCGAAAAGAAAATTGACGATGAGATTATTTTCGAACTTATAAAACAAGATCTCGTTTTGTTCAAAAAAAGTTGCTTTTTGCCGCACACCACAAATCGTGTCGATATTATGCTGAGCAACGAAACATTGACAATCACTAATTTATTTGATAATCGTGCAGATAATTACATGATTTTGGAAGAACCACGAGTTTATCGTCTGTATGAAATTTTCGATCCATTAAAATTAGATTGTATTATTGTTCATGGTCTGGCGTTGTGTCGTGGGCATTGGAATAATTTCTGCGGAAGGGGTCTATATGATCCTCGGTTATTTTTGCTTATTGGCGAATTTAATGGCTTGGGAGAAGCAAAAAAACAAAAAGTTGCCACCGTGGATATGATCGAAGGTGACGGAATGAAAAGATAGAAAGCGACGACAGGATTGCAAATGTTTTTAGCTGTCACATTTGTTAGGAAAATTCTTTCAAAAAAGATAAAAATTTCTGACTTGGAGCTTCTTAATCTACTTCGTAAATGATTCCCGAAACGTGTTGTTCGACAGATTCCATTGGTAAAATTTGCATTTTCGGCGGCACGTGTGGTCCTTTGCTTTTGATTTCTTCAACTTCTTTTGCAATAAGTTCATAAGCGGTATTTAGTTGTTCGTAATTAGGAATGTTTCGAAGATCGTCGCGACATGCAAACATTTCGCGGAAAACTTCCAAATATCCAATTTTTCCATCCATAAGCCTATATTTTCCTTTTAATACTTCAAAAGTTTCTTGCCATAAAGCAAAATTACGATGTTGTAACAAATGAAATTTGGTCTTCAACATCAAATCAAATGCTGTTTCGATTGATTTTTGTCCATTTAAAACTCGCAAAACATCTTTTAAGATAATAAAAACTCTCAAAGGAATATGTTGTGTAGTATCGAAATATGTGAGCTTCATGAAAGCAGAATCATGATAAAGCAATTTATCAAGGGCATCCTGTGCAATGTTTTGATCTTTTTGCTCAAAAATGCTCGGTGGAAAAATCGCAGGGTTACGTATGATTATTTCGGCAAAATGATTATCTATGTCGAAAGTGTTTACTAGTTGTGGATGGGCTTCAATTAGATTGCATAGTTGTGTATCGGAATAGCCATTTACATCATAATACGCACGAATAACCATTGGGTCTTGTTGGAAAGTATTTTCTATGTCAACCGACATTTCTTCGGGAAAATCTTGTAGGATAAATTTGATAGTTTCGACTAGTTTCTGGTAGTCACGGAACGAAAGCAAACGTAAATAATTTGCAATTTCTCTCTTATCTAAAATACAACAATTATCGATACCAAAGCAACTTATACGTAGCAGATATTTACTCAAATATAATCGCCTTCGGACAACTTCTGGCATTTGAACAAATTTCTCGAAGAACTGTTTTTTGTTCTTTTTGTCGTATAGTAAATTTAATTCTTTTATATCTTCTTGAAATTCTGGTGGAATTGGGCGCGATTTGGGACACGGATGGGAATATTTATTTGTATAATCATATGGCGAAGATTCGAATGGAGTGTAACGTTTGTTCTTTCGAGTTTTCGCAAAGTTTTCCAACATCACTTTTACTTTTTCGGCAATCATAGTTGGTTCCTCATTTTTAGTCTCATTACGCAAACCCATAGAATTTGTTCCAAATCCTAATGTTTCATTATATTGTGATAGCGCATCCGTAAAAGATTGAATTGCATCAACTGTGAACTGAGATGACGTTTTTTTACTTTCTGTGCTGTAGACATATTGTAAAAGTGTGTCTTTATCTTTTTTAAGCGTCTGGATTTCAGTGTTATTAGCGTTCAGTTGTTTTTTGGCATAATCCAAATCATTAGACGTTTCTCGGAAAGCTACAAGTAAAGAATGATAATTATACGAATTTTCCAATTCTCTACTGCTCAAAACTAGAGTTAGTTGCTCTAATTCTGCAGTTATTGTTGGGGTTGACATTTCTTACCAAAAACACGTTTATTATATTCATAAAAATCAATTTTTTAACTAAAAAAATAAGGGTCATATGAGTAAAAATTGAGCACTAAGTTTATTTTTTGAGTTCTTCGCGTAGTTCCATTAGAATTTTCCCCAGATGGTTAAGGCCCTTTTGGTTACGAATTGTGGCATGACCCCAGAAGCCGTCATACGGGGAGGCTTCGATAATTTCTGCCGTGCCCGTATTGCGAAGAAGTTCGGCGATTTTTGGGTGCTGCTCCAGTTTTTCTTTGACTATTTTTTTCATGAATTCCACTTTAATTTCTTCCCATTGGGGGTCAATCTTAAATTCTCTGGCTTTGCCTAGTTGAAAAGCTTCATTAGGTGTCGCAGAATTGCGAATCTTTTCGGCATAATCTGGCGCAGTTTTAACGAATTTACGCCACTGAAAACAATGTTCGGTTGTGGGAAAAGTGTGGCCGTCAAATTTAATTTCTGCTGGGTAGAAATTGCTAAATTCGAAATAGGATGATTTAGAGGAATAAAATTTGACCTGTTTTGGTTGTTTTGCCATAACGCGTGTTATATAACGAAATAAGATTCATTTTTAAGTAAAATCAAAAACAACTGTAAAAAGTGAAATTTAATAACGAAAAAGATGGATACTTTTAGAGAAACTTGTATTTTTCCTTCTGATTCATGTGAGGGATTTAGAATTGTCGCGGAAGATAATAAAACCTTTTGTATTTTTAGCGGCAAAGAAACATCTTATTTTCCTTTAACAATATGGGTTTTCTCTAGTGAAATGAACAATTTGATATTTCACACAGCACAGTTCGAATTTAAACAACAATACAATCCAGATCGACTTTTACGTTTCACTGATTTGTCGCCGACAAGTAAATGGTTTTTAACTATTCATGATGAAAAATTCCTTTTGGTCGATATTAAAACTGTAAAGTATCATATCTTGAACCCTTTAGATTTAAAAATCAAGGAGTTTTATTTTGCGAAGTTTCTCGATGACAATTATATCGTTGTGTTGGGTGATTCTGTTATATATGTTATCGACATTGATCAAAAAAAAGTTATATCATATCCAACCGAAAAATTTTATGCGGGATATTGCCGTTTTATGTTTGTTAGTCAAACTGGTAAAATTTGTATCATTACTAATCGAAATTTGACCTTTGCTGAAAAGCAGAAACATACGGCTGCAATTTATGAAACAAAATTAAATTTTGATGCAAAATTATGTTGGCGGTTAGTTCAAAGTATTGATGCCATTGATGGCACAATAACGCATATTAAGATAGCGGGATACTTGAATGAATATGTTACGATGAATGGGATAGGTTATTGTTTCGATGAGTATAGGAAAAAAGGAATATTTCGTGAATATAAGACCAGTTCGAAATTACTGGAAGTTTTTGGATTTCCTACAAAATTCATTACCAAACTCGAATTTCCTTTTGTATTGCATAATTACAAGTTTTATTATAAATGTAGTTTCATCGCAAAATTTCATGACAAAATTTTTATAAAAGATTCGAAAGGTCTCTGTGTTATGAATTTAAAGGTGTTTGCATTTTATCGATTTGCAAAACTAATAGCCAATGGGCTACAAAATGGCGGGCAGTGGCACGAATTTTTGACGAAGGGGCTTTACGATCCGCGGTTGTTGATTTTTGTATGGGATTTTTGTGAAGAACCGTGTAAGACATATAATTTTAATAAAGAATTTCGTGTCATTTTGACACAAAAATATTATGGGATTTAAAAAAATGATTTTGTTATAGTTAATAGGAATGGAAGTGACGAGCGGTGTGCAGAAAGAAAAGTCAATCATAGAATGCGAAAAAGTTCTACGAGTGATACCTTCTAGTGACAAATCTGTTTATGCTATTTTTGACGGTCGATATGAGACTAAATTGTATATTTTGTCGAGTCTAACTGACAAAATTTTATTTGACAGTAGCTTAGTCGGACCAATTCATGAAAAGATCAGAAAACACAGTTCCGGATATGCGGCGATGTTTGATTTCTCGCCAGACAATAAAAAATTCGTTATCTTTTCTGGAGATTATATTTTTGTCTATGATTTGGAACATCTTATTTTAAATTTCTTTACTTTTTCTGGTGAAGTGTTGCAAGTAAACTTTCTCACAAATGAAAAAATCGTTTGCCTCAAAAAATTAACAGTGAGCGTAGTTGATATTAGCAAACAACCGCCCGAAGAAACAGAAAAGGAAATTGATAAAAATTGGAATGATTTTTATGGAAGAGTATTTTTCAACAGAAAAGATGCAATCTATCTTGATTTTACCACAGATGAGTTTGCACAAAATAATAGAGAACGCCCATTAACAAAAATTCTAAATTTGGACGGTAAAGTAAGTATAGGTCCAACAATTGAGGGACTGACACATGCTTTGATTCCTTTTTATACCTGCCGAAGCAATTGCCTCATAACATTTGGTAGCAGTAATTTTCGCGGTGATCTGATAATAGATTTTTCTGAATATTTGGCTAATGGTATTTGCAAAAAATTCGATTTGAAAGGAATTTTATGGGAAGTTTTTGGAGTTAAATGTATTCAGATTGAAATAAAAGTTTATAATGCAAATGTCGAAATAGAAGGAAAAGACTATGGTTATTACCTTTTTGATATCAAAGACAAAATTTTTATTGTAAAATGGAATAATGAAACACAACGCTACCAAATTTTAGCCGTGCAAAAACAAAATTTTGAGCAATTTTCACTCGCTACCATTATCGGCTGTGGGCTATACGGCAGTGGAGATAAATGGCATCAATTTTTAACTCGAGGATTATATGATCCACGGCTGTTTCTTCTGATTTGGGCATTTACTAAATGAACTGTTTTTTTACTGGAACTTGAAATACGAAAACTTCCCTTTCTCCTATGCCTTCGCATGGTTCCATAATGTGCCGAACATCTCCAGACATACAGAAACATTTGCAGTCCCTGGGATCGAAAACGGAAGTTAGCGGTCCTTCTGGCTCTAAACTATAGAAAAGTCTGCCACCTTTAGGAAAAGTGCATTTAGGATAGTATAAAAGCGTATGAACTTCGAGGCCATTTTTATTGTCTTTATGCTCTTTGAACATAAATTTTACCGGTTCTTGATTTGGCTGCGTTTGTTTATAAACATGATGTTCGAACACAGTGAAATGAAGTTTAGAGTCAACTATTATTTTGTTTATAATTGATTTTGTTAAATCTACAACGTCAAATTTAGCTTCTTGAAGAACTTTTGAAACTAACTTCATAGGCTCACAGAAAGTAGTTAAAACTGACTGGCGTTTAGGTTGGTTATCTAACTCTGGATTTTTATATTCTATACTACGTGCATTTCTCAATTCTTCTAATTGTGCTTCGGTAAACTCAAAATCAGTTATTGCCTTTACTTTAAACATTTGTTCCAATTTAAAATTGAATTGTCATATAACAATATTAGTTTATCTTTAAATGGAGGCATTAGAAATTTTTCTAAATTCTCATCATGATCACATTACTATTTATTTGAGGACATCTTTAGAAATTCATATTGGACATAAGGTTTTCGAAAGCTATTTTCAAATAAATTATAACAACGAAAAGTTATTTGACCTATTGAAATCAATAAAAGGGTCGGTAGATTTGATTATTCAATATGGCTTTTCATTTAAAGTAATTTATTGGTGTCTAAAGCATTTGGACATTAGTAAAGTTCATGCAGATGTTACTCCTTGTGAACCATTGATAATAACTAAAAGTAAAGAATGTTGTTGGAACATTAAGTTTCATGATTTAATGCAAGATTATGTAAATGAATATACTCCTGTCATTTGTGCCAGTTTATCTGGTTATGATGTATTAATAGGTGTTAATATTAAAAGTCATAGGAATTACCACACGATATTATTTAATTTTCAGATAGGAAAACACCAAGAAACATACTTATATGTCATAACTCCAGATGTTAGAAATATTCATATAGAACTAAGAGACGAAAAATTACATGTCAAACATATCAGCCAAGCAATCGAAGAAGTCAAATCCTATGAAATATGTATCTATAATTTTCATTGCACAAAGTTAGATTTATTAATAGTAAATGCCACAAAGGGAAGTCATTGGCATGATTTTTGCTTTCGTGGTTTATATGATCCTAGGCTTTTCTTATGGATTGCTGCATTTTGTAATGCTTACTTTTGTCATGATTAAAAAATTGATTTTAACTTTGAGTATAACATGTCTAAGCACATTATAAATCTCTTGAAAGAGAATAAACAAGATGTCTTAATAGAAGTTTTGACTGATGAGTTTTCTCTACGATGTGTAACGGAAAGTATGGAAATCCGTATACAAATGAAATATCATCATGGATCAATAAAAGAAATTCTACAACACATTATTGATTCTGGTTGTGCAGTTCAATTAACCTTTTATTATCACAATGATTTAACAAAATGGATGCTTAAGAATCTTAGATTGAGATTCATATTAACTCCTCGTGATATAATCGAATGTGGGAATAACTCTTGGAAAGTAAATTTAGTGGAAAATGACCGGCTAGCAGAACGTTTATTATTTCATTTTCCATACTCGATATTCGACATATTTGTCAGCTACTATGACGATAGAGTAACTAAAAAAATATGTTTTACGTTACAAATAGGAAACAGACAAATCAAAAAAACAAGTATTTTAATATTACATGCTTCACTAAATTTAACTTTTAAAATTATAAACTCTAGTCTGTTATGTTTGAGCGGTAACCGTAGGTTATTCAAATATAAAATATATGACTTATTTGATCTGTTAAGATTGAACCAATTACTTTTGTGTGGATTAAGTTCTGGCATGTCATGGCATAGATTTTTGACTTATGGTTTATACGATCCTCGATTATTCCTTTGGATAGCTAACTTTCTTTTATGAAAAATTATTTTGAATAGATTTGTTGATGAAACTTTCTTGAATAGATTTTCTTAATGAAACTTTTATTGATGTAAAGTTGTAAAGAATTTCTTGAATAGTTTTATTGATGAAACTTTCTTGAATAGATTTGTTGATAAGATTTTCTTGAATAGATTTATTGAGGAAAAGTTGTAAAGTTTTTTTCTTGAATAGATTTGTTAAGAATTTCTTGAGAGAGAAGTAGATTTATTTTGTTATTAACTTTTTTATAAAAACAATTCCTGAAGATAAATGTCATAACTGTATTTTATATTTAAGAATAACTCCTAGAAGATAACTTTTAAAAAGATAAATCCGGCACTCGGCCCGTGCTATGGTTTCTTTTGTGTTATATTTTTGAAAGTTATTTATGAAAGAGTTATTTCTTTTTGTCAAATAACATTTGAAATTTATAATTCTTAAATGTTTCTGTGGAAAATTTAACCTCCCCCCGCCCCCTCCTGGCAAATAAAACCGCCCCGAAAACCACCGTGGAAAGGCAAAAAATCAGCGCCGCAAACCGCAAAACAAACAAAAAGACGGGCCCTGACTTTTATGAAAACAACGTTTTGCGCAGCAACTTTCTCCAAAAAGAATTGAAAACCGTATCTTTTTTGGACTTAATTCTTTGCCGCAACATCAATTTCGACCATTGTCTTGGCACCTAATATGATGTCGATGACTTTCAGAACGTCATCTTGCTCCAATTAGGATTGAAAACTTTATCTTTTTTGGGCTTAATTCTTTGCCGCAACATCAATTTCGACCATTGTCTTGGCACCTAATATGATGTCGATGACTTTCAGAACGTCATCTTGCTCCAATTAGGATTGAAAACTTTATCTTTTTTGGGCTTAATTTAAGAAAATAATGACAAAAAAAGAAGAAAATGTCTAAAAACATCAAATTACATGGTGTTTACATGTAGCCGCATGGAAAATACATGTATAATTAATTATTTTCTATAAGAAGCTCAAAAAGTCTCTTTTAATATAAATTTTAAGTAGAACACTTAAAATAGTTAATGTCTGTTGTTTATCTTTTCAATTAAATTAATTTAATTGTTAATTGTTGATTAGGTAATTTCATAAAATTACCTTATAAATATGTATATTTATTACAACAATTTTTAAACAAATTAACTATTAAATGATCTTTTTGAGCTTCTTATAGAAA
>JACCDZ010903263.1_pt1 | contig 10943 bp, 6 predicted proteins | sample 7449551 | NCBI WGS metagenome assembly JACCDZ01 (sample SAMN15323452, study PRJNA562643) | freshwater metagenome | isolation source: river surface water | place: USA:Blue River Watershed | collected 2017-08-18
ATGCTACCTTTCATACCGAGATAGAACGGATCTGAGCGCGATTTTAATTTAACCATCGCCAATGCGTAATTAATCAGATTACCCGCTCCAGTAGCGAATAACTGCCCAGCACTTTTTGCCGCGGAGAGGAAACCATCAGCAGCATCTAAATACGTGGTACGTTTTACCTGAAAATATTGATTAGTGAACATATCGGCAATGGCGATACCGTCATCACAATATACTGTCATGCGACATGCTGGAAATTTTGAACCAACATGAAAGCGAAAATTCACTGGCGCCTGCTGGCACTGAAGAGTTGCTTGTAGTTGAGTGTAGAGTACGACTCCTGGCGAAATCTCTGTACCTTGTGCTGCTTGGGCGTCACATTTTTCAACATTACCTACAAAGTCCACAATTTGTGATAACGGATGGACGGCTTGCTCTAATAAAATATTAACCGGCTGACAAAACATCCAATGCCCAAATTGCCGCGCAGCTAATTGCTTAAGAGGAGCCTCATAGACGTAATCAACAAATCGAACTGGACCTAATTTACCCGCCTCAATATCACGTTTTAGATTCAAATAAGCAGGTGAATACATAAAGTTCTGATTAACTGCAGTTAAGGTTCCTGCAGCTTCAGCGATTGCCTGCATTTCAGCACATTCTTCGCTGCTGACTCCCACCGGCTTCTCAATCACAACTTTGCGGCCAAGCCGCAAAAACGGCAGTGCCGACGCATAATGTACATTGGGCGGTGTCAACACATGGACCACATCAAAATCGAGGGCAACAGCCTCGTCAATGTCAGCACAAACTTTGGGAATATTAAATTGACGAGCAAATTGCTCTGCTAATGCTTTGTTATTGTCGTATACCGCTACCATTTTTGCTGAAGGATTAGCCAACAACGCCTCAGCATGGACTTTTGCAATATTACCTGTCCCAACAATAAGAACTTTAAGCACTGACATGATTTTCCTTTCATGATAATTAAATAAACAATACAAATGACTAAGGTAGCGTTTCAGCCGATTTAGATTTGTGCCGCCACTTATACAATTGCTGTTTTAGTTGTTTTAGCCACTGCTCTAGTCGCAGCAGTAACAATGGGCGCTGAAACTTAGCGATACATAACTCACTAATTTCATTAGCAAATGAGGATTTGTACCGCGCATCCCCCCCCATAAAATCGTAAGACATATAGCCCTGTTTTTTATAATGCTCAATCGCCAAATAATGCGCTGCCAAACCCGGTTTTGCCTTATTATTGCCAGCTATAGAGCTATCCTGTTCAGCTATTGCTGAAAGGTAGAAATATACTTTGCCAGCATGGATAAAGTTGTACAAATATACCCGAGTTGTTGCATCCAGAGTAATTTTTATCAACTGCACATTGCCGTCAGCAATGCCTTTGCTTAACATCCGATGGTGAAACTCGCGAAACTCGGCAATAAGGAAGCCACTTTTAGGCCAGCGTTGTCGATGCAGCTGTGCGATATCATCAAGCCATTCGACAGCTTCAGCCCCACAGTTTGCCACTTGCAATTGGTAATTTGGGTAGATTTTTAGGCTGCGTTTTATTTGATATCGACTATTAGCCGATAAATAGCTGTCAAACGAATCGCTCGGAGCATCATGAAATTGCACACAATAAGCTTTGGCCTGCCAGATATCCGCTCGCATCAACTTACAATTCTGAGCTAGATCTGCAATTAGCCGATTGTCAGTGGCGCCGAATACTAACTCATCAAAAGCTAAGTTATCACAGATATAGCGAAACATTTGTGAACGTACAGCTTGCTCATGACTTTTATCTAGCAAAAAGTCATTATACTCAATCCAGATTTCGTCGTTTTTTGCGATGCCGGTTCGATGCAAACACAATTGTCGGGCTCGAATAAAGCCATGACGCCATTCGATATGCTCGACTAAAATAGCCAAGCCTACCAATTCCGTTTTACAAGTTGCCTCAACAACATAATACCGAGCAGGTTGGAAAGTCGAAAGCCAGTTGCCAATCCAAGGCCATTGCAAAAAAAACGCTTGTTCACTGCGTAATGCCAAGTTTTGCCACTTTTTTGCGATGTCTTCTGCCGAGGGATTTACTAAAAAGGAAAATTGATAGGCTCTAGACATGATTAGTGTCCCGAGAGCTTAAGGGATAAATTACTGTCAATAACCCATACTCTCTCATTGCTCTACCTGTTGCACCGGCAATGCTCCAGCAAACTTACTGGCGGCAGGGTCGAGTTTGTATTGCGTAACATCTATATAGTAGCCAGGTTCAGGGCTCCACTCAGGCCGGACATAATTGGTTGTTACCGGCGAAATGGTGCTTTTAAGATGATAGTTTAATCGCTGCGGTAATATGAACCATTGCCACTGCGCATCAATGTTGTCGATAACAGTGCTAGTTGCACCAATTTGGTAACCGCCATACCCAACCATTAGGTTATTGATAGCCGTGACATTACTGACCCCTTTGGCCACTCTTAGAAAAGTCCCGCCCCACGGGTTATCATTCACTAGGGTATTTTTCTCCAACCACAACTCATTCTGTTGCCAGCGCAATCCTTCGGCACCAAAGCTTATCAGCGTAGAGTTTTCACCAGTTGCAGATTGTTGAATTAAATTAAATCCAACAAAAGCCCTGCCGGCATTCGGTAAGTCAATCTCGTAGCTTGCACGGCCGTTGGTTTCATCAGTAAGCCGGTTGTAAGCAATAGTATTCTTTTCGGCGCGGCTTTTTATTAAGTGACCACGGTTAGAATGATGAAAGTAGTTACCCAAGGCACGAAACTCAGCGATTGGCCCTACATAAATACCATGTGATTGGCCATCGCCGGCGCCACTGTATGCAAACTCGCTACCCAAAACCTCCAACAAGGTTAATTTATCGCTGGTGAGGATGCCGTTTTGATTGCCATAAAACAGGCAATTTCGAACCACCAAACTGCCAGTTTCCGCTCTGATCCCGGCACCGTTATCATCCGAGACTTTAGCGTCTATAAATTCGATATTTTCTACAATAAAATCACCATTGCGAAAAACCCAAATCGCTTTGCCCTCAGCAGATTTATTATTGGCGTACAATCTTGCGCGACCGCCGATACCGCGTATAGTCAACTTGCGCTGCGACCAAAGGGCAACGTCGCCATAATAATTACCGGCCAGAATTTCGATTACTTGGCCATCCTTCGCCGTTCTAGCTGCCTCCGCGATGCTGAGATATTGCTGGCCTGGCCCCACACGAAGCACATCAGGAGATGCTTTAGGTAACGCCTCAACTAAACTCATATCGACCAATAACGGCGGCAGGCTAGGCACATTGAAAGTTTTCGCCAGACGCTCTTCTAATTTGGGTTGTTCAGTGATCTGGCGAACCACACTAAAAATCGGTGCTGCAATCCACTCTAATTTGGGGTGGCCTTGTAATCGAACATCCGCATAATCCAAAAGTTCTCCCGGCGTTTTTCCTATGATGATGTAAGCGACGGAGCCGCAAATCAGCGCGACACAAACTAACCCGAGAGTTATTTTTACCACCAACTTTTTCACGTATTCCCTCGCACTCGCCAATCCTTTTGCTTTAACTCGCTAATATCGCGGGCAGACGAAACAAGACTAGCGAAAGCAATGTTTGCGCAGCGCTAACAGTTAGCGCCTCGGTATAAACTCGCAGCTCAGGAGCATTTCCTGATAAACGCAGATGGACTACTGATTGATCAGACAAATAACAACGCCAGCCATCGGTTACGTCGACCTGACTCACCTTAACTAACAACCCGAGTCTGTCTAGCAATTGCTGCGGTGCATTGACCGCTTCTGCCAGTAATGACCGACAGCGAGCCACATCAACTTGCTGTAGCCTATCGCTAAGTGTTACGCCTTCTGGTAACGCTGCTACCAGTGCTGAAACATTCGTGTGTCGAGCTGCGACTAATACTTCCAACGCAGGTAAAACAGCATCTCTAGTTGGCAGCGCAGTCATCGTTTTTTGATTTCTGACTAAATCAGAACCTAGCAAAAATCCACCATTGGCTTCAAAACCAGCGACTGAATGATATTGCTTGGCTAATTCAGCAAAACTGGCAATAACATAAGGCGAACCAATGCGGGTGCGTACTACCTTTTTAAATGAGTTAGTTTTTTCAATTATGCTGTTGCAGCTCACAGGCACCGCCAATGCATCCACGGCGAGCTGTTGTGCAGTTAACAAACAAAGCACATCGCCACGCAACCAATTGCCGTATTCATCAGCCAACAATGGTCTATCGCCATCGCCATCAGTCGAAAAAACGGCGTCTAGCTGCCAAGCTTTGGCAAACTGCCGGCCCCGCTCGCGATCTTCCGCACTGACGGCTTCGGTATCAATTGGTACAAACTGATCTGATGGCTCCAGTTCGACCACTTCCGCACCTAATTCTCGAAATAGTCTTGGATAAAGCGCTCGGCCTGCACTCGAATGAAGATAAATCCCTATGCGCTTCCCGCTTAGCGGCTTCTCAGGATAAAACTGGAGATAACGTGCTAGGTAATGATCCGAAGCGTCTGAACGCACATCTAAATGCTGAGGCGCAGAAGCTACAAGCGGCGAAGCACATTCAGTGATGGCTTGCTCGTCTTCTTTACTAATCTCACCATCCGGCCGATAGAATTTGAGCCCATTTCGGTCAAACGGGATATGACTGCCGGTCACCATGATGGCAGGGATCCCCTGCGACATTGCGTAACAAGCTAAAGCAGGCGTCGGCAAAACACCGAAAAACTCGGCTTCTACGCCTAATGCTTTGGCCGCACCAGCACAGGCTGCCACCATAGTTGCACTGCTTGGACGGTAATCCATGCCTAGGGCGATCCTCTGCACTTTACCTTTCGTTGCCATCACTCGAATAAACGCTTGGGTATAAGCAGCGCAGACTTGGTCAGTTAAATCAGTAACTAGGCCACGAGCGCCACTAGTACCAAAGGCCACAGGACTCGTTTGGATTATTTGCGACACAGCAACGGCAGTTTCCTGATTAATCTCTGAGCTGGTCACCATTATTTGGCTCGTCCATAAATGTCGGAAAAGCGCACTATATCATCCTCGCCAAGATATGCCCCAGACTGAACTTCAATAAGCTCCAGTGGAATTTTTCCAGGGTTTTCTAACGAATGCACAGCGCCTAGCGGAATGTAGACCGATTGGTTTTCGGTCAACAGCTTAATCTCACCGTCTAGGGTAACCTTGGCGGTGCCAGATACAACGATCCAATGCTCAGCTCTGTGGTGATGCATCTGAATGGACAGCTTATCGCCAGGATTTACGGTGATTCGTTTGACTTGGTAACGTGCACCGTTATCTATTGAATCGTATTTGCCCCAAGGCCGGTAAACTTCGCGATGATTAATTTGCTCTGACCTTCCAGCCTTATTGAGCTCATCGACTAATTTTTTCACATCTTGAACACGGTCTTTCGGTGCGACCATCACAGCGTCTTTGGTCTGTACGACCACCAGATCATCAACGCCAAGGCAAGTCAGCAACCCGTGTTCCGAAAGCAGCAAGCTATTTTTTGTCCCAACCGCAATGACGTCGCCTTTGGTTGCATTACCCTGCTCATCTTTATCCAAGACTTGCCACAACGATGACCAAGTACCGACATCACTCCAGCCTGCTGCTAATGGCACCATAACTGCAGAATCGGTTTTTTCCATCACCGCATAATCAATTGAATCAGAGGGGCATTCATTAAACGCCTTTGCATCCACTCGAATGAAATCAAGATCGGTAGTGCCATTGGCGACAGCCGCCTTGCAACAATGCAGAATTGTTGGATTAAACTTTTGCAACTCCTCCAAATAACGGCTGGCTTTAAACATAAACATGCCGCTATTCCATGCATACTCGCCTGAAGATAAATAAGCTTTTGCCTTTTCTAATACAGGCTTTTCGACAAAGGCAGCAACTTTGAATCCAATTGCCTCCCCATCAGCGATCTTTACGGAATCACCTTTGCGAATATAGCCATAGCCAGTTTCTGGTGCATCAGGAACAATACCAAATGTAACCAAGTAGCCTTGATTTGCGAGTTTTCCTGCTTTTGCCACAGCATCGACAAAAGCTTCAGGAATAGTCATTACATGATCAGCTGCGAGTACCAATAACAATGGATCGTCACCATTCTTAATAGCTGTCAAAGCAGCAATGGCAATCGCCGGAGCGGTATTTTTACCCACTGATTCCAACAACAAATTTTGTTGTAACTGATTAATTTGCCGCAAATGTTCGGCAGCTAGAAAACGATGTTCTTCATTGCAGATAACTAATGGAAGTTCAGCAGTGATCGGTTTTAACCGAGTAATAGTGTCTTGCAGCATCGAGCTTGCGTGCACCAAAGGCAAAAACTGTTTGGGCATCAACTCTCGCGACATTGGCCATAAACGAGTCCCTTTTCCGCCGGCTAAAATCACGGGTAAAATCATGGTTGTTCCTCACCGAAAATCCATATTTTTGTCATTGGCAAAGATGATAATGCTTGCTGCCATTAAAGTAAAAGGTTGTTGCGCCTAAGTGGCCTCTGCTACTGTACGCCAAGGTGATGACGCAATTATACTTTTCACCCTCATTATTTGACGTGAGCAGCCCAGCGTTTTTTGGCAAAATAGACTTAAAATAGTTAAAACCAGCTGAGCCTTACAGAGTTTGTCATCGGCATTCAAATACCCGGAGTATTCATGAAACACCCAAAAATAATAACGCTTTCGCTGCTGCTAACCTTGGCTGCTGGCTGTTCGAAAAAAACCTCCGACGAACACTTCCAAGACGCACAAAAATTCCTAAATGAAAATAATGTGCAATCTGCAGTGATTGAACTGAAATCGGCAATACAACTGAGCCCAGAAAATGGCAAATATCGGCTACTGCTCGCAGAGATAGCGATGTCCATCGGTGATGTCGCTAGCGCTGATAAAGAATATGAAAAAGCGATAGCCAACGGCATTGACGTCAACGTGTTGGCACCTTCTTATTTGCGTGCGATGTTTATGGCGAGAAAGCATCGAGAATTGCTGAAATTCATTGATGGCAATAAAGCACTGAACGAAGAAAATCTAGCAATTGCGACTGTTTTTCAACTACTCATTGAATTAGAAAACGAAAATCGTGAGACTGCTAAGCCAATGCTGGACCAGATTGCCGGTCAGGACAAATTCGCCGATCTTGCAAATTTTGCTCAAGCGATTTTATTAACTGACGCCGGTCAATCCGAAGACGCAGTAAAAAAGCTTAGTGACATCGGTAAATCAGCTCGCATCCAACCGGAAATATTATTTGCCAAAGGCCGACTGCAACTTGGACAGCGTCAATTTGACCAGGCTCTATTAAGTTTTCAAGAATTCGACAAGATTATTCCGAACTACTTCCCGGTGCAGTTGTTCCAAGCACAATGCTTAGTCGAAGCACGGAAAATGACTGATGCCGAAGCGATAGTCAGCAAACTATTGCAACTAACACCTGAACAACCGTTAGTGAACTATCTTAGTGCAGTGCTAACTTTTGAAAAGAAAGACTTCACCGGCGCTAAGGAAAAAGCGGAAAAAGCCATTGCCAATGGTTTCGATAGCCCGGCAGCACGCATCCTAGCAGGCCTTTCAGCGGTCAACTTAAAGTTAAATGCACAAGCGTTGGCCCATTTTGACCGTAGTCGCGATCAAATCAACAAAGTGCCAGAATTGGCAAAGCTATATCAAGCACTATTATTACAGTCTGGCCGTTCCGACGAGTTGAAAACGGAACTACTGAGTAAGAACCCAGCAGAAAATGATCCACAGTTAATCGCTGCAACTGCATATCAATTAATGCGCGAAGGCGCCGATGGCGAAGCTAAAAAGCTCATCAGTAGCTATAGCAAAACCGCAGATAGCAACGCCTCATTGCAGCTTGCAACATTAAAGCTTGGCATTGAAGGCATGCAATCAGAAGGCCTTGCAGACCTAGAGCAAGCGCTGGCGCAAAATCCTAAAGCCGATAAAGCCCGTGAGGTCCTCGCGCAAAGTTATCTGCGTACTGGTCAATTTGCTAAAGCGGATGCTTTGGCTGATTATTGGATCAACAGTACCGAAGAAGAGGAAATCGGCTACAACTTGAAAGCATACTCAGCGCTTTTACAAGGGCAAAACGATATCGCCAAAGGTTTTATCGAAAAAGCGAGTGCTGCTAATCGTAAGAATCCATTTACCTTGCTATTAAAAGCGGCTTTGGCTGAATCGGCTAAACAATTTGCTGAAGCAGAACAGTTCTATTTAGAGGCTTTAGCTGCAGATCCAGGTTATCTGCCAGCAATTATGCCGTTTTATCAAATGATGAAACAGCAAAGCAAAGGCAACGAGGCCGTCTCAGCCCTAGAGAAGATGCAAAAAGCGAATCCAGACGTAAAATCTTTGCGTATTGGCCTTGCTCTAGTATACGGACGTGAGCAGAAACTCCAACAAGTAGTCGATTTGATTAATGCCGATAAATCAGATGCCCCACCCACTGAATATCGTAAGCTATTAATCGAAGCGCAAAACGGTCTTGGCAATATTACTGAGGTGGTTAAATTAACCAGCGAATGGTACAACGAAAACCCTGAAAACCTAGAAATTGCCATTGCTCATAGCCGCGCGCTTCTGGCAAATAAAGAACAAGTGCAAGCATTAGCTGTACTTGATCGCTTGCTGGCGAAACTTCCTGAGAACCAACAACTGCTCAAAGCAAAAATTGCCCTACTGATAGCAAGCAAAAACCCTTTAGAGGCGCTGGCCACCCTTGAGAAAATCAAAACTGAAGCAAAAGATGCTGCTGAATTCATGCAACTGAAAGCTCAATTGATGATTCAAGCAAATAAAGTTGCTGAAGCTAAGAGCTACCTTGAAGGTGAATACCGCAAAGCCGCCACTGAACAAACTGCAACGCTGTTGGCGGAAGTTTACCTTAGAAGTAATGCTAAACCACTTGCGCTGGCATTACTAAAGAGCCACTACGGACGCAATCCAAACCATGTGATCGCCGCAAGTCTGTATGCCAACATCGTGTTGGAGAGCGACCTTGCATTGGCTTCATCAATTTATAAACAGGTGCTTACTGACCAAAGCAATGATTATGTTGCATTAAACAACTACGCATGGATATTGCACAACGCAGGCGATGATCAACAAGCATTGAAATATGCTAGTAAAGCACTGGTGGTTGTGCCTAATCAACCTGATGCATTAGATACACTTGGCAGTATCAAATTTAAACTAGGTGATACCGACGCCGCAATCACTGCGTTTCAAGCATCGCTAAAAGCGCGACCAAACCATCCTGAGGTATTACTAAACCTGGCTGAAGCCTTATTGAAAAAGGGTGATAAGGCTGCAGCGCGCGAACAACTTGCGTTGGTAAAAGCTGCTGAAGGCCCGCTAAAGAACCGTTTAGAGAGCCTATCAGCTGAAAGCAAGTAGCAAATCCTGTTAGTAGTCTGCACTCCTAGTGCAGACTACTTACTTATTGTTCAATCGAATTAGCCAGCTCATTTTCACAGTAAAAAACCCCGCCTCCATGGTAGAATCATTAAATTAACGTCCCCGTGACCTTTTTAACATCAGCATTTTCGCTTCTGGTAACACTGAGAGTTTTCTAGTTGATATAGTGCCGGGCTTCCATGTCGGAAATTTTTACACCAACTAAACCGGTACAAACACGCAGCACACTAAGTTGATGATTTTAATCAATTTTAAATAAAATAGAATTCTGGCACACTTCCTGCTTTATATATTTCGATGGAAACAAATTATTTGGAGAATTACATGAAATCGTTAAAGACTTTAGTTCTAGCCGCATCAGTTTTAGTAGCTGCTCAGGCAAATGCTAGTTACACAATCACTTACGGCGGTCAAGCCGCTACTGATGGCTCAGGCGTTACGAGTTCATTAGTTGCTCCGTCTAACGTAGTTGGTTTTGGTAGTGGTTACTTCATCGAAACGTTTGATGCTGCAACTGCAATGAATATCCCAGGCGTTGGTGCAGGTAGTACAGCGTATAATATCTCTGGCGCTAGTACTGGTTGTGCAGTCAACTCGTTAGGTTCTGGTTCAGGTATCGGTATCGGTACTTCATCTGGTAATGCTTTAGGTGTTCGTAACAATAGCGAATCAGGTACTGCTGCAGCACCTGCTGGCAATACTGGTAGCTGCTTCGCTTACACTCCAGGCCCAGGTAAAGTTGTACCTGCATGGATTGAAATTGACTATACATCACTGTTAGCTACGCTGCCAGGCAACCCAGCTGTAAACTATTTAGGTTTCTACTTAGGTTCAGTTGATACTTACAACAGCCTGCAGTTCTACCGTGGTTCTGAAACTACACCATTCTTATCACTGTCTGGCCAACAAATTTTAAATGCTAACGGTGGTACTACTGGTAACCAAATTGCTAACGGTTCAAACGTATATATCAATATCAACTTTATTGGTGAATCTTTCACCAAATTCCGCTTCACTACTACAGCAGTTGCGGCTGAGTTTGATAACATCGTTGGCGGTTTAACAAACCGTCCTGTGTCTGCTCCAGCAACCTTAGCCCTGTTAGGTTTAGGTCTGTTAGGTATGTCACTGCGTCGCAGAAAAGCATAATTAAGCTTTCTGAAAAAAACCGACCTAAGGTCGGTTTTTTTTTGCCTTAATTATTGTTGTCCTTCGCACTTCGAATAGTTTTTGGTGATTCAAACTAGGTAAGCAATAATGTCGAGCGCTGACTAACTAAGCATCATAAGCTGTAACTCACTTGAAGCCTGTCGCTTGAGCCTTTGACTTCAGCTTTGATTGTGATCTGTATTTGCCCCCGCTAAAACGGACAGTACTAACTAGCCATTTTGAGAGCCCGATACTCTCGCGGTGACATCATTTTCAATCCGCTGTGCGGATGGAAACTATTATAATCCTCGAACCAACCA
>JACCDZ010453595.1_pt1 | contig 10942 bp, 9 predicted proteins | sample 7449551 | NCBI WGS metagenome assembly JACCDZ01 (sample SAMN15323452, study PRJNA562643) | freshwater metagenome | isolation source: river surface water | place: USA:Blue River Watershed | collected 2017-08-18
AATGTCTTCCCCCACACTGACGGTGGCACGGGTCATGATGATCTCGGTGTAACGGCGATCGTCCAGCACTTGTGTCAGGCCAGCGGCCAGCGCCATCAAGGTCTTGCCGGTGCCTGCTGTGCCGGTGAGGGTGACAAAGTCAATCTCAGGGTCGGTCAACAGGTTCATGGCGAAGTTTTGCTCGCGGTTGCGTGTGGTCACGCCCCAGACGGCATTCTTCAAGTGGGTGAAGTCTTTGAGTGTTTTGAGGACCACCGTTTTGCCGCGAATTTCTGTCACGCGTGCGTACAAGCTGGGTTCACCCGGGCATTCGTAATACACAAACTGGTTGATATGCAACTCGGGCACCAAGGGCCCGGTCAGGCGGTAAAACGTGTGACTGCCGCTTTGCCAGCTCTCCACAGATTTGCCATGCTTGATCCAGAAGTCTTCGGGCAAGGCCAAGGCGCCGGAGTAGAGCAGGTCGCCATCTTCCAGCGTTTTGTCGTTTTGGTAGTCCTCTGCGGCGAGGCCCAGGGCACGCGCCTTGACGCGCATGTTGATGTCTTTGGACACCAGCACCACCTCGCGCGGTGCGTGCTTGATGCGCAAGGCTTCGACCACGCCCAAGATTTGGTTGTCAGCCTTGCCTTGAGGCAGGCTCGACGGCAAAGTGAAGTCCAGCGGCTCGGTTTGGAAGAACAAGCGTCCACCCACCTCGATGTGGCCCGTGCCATCGAGTGAAATGCCGGTGATGATGTCGGCGTTGTGCGAGGCCACCAGCGCATCCAGCGAGCGGCTGGTTTGGCGCGCATTCCGCGCCACTTCGGTCATGCCTTTTTTGTGACCGTCTAACTCTTCCAGCACGATCATGGGCAAGAACACATCGTGCTCTTCAAAGCGGAACAAACACATGGGGTCGTGCATCAACACATTGGTGTCAAGCACAAACAGTTTTTTGGGACCGGTGTGTTTGGCTTTTTTGGGTTTGGCTGCGCGCGCAGGGGCTTGGGGTTTACGCGCCTCAACGGCCATGGGTTCAGCGATCTGCCGAACTGGGCTGGACACCTCAGTGTCTACAACAGGGGAGTCGTCGCGACGGGAAGGTTTGCGCGCAGTAAAGCGAGACTTGCTGGTGGGGGCGGCTTCTAGGCCTTCGGTGTTCAACAAAGCAGCACGTTTGGCAGGGGCGGGTGGCAATGGCATGAATGAAACTTAAAGAGTTGAAACGTGAGAGAAGGCAGACTCAAAAAGCGAAAAAGCCGCCTGGAGGCCAAGGCGGCTTGTCGGTTGAAACGCGTTCGCTTCTGTCAAAGTCATAGAGCCACTATAACCGAGCTCTGTGACAGTTTTTGACGCTCAAGCGGAGGCTTTTTTCAGGGCTTTCACTGCTTTGAGAACTTCGTCCACATGCCCTGGGACTTTAAGACCCCGCCATTCTTCTTTCAGTAAGCCATCGGCGCCAATCAAGAAGGTGCTGCGTTCGATGCCTTTGACTTTCTTGCCGTACATGATTTTGTTCTTGACCACGCCAAACATGTGGCACATTTTTTCTTCGGTGTCAGCGATCAACTCGAAAGGCAATTCGAGTTTGGTTTTGAAGTCGTCGTGTGACTTCATGTTGTCGCGCGAGACGCCAAACACCAAAGCGCCGGCTTTCACGAAGTCTTTGTATTTGTCGCGGAACTGCATGGCCTCGGTGGTGCATCCGGGGGTGTTGTCTTTGGGGTAGAAGTACAACACCATCATTTGGCCATGGTGTGAGTTGTTGGTTACCTTGATGCCGCCTGTTGCATTGGCTTCAAATTCGGGGAGGGGTTTGTTGACAACAATTGCCATAGCGCTCAATCAGGTGTGACAGTAAACATGGCCGTGTGCAGGAGGCAACTGTCTCGACAGCCCCCTTACGGCAACCTGATATTTTAACTGAGAAACCAGGGCTTTCGTAAGCCCATTTGTCAATCAGGCTGCAGCCTCAATCAGCAGAGCAGCCGCAACCTTGCGGCCTTCCCCGGCCAAGATGTTGTAGGTCCGGCAAGCCGCCTGGGTGTCCATGGTTTCAAGCCCGATGCGGCGTTGCATCAGGCCGGCTTGCCAGGCGGGGGAGGCGAAGCGCAAGCGATTGCCACTGCCAAAAATGACCAATTCGACGTTGAGCTCGGCCAGTTGGGCGAAGTGGTTTGGGGTCAAGTCTTCAAAGCGTGTGCAGGCCCAATCCACGCGCAGCCCCTCCGAGGTGATCAGCACGCTGTGTTCGATTTTCTCGCCTTGGATCGCTAGCCATCCAGGTCCATAAGCGGTGACGGACTGGGTCTCGATGCGGTCGGGTTGTAATTTCATGGAATGCCTTGAGAACTGTGGTCAAATTATAGGTTTCACCCTGTAAAAGAGCCCTCGGAGGGACTTTGAAGAAGATCCAAAAATCCAACAAGCTGTCCAACGTCTGTTATGACATTCGCGGTCCCATCATGGACCGTGCGCGTCAAATGGAAGAGGAAGGTCACAAGATCATCAAACTGAACATTGGCAACTTGGCGGTGTTCGGCTTTGATGCGCCCGAAGAAATCCAACAGGACATGATTCGTAATTTGCCCGCGTCGGCGGGCTATTCGGACAGCAAGGGCATTTTTGGTGCGCGCAAAGCGGTGATGCACGAGACCCAGAAGCAAGGCATCAAAGGCGTCACGCTCGACGATATTTACCTCGGCAACGGCGCAAGTGAGCTGATCGTGATGGCCACCAATGGCTTGCTCAACAATGGCGATGAGTTGCTGTTGCCAGCCCCTGATTACCCATTGTGGACTGCTGCAGTGAGCTTGTCGGGCGGTACGCCGGTGCACTACTTGTGTGACGAAGCCAATGGCTGGATGCCCAACATCGAAGACATTCGTTCAAAGATCACCAAGCACACCAAAGGCATTGTGGTGATCAACCCCAATAACCCAACGGGTGCTTTGTATTCAGATGAATTGCTGATGCAGATCATTGAGCTGGCCCGCAAGCACGGCTTGATCATCTTTGCGGACGAGGTGTACGACAAGGTCTTGTACGACGGCGTGAAACACACGCCCATCGCCAGTTTGAGCGACGACGTGCTGACCTTGACCTTCAACTCACTGTCCAAAAGCTACCGCTCGTGCGGCTACCGCGCCGGTTGGATGGTGGTGTCTGGCGACAAAAAGCCTGCGGCTGACTACATCGAGGGCCTCAACATGCTCTCAAACATGCGCTTGTGCGCCAACGTGCCTGGCCAATGGGCCATCCAAACGGCATTGGGGGGTTACCAAAGCATCAACGATTTGGTGGGTGAAGGCGGTCGCTTGCGCAAGCAGCGTGATTTGGCCTATGAGCTCATTTCGGCCATTCCCGGTGTGAGTTGCGTCAAACCGCATGCAGCGTTGTACATGTTTCCGCGCTTGGACCCGAAGGTCTATCCGATCAAAGACGACCAGCAATTCTTCTTGGAGTTGCTCCAAGAAACCAAGGTTATGTTGGTGCAGGGCACGGGCTTCAATTGGCCCAGTACCGACCACTTCCGCATCGTCTTCTTGCCGCATGAAGACGATTTGCGTGAGGCCATCTCACGCATCGCAAAATTCCTCGAAAACTACAGAAATAGAAAAGCATGAAACCGATTCAAGTAGGCCTGTTAGGCATTGGCACCGTTGGCAGCGGCACCTATGAGGTGCTCAAGCGCAACCAAGAAGAAATCCAACGCCGCGCGGGGCGTGGCATTGCGGTCACCATGGTGGCGGATCTCGACGTCACACGCGCCAAGAGCATCGTGGGTGATACGGTTCAGGTCGTGGACGATGCACGCAAAGTGATTGCCAACCCAGAGATCGACATCGTGGTCGAACTCATTGGCGGTTACGGCATTGCCAAACAACTGGTGCTCGAGGCGATCGAGGCGGGCAAGCATGTGGTCACCGCGAACAAAGCCTTGTTGGCCGTACACGGCACAGAAATTTTTGCAGCCGCCCACAAAAAAGGTGTGATGGTTGCGTTTGAGGCGGCGGTGGCTGGTGGTATCCCGATCATCAAAGCCCTGCGCGAAGGCCTGACCGCTAACCGAATTCAATGGTTGGCCGGCATCATCAACGGCACCACCAACTTCATCTTGTCAGAGATGCGCGACAAGGGCTTGGCCTTTGACGATGTGCTCAAGCAAGCGCAAGCTTTGGGTTATGCCGAAGCCGACCCCACGTTTGACATCGAAGGGGTCGACGCGGCGCACAAAGCCACCATCATGTCGGCCATTGCGTTTGGTGTGCCTGTGCAGTTCGACAAAGCTTATGTGGAGGGCATCACCAAGCTCGAGTCACAAGACATCAAGTACGCCGAGCAGCTGGGCTACCGCATCAAGCTCTTGGGTATCTCCAAGCGCACGGGGTCGGGCATTGAATTGCGCGTGCACCCTTGCTTGGTGCCCGCCAAGCGTTTGATCGCCAACGTGGAAGGCGCCATGAACGCCGTGATGGTGCAAGCCGATGCAGTGGGCACCACGCTGTACTACGGCAAAGGGGCGGGCAGCGAGCCTACCGCCAGCGCGGTGATTGCCGACTTGGTGGACATCACCCGTTTGCATACGGCAGACCCACTCAACCGTGTACCGCATTTGGCGTTCCAGCCTGATGCTATGAGTAACTTGCCCATCTTGCCCATGGCCCAAGTGGTCACCAGTTATTACTTGCGCTTGCGTGTGGCCGACCAAGCGGGCGTACTCGCCAAGGTCACCGGCATTTTGGCCAGTGCCGACATCAGCATCGATGCCGTGTTGCAGCGCGAAGCCGGCGAGGGCGAGAGCCACACTGACCTCATCATCTTGACCCACGATTGCGTGGAAGCCAAGATGAACCAAGCCATCGCTGAGATGCAACAGCTCAGCACTGTGTTGGCCCCGATCACCCGCATCCGCAAAGAAGAGTTGAACTGATGCTGTATTTGTCCACGCGCGGCCATGCCGAGCGCAAGCGTTTTTGTGAAATCCTGCTCGAGGGCCTGGCGCCCGATGGCGGTTTGTATTTGCCCGAGCACTACCCGCAGGTGGACGATGCCGCGCTGACGCGTTTGCGTACAACCTTCAACACGCAGGGTTACGCCGCCTTGGCGTTTGAGGTGCTATCGCTGTACATCGACGACATCCCTGCGTCTGACTTGAAAGCCCTGTGCACAAAGACCTACACGCAGGATGTGTTTGGGACAGCGGCCATCGTGCCGGTGCGTGGTTTGGAAGATGGCTTGTTCGTCGAGGCTTTGTCCAATGGCCCAACGCTCGCATTCAAAGACATGGCCATGCAATTGCTCGGCAACTTGTTTGAGTACGAGTTGGCGCGTCGAGGCGAAGAGCTCAACATCTTTGGCGCCACCAGTGGCGACACCGGCAGTGCCGCCGAATATGCCATGCGTGGCAAACAAGGCGTGCGCGTCTTCATGACCAGCCCGCACGGCCGCATGAGCCCGTTCCAGCAAGCGCAGATGTTCAGCTTGATGGACGAAAACATCCACAATATCGCGATCGAAGGCGTGTTTGATGATTGCCAAGATTTGGTCAAGGCGGTGTCCAACGATTTGGACTTCAAGACCCAATACAAAATTGGCACCGTCAACTCCATCAACTGGGCGCGTTTGTTGGCCCAAGTGGTGTATTACTTTGCTGGCTATTTCCAAGCCACCACAGCGAACAGCCAAAAGGTGAGTTTCACCGTGCCGAGTGGCAACTTTGGCAACGTTTGCGCCGGTCATGTGGCGCGCATGATGGGCTTGCCGGTGGATACCTTGGTCGCAGCGACCAACGAGAACGATGTGCTGGATGAGTTTTTCCGCACCGGTGTGTACCGTGTACGCGGAAGTGCCGACACGCACGAAACCTCCAGCCCCTCGATGGATATTTCCAAGGCCAGCAACTTTGAACGGTTCGTGTTTGACTTGCTCGGTCGCGATGCCGCGTTGACCAAAGATTTGTTTGGTGCCCAGATTTCAAAAAATGGCCAGTTTGATCTGAGCCGCAACCCGCACTTTGCCGAAGCCGCTACACGTTATGGTTTCGCCAGCGGCAAGAGTACCCATGCCAACCGCTTGACCACCATCCAAGACGTGTACCAGCGCTTCGGTCAGATGATCGACACCCACACGGCAGATGGCGTCAAAGTGGCGCGTGAGCACGTCAAAGCTGGCGTGCCGATGATCGTGTTGGAAACCGCATTGCCCATCAAGTTTGCAGCCACCATCGTGGAAGCCTTGGGGCAAGAACCCACACGTCCGGCGAAGTTCGAAGGCATCGAAGTCTTGCCCAAGCGTGTGCATGTGATGAAGGCCGATGTGGCGCAAATCAAGGCCTACATCGCCCAGCACTGCGACCACGCATGAAGGTCGTCGCCTTTGCCGGGTATTCCGGCTCAGGGAAAACCACCTTGGTGGAGCAACTGATTGGTTGCCTGCGCATGCGTGGTTTGCGCGTCTCCGTGGTGAAGCACGCGCACCACAACTTTGACATCGACAAGCCCGGCAAAGACAGCTGGCGCCACCGTGAGGCTGGCGCGTTTGAAGTGCTCGTGGCTTCCAACCAACGACTGGTCTTGCAGCGTCAATTTGAACAACCTGCACAGCTCTCGGTCCACCATTTGTTAGCCGAGGTGTACGACGGCGTCGACTGGGTGTTGGTCGAAGGCTTTAAGAAGAGCGATCTGCTGAAAGTTGAGGTTTGGCGCAAAGCCTCAGACCAACCGGTTCGCTACTTGGACGATGACTTTGTGGTGGCCATCGCCACTGACTCGCCCCATGATTTACCTGAGGCCACACAGCGTCCTGTGTTGGACTTGAATGACCCGTACGCCATCACCGATTGGTTGCTGGCGAATGAAGACCGTTTTACTTACCACCCACCGTTGCCATGACTCGACCCGCCTTGCTCTCGCTCGATGACGCCTTGCCTCAGTTGTTGGCGCAAGCCCTGGCATTGACCGGGCGTCAATCGGTTTCCACCTTCGAGGCCGATGGTCGGGTGCTGGCGCAAGACGTCGTGTCAGCGTTGCAAGTGCCGCCGCAAGACAACAGCTCGATGGATGGCTATGCCGTCCGTGCCTCCGATTGCACGCAATCGGGGGCAGTGTTGCGCGTGGCGCAACGCATTCCTGCGGGCACACATGGCACACAGCTGCATGCGGGCGAAGCCGCGCGCATCTTCACCGGGGCCCCTATCCCCCCGGGCGCCGATGCCGTGGTAATGCAAGAAGATTGCGAAGCGCTGGAGGGTGAGCAAGTCAAGGTGCTCAAAGCCGTGCCAGCAGGGCAATGGATTCGACGTTCAGGTGAGGACGTGACCCGCGGCGCCACCGTGTTGCGCCAAGGCACACGACTGACGCCCGCTGAATTAGGCTTGGCAGCCAGCATTGGCTTGGCGCAGTTGCAGGTGGTGGCACGCCCACGCGTGGCCTTGTTTTCGACGGGCGATGAGTTGGTCATGCCTGGCGATGTGGCGCCAGAAGCGATGCAGCCCGGCGCGATTTTCAATTCCAACCGCTTTTTCTTGCGTGCCATGTTGCAGCGTTTGGGCTGTGAGGTGACCGACTTGGGCATCGTGCCCGATCAACGCGAGGCCACCATCGACGCCTTGCGCAAAGCCGCGCAACACCACGATTTGATCTTGACCAGCGGCGGTGTGTCGGTGGGTGAAGAAGACCACATCAAGCCTGCAGTCGAGCATTTGGGTGAGTTGAATTTGTGGCAGCTGGCCATCAAGCCGGGCAAGCCCTTTGCCTATGGCAAGGTTCAGCGTGAGGGCCAAGGGGCAGCCTGCCACTTCATGGGCTTGCCGGGCAATCCAGTGTCGAGCTTTGTGACATTTTTGTTGCTGGTGCGTCCGTTTGTGTTGTCCTTGCAAGGCGTGTTGAATGCAGACATCGCGCGCACCGAAATGAAGGCACATTTTGATTGGCCCCGGGCCGATAAGCGCCGTGAGTTTTTGCGCGTGAAGCGCAATGCCCAGGGTGGGCTGGATTTGTTTCCCAATCAAAGCTCGGGCGTGTTGACTTCGGCCGTGTGGGGCGATGGGGTGGTGGATAACCCGGCTGGGCAAACCATTGCCAAAGGCGATACCGTTCGGTTTATTTCCTTTGCGGAGTGGCTGGCATGAGTGCAACCCTTCTCGTTCACTTGAAGTACTTTGCGTCCATTCGTGAATCGATTGGTCAGGGCAGCGAAAGCGTGCACACGCAGTCCACCACCTTGCACGCCTTGCGTGACGAGTTGATTGGCCGTGGGGGCGCCTATGCCGAGGCCTTGGCGCACGGACGCGCCGTACGCATGGCCTTGAACCAAGCTGTGTGCGACGAAACAGCTGCGCTGAGCGACGGGTGTGAAGTGGCCTTTTTCCCCCCCGTCACCGGCGGCTAATCACGGAGTCGCGCATGGCTTTCACTGTCAGCATCCAAACCCAAGACTTTGACGTCAGCCAAGAGCTCGCAATGCTGCGTGCTGGCGATGCTCGCGTCGGCGCGGTGTGTACCTTCTTGGGCACGGTGCGCGAGCGCAATGACGGCAGCGCTGTGTCCAGCATGGAACTGGAGCATTACCCCGGCATGACGGAGAAGTCCATCACCGCGATGATGGAGGAGGCTCAACAGCGCTTTGACATTTATGCCGCGCGTGTGATCCACCGGGTGGGGGTGCTGCAGCCAGAAGACCAAATTGTCTTGGTGGCTGTGACCTCCGCTCACCGCGGCGAAAGCTTTCAGGCCTGTGAGTTTTTGATGGACTACCTCAAGACCCAAGCCCCGTTTTGGAAAAAAGAAGTCACGCCCGAAGGCGCACGCTGGGTCGATGCCCGCGTCAGCGATGATCAAGCCTTGGCCCGATGGGGTATCAAGGCCAGCAACAGCGTGGTTTGACCCTGCGCTGGGTCGTCACTGCCCAGACGCATTGATCGTTCCCACGCGACTCATTGATGCAAGTCAAGTAGGCTCCGGCTTCAGCCTCTTGAAATAGCGAGGTCTAGCCTCAGCTATGACGCAATTCAATTTTCTTTCGGAGTTTCCATGCGGATTGACAAACTCACCACCAAGTTTCAAGAAGCCTTGGGCGATGCACAGTCGCTCGCACTCGGGGGCGACCATGCGTACATCGAGCCTTCCCACGTGCTGGTGGCCATGTTGCGTCAAGACGATGGGCCAAAGTCCTTGCTGCAACGCGCGGGTGCCAATGTGCCTGGGTTGTTGGCTGCTGCCGAGGAGGCGATGCACCGCCTGCCCAAAGTTGAAGGGCAAGACCAAGTGCCGGTGGGGCGTGACACCGTCTCTTTGGTGCAAGCCGCCGAGAAAGAGGCCATCAAGCGCGGCGACCAGTTTGTGGCCAGTGAGTTGTTTTTGCTTGCGCTATGCGACAACAAAGGCAACTGGGGCAAGTTGGCCACGCAAAACGGTCTCAGCCGCAAAGCCCTTGAATCGGCTGTGACGGCAGTGCGCGGTGGCCAAAAAGTGGATAACGCCGAGAGCGAAGGGCAGCGCGAAGCACTCAAAAAATATTGTCTCGACCTGACCGAGCGCGCCCGGCAAGGCAAGCTCGATCCGGTGATTGGTCGAGACGATGAAATTCGTCGCGCCATTCAGGTGTTGCAACGTCGTAGCAAAAACAACCCGGTCTTGATTGGCGAGCCCGGTGTGGGCAAGACAGCGATTGTGGAGGGCTTGGCGCAACGCATCGTTGCGGGTGAAGTGCCGGATTCGCTCAAGGGCAAACGCGTGTTGTCGCTCGACATGGCCGCCTTGTTGGCGGGGGCAAAATTTCGAGGGGAGTTTGAAGAGCGTTTGAAAACCGTGCTCAACGAACTGGCCAAGGACGAGGGGCAGACCATCGTTTTCATCGACGAGTTGCACACCATGGTGGGGGCTGGCAAGGCCGAAGGGGCGATGGATGCAGGCAACATGCTCAAGCCTGCGCTGGCGCGCGGGGAGTTGCATTGCGTGGGCGCTACCACGCTCGACGAATACCGCAAGTACATCGAAAAAGATGCCGCGCTCGAGCGGCGTTTCCAAAAAATCATCGTGGGTGAGCCGACCGTGGAAGCTACGATCGCGATTTTGCGTGGATTGCAAGAAAAGTACGAAGTGCACCATGGTGTGGAGATCACCGATCCCGCCATCGTGGCTGCGGCCGAGTTGTCGCACCGTTACATCACCGATCGCTTCTTGCCTGACAAGGCGATTGATTTGATTGATGAAGCGGCGGCCAAAATCAAAATCGAAATTGATTCCAAGCCTGAGGTCATGGACAAGCTCGATCGTCGTTTGATTCAGCTCAAGATTGAGCGCGAAGCGGTGCGCAAAGAAAAAGACGAAGCATCTCAAAAACGCATGGAGTTGCTTGAAGAAGAGATCGCCAAGATCGGCAAGGAATACGCTGATCTCGATGAGATTTGGAAGGCAGAAAAATCCTCAGCCCATGGCGGTGCCCAAATCAAAGAAGAGATTGACCGCATGCGCCACCAGATTGAAGAGCTCACCCGAAAGGGCGATTTCAACAAAGTGGCCGAGTTGCAATATGGCAAATTGCCCGAGCTCGAAAAGCGCATGAAAGAAGCCAACGCGCGTGAGAGCGGCAAGGCCAATGCCGTGGGCGGCAACCGCTTGCTGCGCACGCAAGTAGGCGCTGAAGAAATTGCCGAAGTGGTGGCGCGTGCCACCGGCATTCCGGTGTCCAAGCTGATGCAAGGCGAGCGTGACAAACTCTTGCTGATGGAAGACAAGTTGCACGAGCGTGTGGTCGGTCAGGACGAGGCCATCACCGCAGTGGCCAATGCCATCCGTCGCTCGCGCGCGGGTTTGGGAGACCCCAACCGTCCCACCGGCTCGTTCTTGTTCTTGGGCCCGACCGGTGTGGGTAAAACAGAACTTTGCAAAGCCTTGGCAGGATTCTTGTTCGACAGCGAAGACCACATGATCCGCATCGACATGAGTGAGTTCATGGA
>JACCDZ011024398.1_pt1 | contig 10942 bp, 24 predicted proteins | sample 7449551 | NCBI WGS metagenome assembly JACCDZ01 (sample SAMN15323452, study PRJNA562643) | freshwater metagenome | isolation source: river surface water | place: USA:Blue River Watershed | collected 2017-08-18
AGATAGCTCGGTAGTTAATCTTCTCCACCCCTAACGTCTTTCCCCATGCCTCCAGAGAATGTCCTTGCTACCTCGATGGATCTAAGAGTCGGCTTGCGATAAGAGTGTCGAATACTTGGCTCAAACGAATCTTCGTATTCCACAAGCTGTTCAATAGTCTGAAATCGAATCCGATTCCGTTGTGGGCTATCAAGAGTGTAGCCTTGCTTAGATAGTCGCTTAGGCCAGTTGCTGCTCTCCATGTCTTTACCTCTCCTGTGTCAATGTCCTTGGTCACTACTACGTGTATCTTCTTGTGATCCGTAGTTGTTTCGATGTCGAGAACTATTCTCATTTGTTTCTTCCAAAGGCCAAAAATACCTACATCCATTTACATCACGAGGAGAATCCATAAAGTACGATTGACGGTACTCACTTGGTTTAGCCTGCGCTCGGTAACACTTGTCAAACTTAGGACAGGAGAAGTCATTACACATTGAAATGTCTGCCATTATCTTTCTCCTTGTCATTTCAAGTTAAGCCACAGACCAACCTGAGCAAAGGCGTAACCAGTCCAGATCATGCCATTGGATAGTTCACCCTTTGTCCATTGTAGCACACCTACAATAAGATAACCTACTCCAGTGGCTCCTACGATTAAATGTTCAATGGTCATTGTTTCTCTCTTTCTCAACTATGGGATTCAGGAATTTCACGATCTGTTCATACACACCGTTGCGGGCGCTGTTGTCGGACTCATATTTGTTCCACCCGGCGTATCGCATTTCCGTTTCTGCGCGATGCAACAATTCCATTAAACGATCGTTATCCCTTACCACAGCATCGTGAATGTGCAGGTATGGGCAGTCACACTCAACGCCTACAGATTTTTGATTCATGTTGTGGTCTCCACTCATTGCGGGTTCTCCTCTTCTGAAAAAGTCATGTCGGTTGGGTGCGGCACATCGTCATGCACGATCACGTCATACTTATCAGCAGGTAAAAACCTTCCACACACCACGCAGTAGTAGCCCTGTTCTGTGGTCATGTGTCACTCGCTACTTCTGCTTGAATTAAATTTGCCGCAACGTGCCAATAGTTGTGCGTCCCTTTTGCTGCTTCGTGTTGAATCATCAACAAGTTCACGATGCGTTTGCGTTCCGCCATGACACCGTCTGTATAGGTTCCATAGTTTGTTGGCGGGTTCGCATCACCCCAAGCCTCTTGTGTTTTTTGAAAGTTATAATCTCTAATCATTTTCGTCATCCTTCAAAGGCTCCTGTTCAAGTGGTTTCTCTTTAGGCCGTTGCCTGAAGATCCTATCCCATCCTTCCTCGTAAGCCTTCTGATCTTGTTGCTTACGTGGTGCGTCTCCCTTACCGCCGTCACTCATTTTCATCGCTATATTCACTTTCTCGTTGTGGAAGTTCCGACAAGTCGTAATTTTTGTCTTTCCATTCAGTCCATTTTTTAGCCATCATTTGAAATTGCTCATAAGTTGCGCTGCTTTTCATTGAATTTGCCAACATAGAGATAACCCAAACATTTCCTTTAACATAGCCTTTAGAAGAGTCAATCCGATCAAGACTAAAAGAATTTTCTTTAGTTGTTCCTTTTTCATTGACAACCATAAAGATACCAAGCAAAGGACAGACCGCAGGAATGATAAAATCATCTTCTGTTAAATCAAACTCATACCCATGTGTTTTAGATCGCGCACGAGCAGAGTTTAACAGCCTGTTCTTTAGTTTTCTGCGGTAGTATTCCTTACCTTTTTCTCTTATCTCTTGACGGTTAGCATCTCGGTATTTTTTCACGTTTTCCAAAGTTTTTTCTTTGTTGTCATGATAATACTTCCTTGCTTTCTCCTTTATTGCTTCTTTGTTAATCTCATAGTACTCTTTTCTGGACATAGTAGCCTCCTAATAAAATAGAAGCTATTATTATACCACAAAAACAGAGTTTTGTCAAGTCTATTTTATAGTATTTCCTCTTTTATTTCGTGCATCCTTCCTGTAAGACGATCATACATCAGCTCTAACGCCGGACCTGTGGCCCCTGAGTATCTATTCTTTGCAACTGCAACCTTTGTTCGGTGGCGTTCCAACTCATTCTCAGCCATGCTATTGCGCTCCAGCGTGATAACTGCATCGCTAAGTTGTGCAATCGCTCCTGATCCTCTGAGCTGAGACAAACTAACTGCTTGTCCATCCTCGTGTCCTGCATTGCCTTGTGGCCTCCGTAGGTGCGATACACAGATCAAGGTGACTTCCAGTTCCTGTACCAGTGTACGCAGTTTAGTCATCATGTTATCAATGGCTTTACGCTCGTCACCATTGTCCAGACCAGATACGACAATAGAAATGTGGTCAAGAAAAATAACACGGCAGTCACACGCTTTAGCCATATATCTGATTCTGTTTGCAATGTTATCAACGTCACTACTACCGAAGTGATCAAAGAGATAAACACGGTTAGTACCAAGAGTCGCATCAAAAGCCTCCTTTAATTCCTGTTCAGTTACTGGTGTATCAGGCAAATGCAACAGCTTGTTAGCGTGTAGCGACATGATACTTCTAGCAGTCTTCCTTACCGATTCCTCTAGGAACAGACCACCAAGATTCCATTGAGTAGTTTTGAGCAGGTGATTGAGTATTTCACGCAAGAACTGACTCTTACCTAAGCCAGACCCTGCGGTGACTGTAATCAACTCTGCCCTCCGCAGTCCGTACAAGAGCTTATTCAAGCCCTTCCAAGGGTACATGGCCTCTGCTGGCTGTTCGGGCTTTAAAACCTCTTCCCACAAATTAGCAGCATTGACGATGCCATCAGGGATGTAGGCCTCGGCCCTCCACCATTCATTGACAAACTCCTTCGTAGCCCCTGCTTGCAGGTACTCACAAGCATCCTTGTAGCCACTCTTGTGCTTGACAATCTTAGCCTTCTGTCCGAACAGCTCTGCAACCTCTTTAGCTGCCTTCTGACCGGGTTCATCGGCATCGAAGCAGATAACAATGTTCTCGAAGCTGTTTAGCCATTCGTATTGGGCTTTGCAGTCCTTTAAGGCTGCTTGTGCTCCGTTGCGAATACTGACGCTAGGCCATTGACTGCCCGTAAGCTGGTAGCCTGCCAAAGCATCAAGCTCTCCTTCGTATATCGTGAGGTACTTCCCACCGGAGTGAAAGAGATGCTGACCGAATAGAGTGGCTGATCCGAAGTTCCCTGAAATTGAGAAGGTTTTATCTGCGACAACCCGTGATTTAACAGCGATGACAGCTCCTCGTGTGTCAGCATAAGGGTAGTATTGCTTCGATTCATCTTGGGTTACTCCAAATTTCTCACAGGTTTGTTGGGTGATGCCTCGATCAGGGATACTTTTAATCTGTCCCCGAATCTCGACCTTCTTAGGTGCTACAGCGTCACGCATAACAGTTCTCTCTTCGTGTTCGTGTTCAAATACAGTGTGTCCACATTTGAAACAGTGGGTGTGTCCGTCATCATACAGGCTGTTAGCATCACTGCTTCCACAGTTTTCACAGGCTATATGACGTAAGAATTTAGAAGTCATTTTCATCCTTTTGACGCATCAAGTCGTCCTGATTCCAGAAGATTTCAGTCCTGATGTCATTCCATTCCTTGTCACCAAGGACATCATTGATTTTAACCCAATACTTAGCCTCTAAAGGCTCTGGAGTGGGCAGCAATGCAATGACTTCCATCGTGTCCCAATTAGGTTCATCATCGTACCAGTCGAACAAGATTGTGGCAGCACAATCGTTTATCATCATGTTTAAAGACAACATATCGTTACCCCAGTGAAATTTTGATTAAAGTCAACAGACCAATGATTACAGCAACTATCATTCTTGCAACGCCCTCTGTTTCAGACCTGTATCAATGTCACGCATCACCTTAGTGGCTCCATACTTTTCAATAATGTCTAAAATTTCAGACAAAATCCAGTAGTAATGTGCTTCTTCAAGATCTTGAAATTCAGCTTCTGTCATGTTCACCATCGTTGATGTTCCTTAAAAGTGTGTACTTTCAGCGTACTTGACAAATTAGACAAACCATGTATAATATACTATATAGACACTATACAGTACAGAGTACATAGAAGATACATAAATAAATATATATAAAATATACTTATAATATATCTTTACTTTTATGTCTCTTTGTCTTCATCGTTGTCTTTAGAGTATCTATTATACTCCACTTCCGTGAGTTCGTCAAGCTCTTCTTGAATAACCACTTCAGTTAAAAGGTCTTTCCTGTCCTTGACGATCATTGGTGCATCATAGGCGATCTCACTCAAGCACTCCATGCAGGTGTCCAGATACTGACCTGTCTCAGCGTGTTTGAGGGTTGTCTCGTAATCAGTCAATCTTTTATTACAGCAGCTACAACGCATTATTCACTCCTTTGGCTACCTAGCCCTTGGTTAGTCGGTAAAAGCATCTCTATGGCCCTTTTAAGGGCCTTCCTGAGCCATCTATGCATCAATGTATCCTCCGATCATGTACAAACCTATCAAAGCTGCTACAGCTAAGACTGTCTTGAGTGTCTGAATCATGTCATTGTCTCCTGTCTTGACACCATGTCTGGAATAGCCTGTCTCGAAGGTGTTCAATGTACCTATCGTTCAAAGTCCACATCTCCAAGGGTCTATCTCTGAAGGATATGTTATTAATGATAACCATTGGAAATTCATTAGGTGTAAACTCAGTGACTTCCCCTTCAATGGTCAAAGGGATGCCCATATATTCGTCTTCAATGGTGTAATGGTTTGATCTCATATCGGTGATTCCTCAAAGTCTGAAATGTCCATTGTAGCAGGTTTGTGGGCTTTTTTGTCACCCTCCAATGCCTCAGAATGTACCGTCTGTGTCCCATTGACGTACTTGAAAGGCCATTGTTTAGCATTGTCAGCTAGTGTCAAAGCATCAGACAAGGGTTTGCCCTGCTGTTGTGCCATGTTCAAGGTGTCTATCCATAGTCGGTGGTCTGTCATTGTGTCAACTCCTCAGGGACTTCCACTGTATCACCTAATTTTGATGCTACGTAGCAGCGCATGGCTGCGATGAGTGGTGTATCTGCAAACTCTGTGCAGTGTCCTGTATCGGAGGCCATCCAGCGATCACCTAAGCCGCCCACTCTCGTGGCTTCTATTGAAATATGTTCCCTCTCAATGATCGGCCCACCTTGTGACCAGTTGGTTGATGGTGTGAAGTTGCCGCCCAATATCCAATCAATTGGGTGCGGTTGAACAAACCCTTCGCACTTCGCTACCGCCCAATCAAGGGCCGCGCCTGTCAGTTCTGATGTTTTCATGATGTTTTAACCTTTACAATTTTAAACAAATCGAGACACTCACCCTTTACCCATCGCTCGGGGTCAATCTCGCCCGTCTCAGGGTCACAATAGGGCGTCTCAGGGCCGAAGTTGTTGCAATCATACCAGTGTTGACAGATTGCACGCTCAGTGGCGCTAAAGGCCACTATGCCGGATGTTTTGAATTGTACCTCATATCTTGGCATAGTTCAGGCCTCCTCAGACTCAAGATTGTCCAATGTATGCTCGCTGATTTCATGCCAATTTACATCAGACAAGAAAGCCAAGGCATAGTCACGGGCGACACCCTCAGGTGTTGTACTTTCGATGATTTCCTCTACAAACTCACGTGCAGACTCAGGAGACCAATAGTCTTCCGTGCCGTCGAACATCTCAAGATTGACGCGCCATGTAGCGTAGTTTGTCCATCCGTTGTAGGTTGCATTGCTCATGATATAGACTCCATTTGAAACCTGATACAGTCAGGCGCTGAGTGTGTGTACTGGTATGACGCTACACTGCATAGGATTCTAGCATGATGCTAAAACCCTACACACTACATGGTCATTAAGGATGCACTGAATAGACCCATCCAGCAGGTAAATCAATTATGGAAGTGTCACGCATACGGCACGAAACCTTCCAACCTTTAGGGACAGACTGCAACAGTTTAGACACTACTTTTTGTGCCTGTTTTGCTGTTGAAGCATAACCGACAATCATTCTATTATCATAAATTGGATACATGGTCAGACTCCTAGTGTTAAACGCCCAAAGCGAGCATGATACCCCAGCCTGCAAAGATAGCGAGACAGAGGATAAATTCTAGAATGTGTTTCATGGTGATTACTCCTGAATGTTTTTGAATGTGACGTTAACCGCTGCGTTCTTGCTGTCAGATTCTACCGCATGGAGCCAGTAGATCAGTTCATCGAAGGCCTTGTTGAAGTCGGTGGTGTAGAGACCAACAGGCACTGCCTCGCCCTCTAAAGTGACTGTGCCTTCAACTGAGTAGCTGTCAGGTTTGCCCTGATCGTCCAATGTGGTGGTGAATGTGAGTTCTTGCATGGTGGTTTCCTTGGTTGCTTAGGCTTGGTTGGTGATGGCTTGAACGGCAGACTTCTTGGTAGGGTACAGGCTAGTCAACTGAGCGCCTTGACCGTACACCAGATACACCGTCCATCCGCTGCCGTGGTTGGTGACTGTGTACTGCACCAGATCACCTGCCTTGGTGTGACCTGTGACTGTGTAGCCTGTGTCTGTGTTGCGTGTTGTCTTCATGCTGTACCTCTGTGGTTGGTTGCTGAGCCTCTATTTTGACATCCTCAGACCCCGTGTCTGTCACCTTTGTGACAACTACTGAAAATAATTCCTTGATTGTGTTGTATCTATGCAACAAGCTCACCAAGGCACTTTATAGGCCCGTGAAGGCCTGTCTGACCCATGCCTAGGCTAACCCCTTGGAAATAGTTGTCCACACTGGTAGTGGTACTTGTCCACAGACACAACTCTTATATAAGACTAATAACCTGTGGATAACCTTGGCATAGACTTTGCAGTGCTGTTGATAACTTCACTGCCTGTGGATAACGTGTGGATAACTTCTAAGCTGTGAATGTGGTGGCTGAATTGTGACTGGATAGTATGTTCTGTGACTGGATAGTATGCTTTGTAGGCTCCCGCAACGCCCTCCACCTTCGCCGTCTACAAAGTAACTGAGCAGTCACATAACAGACTGATCCCTTATAACTAAAACTCATAAGTACACTTACTATACTGCTCAGTATACAATACGACCACCTAGACTATACAGTGACTACACAGTCAGTAACTGTACAGTATACAATGTGACTAGTCAGACTATACAGTGACTACTTAGTCATGGGGGGGGGAGGGGTATGCGATAGTGTTTATCTTTGCAGGAGCCTCTGGAGCACACAAAAAAGGATAATTAGGGACAGATTAGTGCTTAAAAAATAGGCAATGGTGAGACTGCTAAGTGCTTGTCAGACATAGACTTAACATAAATTACTTGCTGAGTGTCTAAGACTGGAAAGTGTACGCCCTGAAAGGGGAACTTTAAAGGATCATAGATGTATACGTAGGTACTACTTTATAGACTACTAAAAAATAAATATGAAAAAGATGTAACAAAGTGAAGAAAACACTTGACAAAAGATCAAAAGTGTGGTATAATATACGTATTAGTTAAATTAACGACTTAACTATGTAGGACTCAGATAAAGTCTATGTAGCCTGACCCCACTACATAGCAGACAAGATAGACACTAGACAATGTACACCTCGTAGAGGGAACTTAGATGAAGAACAATAATAGCAATATACTTTATCTAGATCCTACTACACTAAAGATGTATTTCACGTTAGTGTATTCAACTTAAAGTAATTTAACATAGATGTCTCCTTAAAGGGTAAAGACTAACATGACAGCTCCATCAGGTAACAAAAAAGGTAGACCTCCAAAGTCTGACTTAAAAGAGATTAAAGAATCTAGATCAGTAGGTCGTCCTAAGGGTGATGCTGCTATCATCAACGAATACAAACTTAGGATGCTTAACAGTCCTAAGTCAGCCAAGGTCTTAGAAGCTATTTATGATGCTGCTCTGAACGATGAGCATAAGAACCAAGCTGCTGCATGGAAGTTAATTGTAGATAGGATTGTCCCTGTATCTGCTTTTGAAGCTACTAAACAAGGTAGTGGTACACCTCAGATCAGTATCAACATTACTGGTTTGTCTAACCCTGCGGTAGAGACATTAGAGGATGTAACTGACTATACAGATGTAGAGATAAAGGATATAGACCATGAATGATTGGATGCAAGCATATCAAGAGTTCGTTAAGACTCCGTGGCAGATGACCACATTGAAGCCCGAACAAGAAGGTGAGTTCCGTAACTGGTTGTCTAATACTGACCTGTTCAAGAGCATTAGTGAAGACATTGCTCAAGAGAACAATATTCCTTTGGATAAGCTGGATAAGAACCGTGTCTTAGAGATGATCTTAGAAAGTCCTGACTACGACTACCGTGGTGCTTTCTTAGACAACATGAAGGCTGAAGTCAATCCGTACGATAACAAGCCTCACTTCCTGTCTTCAGACAAGTCAGGACGTATGTTGAAGGCTCCGACACATGAGACTGCTTGGAAAGAGTTCTTCATGCGTCAATTCAAGTTTGATCCAGATTCTATTGGTTTAGATACTTTAGACAAGGCACAACGGTGGACATCTGACATGATGCAAAACCCTGCTGAAGTTATGTATGCTGATCCATTAGGCTTTACTATCCGATGAGCGAACTTAACTTTGCACTGCTTAAGTGGCAGCAAGAGGTCTTTAAAGACTCTACCCGATTTAAGGTAGTGGCTGCTGGACGGCGCTGTGGTAAGTCTAGGTTGTCTGCTGTTACCCTCCTGATTGAGGCTTTAAACTGTCCAGAAGGCTCTAGCGTCATGTACGTAGCCCCTACCCTAGGACAAGCTAGATCGATTATCTGGGACTTGTTACATGATCTTGGTAGGCCTGTCATCAAGTCCAGTCACGTTAACAACTTAGAGATTACACTTATCAATGGGAGGAAGATCCTTGTACGAGGTGCTGATAACCCTGATAGTCTTCGTGGTGTGTCCCTTACTTACTTGGTACTGGACGAGTGTGCTTTCATTAAGCAAGACGTTTGGGAGAAGATTCTACGTGCTGCTCTGTCGGATAAGAAGGGTCGTGCTCTATTCATTTCTACCCCTTCAGGTCGTAACTGGTTTTACGATACTTTTAAGCTTGGACAAAGTGGTGAAGATGACGAGTGGAAGAGTTGGCACAAGACTACAGCGGACAATGAAACGATTGATCCGAAAGAAATTGAGGCTGCTAAGAGGACTCTGAGTTCCTTTGCTTTTAAGCAGGAATACTTGTCTAGCTTTGATACCTCTGGCTCTGATGTGTTCAAGCCTGAGTGGATCAAGGATGGCCCATTGCCAAAGGATGGCTCTTACGTCATTGCTATTGACTTGGCTGGCTTTGAGAACATCTCCGATGGCTCACAGAACAAGAAGAGACTAGACGAAACAGCTATGGCTGTGGTCAAGATAGGTAACGATAACAAGTGGTATGTCGATAAGATTGAGCATGGCAGGTGGGACATTAAAGAAACCTGCATGAGGATCTTAAAGAACATCAAAGAGTATCAACCTATACAGATTGGTATTGAACGTGGTACAGCTATGAACGCTGTGATGGGTGTCTTACAGGACATGATGCGTCAATACAATACCTTTGCACACATACAGACACTCACACACGGTAACAAGAAGAAGACTGAGCGTGTTGTCTGGGCTTTGCAAGGTAGGTTTGAACATGGTCACATTATCCTTAACGAGGATGAAGACTTTGAAGAGTTCAAGGATCAACTGATTATGTTCCCCACCAAAGGGGTACACGATGACTTGGTTGATGCTTTAGCTTATGTGGAACAACTGGCTATCTCAGCATTCCTTCCCGACTATGAGGAAGATGAATATGAGGTGTTCGATGACATATCGGGGTACTAAATGAAACAAGGTTTATACGCAAACATTCACGCCAAGCGTAAGCGCATTGCCGAAGGCTCTGGTGAGAAGATGAAGAAGCCCGGATCTAAGGGTGCCCCTACGGCAGAGGACTTTGAGGAGTCTGAGAAGACTGCCAAGTCTGACAAGACTGCCAAGAAGAAACCTAAGAAAAAGGCCAAATAATATGGCAACTACAAAAAAGAAAGATCCTCGACTTGAGAATGCTGGTGTAGACGGTTATAACAAACCTAAGCGTACACCTAACCATCCTACCAAAAGCCATGTAGTTGTGGCTAAGGATGGAGATCAAGTCAAGACTATCCGTTTCGGTCAGCAAGGTGTTTCTGGTTCTCCTGCGGATGAAGATGAGACAGAAGCTGAGCGTAAGCGCCGAGAAAGCTTTAAAGCCCGTCACGCCAAGAATATCGCTAAAGGCAAGATGTCTGCTGCGTATTGGGCTGACAAAGTAAAGTGGTGACTATGGAAAATAAAATAGAAGATCAAAATCAGTTCTACGAGCCTACAGAGAATGACTTAGAGTTATCTGCGTGGATCGTATCGCACACTGATCGCTGGCGCGACTACCGTGACCAGAACTACTTAGATAAGTGGCTGGAGTATGAGCGTATCTTCCGTGGTCAATGGGCTGCTGAAGATCGTACCCGTGACTCTGAGCGTAGCAGGATCATCTCCCCTGCCACTCAGCAAGCCATTGAGACTCGCCATGCTGAGATCATGGAAGCTATCTTCGGTCAAGGCGAATGGTTTGACATTGAAGATGACATCCGCGATGTAAACGGTACTCCCTTGGACGTTGAGGCTATCAAGGCTCAACTGATGGAGGACTTTAACCGTGACAAGATTAAGAAGGCTGTTGACCAGATTGAGTTGATGGCTGAGATCTACGGTACAGGCGTGGGTGAAATCATCGTCAAGATGGAGAAGGAGTACGCCCCAGCTACACAGGCTATCCCCGGTGAAATGGGTGTTGCAGCTATCGGTGTAGAGGAAAAGGAACGTGTCTCTGTCAAGTTAGTACCTGTTAACCCTAAGAACTTCCT
>JACCDZ010529267.1_pt1 | contig 10941 bp, 7 predicted proteins | sample 7449551 | NCBI WGS metagenome assembly JACCDZ01 (sample SAMN15323452, study PRJNA562643) | freshwater metagenome | isolation source: river surface water | place: USA:Blue River Watershed | collected 2017-08-18
GGATTGACAACCAAGTCATTATCGCGGCTGTGAATACCAATGATCATGCCTTCGTATACCGGGTCATTATGCGACACAAACATGCGACCACGATCTTGCAATTTCCAGAGGGCATAGGCAACGGCAGCACCATCATCTTGGCTAATTAATACGCCATTGCGACGCTCGCCAAGCAGTCCATCTTTAACGGGACCATACGAATCAAACGTGTGGCTCATCAAACCGTTACCGCGGGTCATGGTCATGAAGTCACCCTGAAACCCAATCAAACCACGTGCAGGCACGCGATACTCTAGACGGGTACGACCGCGACCATCGCTCACCATGTCGAGCAGTTCTGCCTTACGCATACCAAGCTCTTCCATCACGCCGCCTTGCGTATTATCTTCAAGATCAATACTCAAGTTTTCGTATGGCTCAAGCTTGACGCCGTTTTCTTCTTTAAACACCACACGAGGACGCGACACCGCCATCTCATAACCTTCGCGACGCATCGTCTCGATCAAGATCGTCAAATGCAATTCGCCACGGCCAGAAACTTCAAACACCGTATCGTCATCAGTCTCACGTACACGCAAAGCCATGTTTGACTTGAGCTCACGGTCCAAGCGCTCACGCAATTGACGGCTCGTCACAAACTTGCCTTCACGTCCTGCCAAGGGGCTTGTATTAACCATGAAGTTCATCGTGAGTGTCGGCTCATCGATCTTCAGGAGAGGCAGACCTTCTACTTTGTCAGGGGAACAGATTGTCGTGCTGATACCAATATCTTCAATGCCATTAACCAGCACAATATCGCCTGCAATCGCGTCCTCAACGACTTCACGCTCAAGACCTTTGAATTTCAACACTTGATTGATGCGGCCTTTAAACGGCACACCATCTGGGCCATTCACGCACATCACATCCATGCCCGTTTTGATACGTCCACGGCGAATTCGGCCGATGCCGATTTTGCCAACATAGGTGCTGTAATCGATCGAGGAGATCTGCAGCTGCAAAGGCGCATCAGGATCGTCTTCCCGCATGGGCACATGTTCAAGGATTGCGTTGAACAGTGGACGCATATCCCCTTCGCGCACGTCCTCTGTCAAGCCGGCATAGCCGTTCAGGCCAGACGCATATACGATCGGAAAATCCAACTGCTCTTCTGTCGCACCGAGCTTATCAAACAGTTCGAAGGTCGCATTGATGACGAAATCACAGCGTGCGCCTGGGCGGTCCACCTTGTTAATCACGACAATCGGCTTAAGACCAAGCGCAAGCGCTTTTTTCGTCACAAAGCGTGTTTGAGGCATCGGACCTTCAACCGCATCAACCAACAGCAACACACCGTCTACCATCGACAGCACGCGCTCCACCTCACCGCCGAAGTCCGCGTGTCCGGGAGTGTCGACGATGTTGATGTGTGTACCCTCATACTCAACGGCACAGTTCTTGGAGAGAATCGTAATGCCACGTTCTTTCTCAAGATCATTGGAGTCCATGACTCGCTCCGTCATCCGCTCATTCGTCCGGAAAGTTCCGGATTGACGCAGAAGCTGATCGACCAATGTGGTTTTGCCGTGGTCAACGTGGGCAATAATCGCAACGTTACGCAATGCGCGTGACATACAAGTCCTTTAGTGAAGTGGAACTACATTTTTTGCTGGAGGCACCAAGCCTTCAGGTAAATCATTCATATCGATCAACATGGACTCAGGTGATTCCATTGTTTGCAGTGTTTCAAGCTCTATCGCCGTATCGAGTGCAAACGGCCCGACACGCGTACGTCGCAAGGCTGACAAGTGTGCATAGCATCCCAGCATGCGGCCAATATCTTGCGCAAGCGTTCGGATATAGGTTCCCTTGCTGCAATGAACGTGGATATCCGCACTCATCGGCGTTGCACTCAATAACTCAATACCGCGTATCGTGATTTCGCGAGGTTCTCGCTCGAGCACAATACCCTGACGTGCATACTCATACAGGGGCTTACCATCACGCTTAAGCGCAGAAATCATGGGTGGGATCTGTAACTGCGTTCCCACGAATGAATCTAAAACAGCAGTAAGACGTTCTTGTGACACACCCTCAAATTCTGTGGACGCCTCGCTGACAACGATTCCGGTCAAATCACCCGAATCCGTCTCGCGCCCAAAGGCAATCGTCGCGAGATAGCTTTTATCGGCATTCAGCATCGCACCGGAAATCTTAGTCGCACGTCCCATACAGCACACCAGCAAGCCGGTCGCAAAGGGATCCAGTGTGCCCGTATGCCCTGCTTTCTGTGCATCCATGGCACGCTTTGCGCGCTGCAAAGCATGGTTACTCGACAAACCAACCGGCTTGTCCAGCAACAACACTCCATCGAGCACGCGCCCGCGTCTTTTAGCCATCGTCTATTCCAGAAACGACAGCCCTTACGGCTTGTCCTCGGGCTCGTCTGGCACACCGGCATACTGACCGGGCAGATTTGCTTGATCAATCAATGCAGACATTTCAATGCCACGCTTGAGCTGTGGGTCATGAAAAAACCGCAAGGTCGGCACTGTATGTATGTGCAACAACTTATAAAGCTGGGAATGAAACCATCCCGCTTTTTCATTCAAGAGTGCGGCAGCCTGCTCAGGCTCACCGCCCAAGACAGTGAAATAAACCTTGGCATGCGCATAGTCTGTGGTGAGCTCAATACCTGAGAGGGTAATCATCCCAACGCGACTCATATCGATTTCGCGCTGAATAATAATCGCCAGATCCTTTTGGATCTGGTCAGCTAGTCTCAAATTACGACCAGGTGCGGTTTTTTGCTTATGGCGGCTCATGGATTTGGCTTACAGCGTACGCGCCACTTCCCTGATTTCAAAGATCTCAAGCTGATCGCCAACCTGTAAATCGTTATTGCCACGCAGCGTAACACCGCAATCAAAACCAGACTTCACTTCGCGCACATCATCCTTGAAGCGGCGCAAGGACTCCATATGGCCCGTCCAATGCACAACGTTGTTACGCAATAGTCGAACTTGCGAGTCGCGTCGAACTATGCCGTCTGTCACCATACAACCTGCGACAGTACCGATACGCGAGATCGTGTAGACCTCACGAATCTCGACCATACCGATAATCTCTTCACGCTTCTCGGGAGCAAGCATGCCAGACATGGCAAGCTTCACTTCGTCGACTGCGTCATAAATGATGTTGTAGTAACGAATGTCCACGCCGTTCGCTTCTGCCAGCTTCTTGGAGCTTGCATCTGCGCGCACGTTGAAGCCGATCATGACAGCACCGGAAGCGATCGCCAAGTTGACGTCGCTTTCAGAAATACCACCTACCGCAGCATGCACGACTTGTACACGCACTTCCTCGGTAGAGAGCTTCACGAGAGATTGCACCAAAGCCTCTTGTGAACCTTGTACGTCAGTCTTCACAATCAAGGACAGGGTCTGCGAGCCCTCGGCAATATTTTCAAACATCGATTCAAGCTTAGCGGCTTGCTGACGTGCCAGCTTAACGTCACGGAACTTACCTTGACGGAACAGCGCGATTTCGCGCGCACGACGTTCATCGGCCAGTGACATAACTTCGTCACCTGCTGCAGGCACTTCCGTCAAACCTTGGATCTCAACAGGAATAGATGGGCCGGCAGACTGGATCGGCTTACCGTTCTCGTCGAGCATCGCTCGAACGCGACCATAACTTGCACCAGCCAGCACGACATCGCCACGACGCAGCGTACCGCTTTGCACCAGAATTGTCGCTACAGGACCGCGTCCCTTATCCAGACGTGCTTCGATCACAATACCTTTCGCAGGCGCATCGATCGCAGCCTTGAGCTCTAACACTTCAGCCTGAAGCAATACGTTTTCTAGCAGCGCATCAATACCTTGTCCCGTTTTTGCAGACACAGGGATGAACGGCACATCGCCACCATATTCTTCAGGAACAACTTCTTCGACCACCAACTCTTGCTTGACGCGATCGGCATTCGCCTCTGGCTTGTCAATCTTGTTGACTGCAACCACAAGCGGCACGCCTGCGGCCTTGGCATGGTGAATCGCTTCTTTCGTTTGGGGCATGACACCGTCGTCGGCCGCCACAACCAGAATAACAATGTCGGTGGCTTTCGCGCCACGCGCACGCATTGCGGTAAATGCCTCGTGACCTGGAGTATCCAGGAAAGTCACCATGCCGCGCTCAGTTTGAACGTGATAGGCGCCGATGTGCTGAGTAATACCACCCGCTTCACCTGACGCAACCTTGGCGCGACGGATGTAATCGAGCAGCGAAGTCTTACCGTGGTCGACGTGACCCATCACTGTCACAACCGGTGCGCGCGGCATCAGTTGAACATCTTCGTGTGGTGCCTCTTCGTCAAGGAACGCCTCTGGATCATCCAGCTTGGCGGCAATTGCCTTGTGACCGAGTTCTTCGACCACGATCATTGCAGTTTCTTGATCAAGCACTTGGTTAATTGTGACCATCTGACCCAACTGCATCAGATGCTTAATCACTTCACCGGCCTTGACCGACATTTTGTGTGCAAGATCGGCAACGCTAATCGTTTCTGGCACGTGAATTTCACGTGCGATGAATTCAATTGGTGCTGGTTCGCGATTATCGGCCTGCGCGTTATTTGCGCCGCGCCCGCCTTTTCTACCACCAGACTTGCTCTTACCACCGGCACGCCAACCTTCACGACCAGGTGCTGCAGGCGCGTCGCGCTTTTCCGCAGGTTTTTTGCGTGAAGCATCGTCGGACCAAGTCGAAGCGATTTCGCCCGACTTCAGTGTCTTTTTACCTGTTGCATCAACTGCACCATCCTTTTTACCTGGTTTTGCACCAGCAGGCTTGTGCAACGTACCTGACAAGGCAGCAGGATCAGGCTCAGCACGCAACACTTTCCGCGGCTTATTGAGCATGTCTCGCAACGCAGCCGCTTCGGCCTCTGAAGCACGGCGCGCTTCATCACGTACGCCTGCATCGCCTTCAAGGTGGGCGGGGGTTACCGCACGACCACGGATAGCTTTGGAAGCGATTTTGCTCGCGTCCGCAACGGGTTCGGCAGGAGTTTGCACGACGGGTGGCTCAGCAACCACAGGGGCATCTACAGCTGGGGCGGCAGCAACAGGTTCGGCAACGACTTCAGGCTCGCTGACAGGCTCAGCAACCACTTCCGCTGGCGCAGCTTCAACTGGGGCGACCTCAGCAGAGGCGGCAGCCTCTGGAGCCTCGACAGGCGCCGCTACTTCTGGCGTCTGCACGACTGGAGTGGTGACTTCAGTCGCTGGCTCGACTGCGGGTACCTCTGCTACAGGCGCTACAGGCTCTTGAACGACCGGTGCCGCTGGTGCGACATCGGTAGCCTCAGGTGTATCGCGTTTAACAAAAACACGTTTCTTACGAACCTCGACCTGGATGGTTCGGGACTTCCCTGATCCATCGGCCTGACGGATTTCAGTGGTCTGTCTGCGAGTGAGCGTAATTTTCTTACCCTCAGTCGCACCATGGGAACGACGCAGAGACTCGAGCAGTCGAGCTTTATCGCCGTCCGTGACGTTATCGTCCACCGATTTGAGATCGACGCCGGCCCCACGCAACTGCTCTAGCAGTACGTTGGCAGGCATTTTCAATTCGATAGCGAACTGGGCGACTGTGTTACTCGACATTAGACTCTCTCTTACCTATTTACAGCGTTACAACTTCAGGTGACCTTCAAAGCACTCGCGACGTACTAGTTTTCGAACCAGTGTGCACGCGCGGCCATAATGATTTCGCTCGCAGCCGTTTCATCTAAGCCTGTGATTTCAGACAACTCGTCGGTGGCTAATTCAGCCAGATCGTCGCGCGTATTGACATTCGCGGCAGCTAATTTCGCAACCAACTCGGGAGTGATGCCATCAAGCGTCAACAAATCCTGCGCAGTTTCAACACGCTCTTCTTGTGCAATTGCTTCAGTCAGCAATGCATTACGTGCGCGTGTACGCAACTCGTTGATCGTATCTTCATCAAACGATTCGATTTCCAGCAATTCCTGCATTGGCACGTATGCGATCTCTTCGAGGCCCGTAAACCCCTCATCAATCAATATATCCGCCACTTCTTCATCAACATCCAGACGTGACATAAAGGTCGAACGTAAATCCGCACGTTCTAGCTCTTGGCGGTTCTGACTTTCTTCTGGCGTCATGATATTGATTTGCCAGCCGGTCAGTTCAGAAGCCAGGCGAACGTTTTGGCCCTTCGAGCCGATTGCCTTAGGCAGGTTTTCTTCGTCAACAACGACGTCCATTGCGTGACGATCTTCGTCTACCACGATCGACTCGACGTTTGCTGGCGCAAGCGCTCCGATGACGAACTCGGCAGGATCGTCCGACCACAATACGATATCAACTTGCTCACCACCAAGTTCATTACGCACAGCAGTGACGCGTGAACCACGCATCCCTACGCACGTACCAATTGGATCGATGCGCTTGTCATAAGCGACGACTGCAATCTTGGCGCGCACACCTGGATCGCGTGCAGCACCTTTGATTTCAAGCAAACCTTGCTCAATCTCGGGCACTTCATTTTCGAATAGCTGCTGAATGAATTCAGGAGCCGTACGCGACAGGATGACCTGCTGACCACGCGCTGTGCGATCAATCTTCAGCACCCATGCGCGCACACGATCACCGACCCGAAGGTTTTCTTTCGGGATCATTTCACTGCGTGGCAAACGGGCTTCAATTTTGCCAGTCTCGACGATCACATCGCCTTTGTCCATCCGCTTAATAGAACCAGAGACAATGGTCTCACCGCGATCAAGGAAGTCATTCAGAATCTGCTCGCGCTCGGCATCGCGAATACGCTGCAGAATTGCTTGCTTAGCTGCCTGAGCACCTATGCGACCGAACTCGATAGGCTCAAGCGCCTCTTCGATATATTCGCCCACTTCAATATCGGACACGATCTCTTTCGCATCCGACAGCATCTCTTGCTGATCGGGCTCTTGGAGACCTAATTCATCAGGCACGACGAGCCAGCGCCGAAAGCCCTCATGGTCGCCCGTTGTGCGGTTCACCGACACGCGGATGTCCGCATCGTCTTTAAAGCGTTTTTTCATGGCCGAAGCCAACGCGCCCTCAAGCGCATCAAACACCACGTCACGGGTCACGTTTTTTTCACGTGCCAACGCATCAACCAACAGAAGAATTTCGCGACTCATCGCTTTTTGCCCTTGAAATCCAAGACTGGATCCAGCTTGCCGCGCTCTACGTCAGTAAACGCAAAGGCCACTTGCCGAAACTCACCCTTTTTTGCCTCAAACTCGATACCGAAAGGCTTAGACTGCGCCTCGGCACCTGCTGTGCTGACCGAACCGGTAAGGTCGATCAGCAAACCCGAAAAAACTTTTTGATTCTCTACCGCTTCGCGCAACTTCACTTCAACACGTTCACCAACAAACCGCTTGTAGTCCGCTTCGGTTTTGAGTGGTCGATCAACGCCAGGCGAACCAACCTCGAGCCGGCGGTAATCAATGTTCTCCACTTCAAACACACGTGATAAGTGTTTGGAAACCTGCTCACAGTCTTCGATGCGCACGCCCTCGGGGCGATCGATCGTGACGCGTAACAATCCCAATGCACCGCGTTCGATATCGATAAATTCGACATCCATTGATGCGAGAGACTGCTGCGTAAGAGTAAAGAGATCTGCCATACACTCAAAAAAAATGGGCTGAATAACAGCCCATTTACAACTCGTTAAGGTTTGCATTGGAGGCCTTGACGGGGGTCACAACAACATCACGACCCAGCGCATAACAAGACCCGACACAAACCAAATTCAAAGCTTATTTGCGCATAAAAGTAAATACGCATTAGCCCATGATTCTAGCACGAAAACGACAATTTTTCTTGTCGTGGCAACCATTTAGCCGCTTGTGCGACTAACGGTCGCCTCTTGAGGACTTCGTAAAGCCCAATCGGGATTCGTGTGCAGAAGGTCCTTTCGGCTGCCAATCGTCCCCTTTCGGGCCTGATCTTGGTTTTCCTGCGTTTCCTTTAGGCCCGGACCGACCTTGTCCTCCAGGCTTTCCAGGACCGCGCGGACCGCCCGCACCTCTTGGAGGCCTGTTAGCAGGTGCTCCAGCCGCACCACCAGCACCCTCGGCACCAGCCGCTGGGCGTCGTGGTCGCGCGCCCTGGCTACGTGAACTTCCAGTATCAGTCGCCTGAGACTCACCCGCCATACCCGCCTGGCCCGAGGCAGGGCGACCACCCGGCCTACCACCCGGACGACCACGCCCGCCGGACTTACCACCCGCGCCAGCCGGTCCTCCCTGACCGCCTGGGCGTCCGCCCGGCCGTGCGTTCGGGCCGCCTGGCTTACCCGAGCGGCCTCCACGTCCAGCACCCCCGGTCGGATGTCCGTTGGCATAACCGCCCGTCACCGTCAACACCGTGGGCGCTGACTCGGTTGGATGCATGAAAGGTGCCGGCTTGCCAGAACGACCGCCCTGCACGTTACCTCGCCGCCCCATACGCGCGCCATGACTTCCATTGCGATCCATCGTGCCAAACCCTGGAGGCAAGGCGCTGTCATGCGACGTCGGCTGCTTCGGTGCACGCGATCGACCATCACCAGCTTCATCGTCATCTCGCAACAAACCAACCTGGATCATCAAGGCACTAACCAACTTCGGATCCAACTCCTCCCAGCGACCACGACGCAATGTCGTTGGCAAAACAATGTCGCCAAACCGAGTGCGGATCAAGCGACTCACGGTCAGGCCGACGGCCTCGAACATCCGTCTTACTTCTCGGTTACGCCCTTCGTTCAGCGTCACACGGTACCAACGGTTGCTGCCCTCGCCTCCAATGAACTCAATCATCCCGAAACTTGCGGGGCCATCATCAAGGGCGACACCATCCAATAAAGTTTGGCGCTGCTGTGGCCCAAGCTCTCCGAGGACGCGCACAGCGTACTCTCGTTCATTGCCGTAACGTGGGTGCAACAAGCGATTTGAAAGATCGCCTGATGTCGTGAGTATCAACAATCCTTCCGTGTTCAGATCTAGCCGTCCAACCGACAACCACTTACCAACTTTCATCTTCGGTAAGCGCGCAAAAACGTTAGCCCGCCCACCTGGATCGTCATGGCTCACAATTTCACCAGCAGGCTTGTGATACAAAATGACGCGAGGTGGCTTTTTCGTATTGGTGCGTGTGATCGGCTTACCATTTACACGAACTAAATCATTAGGCCCGACACGCTGACCAATGTGTGCAGGCTCACCATTTACCGATACACGGCCGGCAATAATGAGCTCTTCCATCTCACGCCGAGACCCGATTCCCGCATCAGCCAGAAGCTTGTGTAGCTTGGGCATCAGCAAATCGCTATTCAAATATTTATTGAGACGCTGCTCGCTGCGGTCCGCACTACTGAGGTAGGACAACGCCTCTTGCGCTTCCTTCTCAGCCTCGACGGGATCACCCATATCGATCGTATCGGCTTGCTCCTGCGATGCATCGACCGAATACTCCTGCGCTGCATTTGAAGCAGGCGGTACGCTGCCAGTGTTTTCAGTCACCTCTGGCGCCTCACTGCGTCTGCGCCTGAACGGCGTGCGTAATTTTCGTCCGCGCGGCTTACCCGCAGACGCCGCCACACCTTCTTGTGAGTCCTGCGGCGCAGCCGCCGTGTCAGGCTTTACTGCTGGCGCCTGATGCTCAGGATGCTCGGTATTCGAATTAGTCACTTGGACTCCAGATTTGATGGGGGCACTGATGGAGAAATTTCACTTTCTTGTTCGGTTGCTGCTTGTTCGGTAGAAGCCTGTTCGGCTGCTGGTTGCTCGTCAGACTCGAGCAGAGGCTCCACATCGGCGGATATCTCACCCTCTTGTGACTCACCCTCTTGCTCAACGTGCTCTGAGGACTCGGGCGGAGGCTCGGCTTGTGACCCTACCTGCGGTTCATCTGGCGATTCCAGAGCAAGCGGCAGGGACTCGACACCTTCCTCACCGTCTGCAGGCAAGACTTTGCTCGCCGCAATACCACCGTCGAGGGTGAGCGATTGCAGCGCTTCGCTTATCTCTGCTTCACCCAAGGCGGGTAACTCATCTAACGCACGTAACCCTAAATCATCTAGAAACTGGCGCGTGGTGCCCAGCAAGCCAGGGCGACCCGGTCCATCGCGATGGCCGATGACTTCGACCCAACCACGATCTTCTAAAGTCTTGATAATCTGCGATGACACCGTTACGCCACGGATATCTTCGATATCGCCGCGTGTGACAGGCTGGCGCCAAGCAATAATTGCAAGCGTCTCCATCACCGCACGTGAATATTTTGGCACACGCTCTGGGCTTAAGCGCTCAAGGTGACGCTGCATCGCCGCACGGCTCTGAAAGCGCCAGCCACTCGCCAACTCGACCAACTCCATCCCGCGATCAAGCCAAGCCTGCTGCAAGCCTTCCAGCACTTGTGTCAATTGCGCACCGGTAAACGACGGTTCATCAAACAACTTTGTTAGTTCACTTAAAGGCATCGGCAGCGAGGCGCAGAGTAATGCCGCTTCAACGACCTTTTCTGCGTGCGCGAGCACCTGCGGATCAAACTCGGGCTCTACAGCGACCACGGCATTGCTCGTGGGCTCTTCTGACTGCACTACCTCTAAATCGCTGCTCGGTGCCACACTGTGCTCAGCGTCGGACTCTGGCGCGCCGCCTTCTATCGGTTCATGATTGTTGTCATGATTATTGTCATGCTGACCGTTCATAAGTCTTTCATTTCCTATTAAGCGCTTTAGGCAACTTGTTCTAAAGCGGTATGTACGCTATACTTCTTTTCTTCAGACGCGGGGTGGAGCAGTCTGGCAGCTCGTCGGGCTCATAACCCGAAGGTCGTAGGTTCAAATCCTGCCCCCGCAACCAAATACAACTGGTCGATCGCTTATGGCGCTCGGCCAGTTTTA
>JACCDZ010074910.1_pt1 | contig 10939 bp, 7 predicted proteins | sample 7449551 | NCBI WGS metagenome assembly JACCDZ01 (sample SAMN15323452, study PRJNA562643) | freshwater metagenome | isolation source: river surface water | place: USA:Blue River Watershed | collected 2017-08-18
GCAAGGGGAGTACCATCGAAAGCGCTCTGTGTGGTATTGGAAGATACCGATAAGAACGGAAAGGTGTCTAGGTGCGAGCCTAAGGCTTGTATAGCACCCAATGTACCAGCATCGTCGTAAGTGTTATTATCTTTCATGGTTGCCGCATGGCTTGCTAAACTGAATACGGCATTGACCATGCTACCACCGAATATATCATTCATTAATTGGTCGTCCACTTTACCACGTCCGTCTTTGGTTAATCCATAAGGTTTAACTGGTAAATATCCGACCACATAACTTAGTATCTTCTTATAGTCTTTAAAATCATCGCCTGTAAGTTTCATCTTGGATAACTTATCTTTGTGTTGCTCTAACCAAGGGTTATATTTACCTTTAAGTTCATCGGTGTTATATTTTTTATTCTCCATCAATGCCTTAAGTCTATTATCGTTGAAAGACTGAAAGAACTCGGTTCTGTTGACTAAGTACTTACTTCTAACCTTAAGCTTTCTGTACATAGCTGCTATTTTTCCGAAGAATCTCATTATCATTTGAGGTATACCTTTAAAAAAAGCTAGTATCTTCATCAGTATCAGTTTAATGGAATTACCTTTCTTAGCTTCAGAGTACAACTTAACCGATTCATTAGACGCATACGAACTTAACGATTCGCATGCACTCTCAAATCTAACCATATCGGCACTTAATTCATCGCAAGAATCTTCTATGGCTTTCTCTCCATACAACTCCGTATCGATACCCTTCATCTTATTATATAACGAAGTCAGCATGTTATCGTGAAGGGAGTCAATTAAGACTCCTTCAGCTCCAACTTCATGTCTAACTCTTTCACCGAATAGTAATTTAGTATCGTTGTGTCTCACTGGCTCCTCTTCTTGAACCATTTTAATCAGTCTGTTTATTTCGTACATGATTGTTATCCTCCTTTTTTAGCAAGTTCCTTTATTCCTTTTTCATCTTTAGGATTCTTCTTTTTGAAGAGTCCGCCTTTAGATGATTTCTTATCCATTTCGGGTTTAACCTGTTTAACCATAGAGTATGAGTCACTGGCTATAATAAATATCTTAGTGACACCCCATATTCTTAAAGCCATGTCTCCCGGTATAGACCTAGTGGATTCATTTATATCCTTTATAATGATTAATGATTCTTTAATAGTATTAAACATGTTCATCATCATCTTAGTAGAAGCACCTTCTATTTGAATAAACTGCTTAACCGATTTAAAGTTATTATCATAAGGGAAGTCGCCCATTAACTTAGCGATATACTCGACAGACTTCTTAATGTCATCTATCTTAGTTATATCAGCTATAGTTTGAACAGAACCCAACTTCTCTCTCTCTTTTCTAACTTTGTTTAAGTAAGCCGCAAGTTTATCTTGTGACTTCTTATAACCTTTGGAGTTTTTAGCATCTGCTTCGGCTTGTTTCTTTTTAGCGTCATCAGACTTAGATGTATTCTTCTTCATATCCTCTGCAGTTTTAGAGAACTTGTCAGAATTATCATCTCCTCCCATAGGATTAGCTCTTTCTTCATTACTACCGCCATTATTACTAGAAACATTAGACGATGATTTATCAGAACCTTCGCCACTAGCTAGTTTAGCTAGAGCTGAACCGTTACTATTATCAGCTTCATTGAATTTAACGTCCATTATATCTGTAGATTTTTTATCATCTACTTTCTCTCCGTCGATAGCACCTATCTCTTTATCGGCTTCATTTAATAATAAATCTATATTATTGTACTTAATAAGAGCCGATAGTTGAGCTATAGTAAGATTTCCGGGAACTACTATCCCTGCGTCATTAAGACCTCCTACAACCTTCTCTATAGGCCAATCCAGCATTCCTTCAGATTTACCCATAAATACTTCGAAGCAGAACCCTAATGTAGCGTCAATGGCTTTCATAACCTCTTCAGTGCTAGTTGTAGCTTTAGGCATTCCTAAAGTATTCTTTAAGTCACCCAAGAACTTAGCATTGGCTGTATTGTACTCATCTATAGTTTTTAAGACACCACCCATTACCTCGTAAGTGAATTGACCATCGCCATACTGAACTCCTCCTACTAAAGCTTTAATAGCATTATTTAATCCTTCCGAAGGTTTATCTAAGACTTTAATCTTTCCTTCTTTAGTTATACCATTATTGTAGAATGCCATAGTTTTCTCAGTGGGTAATTTAAGACCTGCTTTATTATTAGAAGCTATTGTGTTAAAGTCCAATATAGGGAACTCTTTAGATACATTCTTATTATCTTCGCTAAACTTCATAGACATTCTGACTACATCTCTAAGAGTTCTATCGCTAGTCTTCTTTTTGAATAAGCCATCTTTACTGTCTTTAGTTTTAGCCATTCCCACTAAATCCATAAATGTTTCACTTATACCTTGACCGAATACTTTCTCAATCATATTTTGATACATCGTATCTCCTGCTAATGAACCCGATGCTACCGTAACTTTAGAGCATATGATTTGGAAAAGTCTAGTTAAGTCCTCTTCAGAACCGTCTCCAGTTATACCTTTGCCAACTAAAGCTTTGGCGTCATTCTCATTAACAAATGATGCCATCTTTTTATCTTTAGCTCTACCGCCTGATATAGCATCCATGACACCTTTAGCTTTGTCTGCAGGGAATGTCTTGAATAGAGCTTCATGGGATATTTTAAACCCGTTACTAGAGAACGATAAATCACTAGCCCCGCCTTTACCTTTCCCCATACCCATTATCTTAGCAAAGAACTTAACCACTATATCCTTTAACTTAATAACTATATTCCAGCTTTTAGTCCATAGAGTTTTAAGTAACCCCATCAACTTAGCTTCTGTATAGATTATCAAACTATCGTCGTTTATCGCAGTTATAGTGCCATATAGTTCCATAGCATCATTATGAATCCTTGTAGCAGATTCATGAAGTAAAACTAACTCAGTTTCATCGTCATATCTACTGGATTCAGAGAACATCTGCATCTCAAGTAACAGATTATCCACCTTAGAGTCAACTACAACGCCTAACGCACCGTTAGAGTGTCTAGTAAATGATTCCTTGAATAAAGAGTCATTTCCATTTGATGATACTCTAATAATATCATGTATTGAATTTGCTTTCATATTCTCCTCCTTTCTTTATATTTTATTGGTTGTTTATCAAATAGATGTCGACTATTGACCCATTCTAGCTTTGAATTGTCTTACTATAAAGTCAGGTACGTCACTCACATCTATGAATTCAACCGTGTATTTTTCGCCCCAGTTATTAGAAGTTATACCATTCTCTCTATCAACGTTCTCTGCGACCCCGTCTAAAGAATATATAGACTGCTCATTGATGAACTTATCAACTGGTTGACCATTAACATCGGTTACGAATAAGTAATAGTAACTTCCGTCTCTAGTCATTCTAACTACTTCTTTTTTACCATTACGTAGTTTAAGAGCATTTATCGCCACATCAGGGTCTGATGTAGTTGCATCTACTACATCCATATAAAAATCATCGTAAGTTTTAGCAGAGGTTTCCTCAACTACTTTAACACTAGTCTCAACCTCATCAGACTTTTTTATATCACTCTCTGATGCTATATTAAATATACTCACTTCATTATCTACCGAACCTTTATTTATGCTAGAGTTAACCCCTTGCTCATCAAATGTAGATTGACTAGCACCTGCATTAGCCGTAGGTTTAAACTCAACCTGTTCGCTCGACATATTAGGATTGCCCATATTTCTTCCTCCAGTAGGGTCTGTTCTAATGGCATTAAACATTCTTAGAGGGTCTATGTATTTATCACTATTAGCTCCTCCACCACCATTACCGCTTCCTCCACCAGCTTCTTTAAGTTCTAACTCTCTTTCTTTATGTTCAAATCCAACTATATCTTTAATAGCACCCATGTTCATTTTAATGGCTTGTATCTTACTACCTTGCATGCTATTAAGAACCGAATACATTTCCGCTATCGCTTCATAATCTCTAACTCTTTCGCCTTGTAAATCCCCCAATAAGTCTTTAACATTTCTTATATCGTTATTAGCTTGAGATATAATATTATTCCCTTCTTTTATTAGAGGAGCGTACTGCTTCTTTATAGCTTTCATTCTAGGATTATCTGTAGCAATACCGTTCTCCAGTATATAAGGTCTACCTAAACTATCTCTGCCTAGGAATACCTGTTCCTTACTGGCGAACTTATTAAATCCATTTTGTAAAAATGTACTTATCTTATTGAACCCTAATGCGAATTCTAAAAACTTAGGTGTATCACTCTCTCCTTTTTGAACCATATCATATGGCGACACATAAGTCTTCTCGTCTCTGATTATTTCATAACCGTTACTATCAACCATGATAGTTCTACGTCCTTCTTTTTCTTCATTGTAATCCATGGCTTTTCTTCCTCCTCTTTTTATATATTATTCACTAATTTTGTTCAGTAAAATTCGCACGTCGTAACAAATGTAGTGCTTGAAAATACTAATATTGAAAGGATGGTAGCATAATAAATGAAAAATGAAAAAGAAATGGATAACGAAATGAAGATAGCTTATTCTTATATAACGATGGCTAAAATAGCTTTGGTTGACTCGTCAGATGCTAATACAGAGGAGATGCAGAATATAATTGATAGAATATCAGATGTGCAAGTTAGACTAGCACCACTAACGGTTAAAAAATAGTGGTGTAGTCGACACCTTTATGATGAAATAAGGGAGGTTATTAATGAGTGATAATCAGAGAGCAGGACAGCAGAAGTTAGACGTATATAACCAAGACATGTTTCCGATATTCTTTAGTTACGATAGTTGGGAAGATGTTCATTATAGATGCTGGAAGAATGTAAAGACTGGGAAGAAGTTTATGCAACCCATAAAGAATCCTAGAATACCCATTCATATAGCAAAGGAAAGAATAGAGTCGTACGATGAATGTATAACGGATGATAAAACTAATAAACATTCCGTATCGTATAGATGGAGAGAGTACGACATAGCTAGGCTATACAAAATGCACGATTTTAAAGATAAGGTTAAAAATAAACAGATTAAGCGTAAAGATATATTCCTTACTAAAGGTCTATTCGGTGCGGACTTGATATTAGACGATAGAATACTGATGGACTACGCTACAGCTATAAGTGATGATTATAGAGTACCCGACTTAGTTATAGGTGCGTGGGATATAGAAACGGATATCGATGTCAGTCCTTATGAAGGTCAACAGCCTATATATATGATAGGTTATGCTGATACGAAGCATAGAGAGTTAGTAATTTACAATTTAAGAAATTATGGTCGTTATGGTAGACAGCAAGAGCTTGAAGAGAATATAGAAGAGTACTCGAAGAAGTTTATAGAGAACTTATTCAAAGATGTAGAGGAAGCTAATACTAAACCTAAGGATGCAGGAAGAAAGAAGATACTCGATGCGGTACTTCAAGGTTTCACTTGTAAGTTTATATTCTTTGACGATGAGAAGGAACTTATAGAAACTGCATATCATGAAATATTCTATAAATATTGCCCTGATTACTTGTATGCTTTCAATACATCGTATGACGTTGATACAACGTGCCTTAGATACGAACAACTCGGAGGGAATCCAGCTAAGTTATTCGCTAGGTCTTATGGAGATATTAAAGGATATTATCACTTCGACACTAGAGATAAGAGTTTTGAAGCCGATAGAACTAGGCATAGTTTCTATTCTAGTCATCCTACTAAGATACTAGATTACCGTCTAATTCATTATGGATTAAGAAGAGGTTCTCAATTCCCTAAAACTTCACTAGATGCAACTGCGGCTAGATGTACTGGTATAGGTAAACTAGACTATTCTCATGTAGCGAACCATATCTCTAAATTACCGCTTAATGACTATATAGTAACGGCAGAATACAACTTACGTGATATTTTACTAATATTATTCTGCGATGCTGTTGAAATGGATACGTCGAACGTTATAGCTAAAAGAATGGTTAGTTGTACGGAATTTGAAAGAGTAATGTCTCCTTCAGCGGCTTCAGCTAATACGTTTATTTATATAGCGGAGAGAAAAGGTATAATCTACTGTAATGACGTTAATAAGTACTTACTAGGATTGGACGATGATGTCGTATCAGCTCTAGCTAAGATGGATGAAGAAACATTTAATATCATAGACACTATATTATCAGCCGACAGTATTAAAGGTGGACTCGTATCGGACCCTAATAAATGTAAAGTGCAGGGTGAAACTTTAATTGATGGTGTCGAGTCTAGAAAATACGAAGATGTGATAGATGATGATGCGGCATCAATGTATCCTATTGAATGTATAACAGGAGCTATCAGTAAATCTAACTATGTTTATAGATTAGAGAGTAAAGATAATATTGCCTTTGACCCTGATGGTAACAACTTCGCAATGGACGTGGCTAATAAAGCCTCTGCGGTCATTGCTAAAGACTACATAGCAATAGGTCATGAATTCTTTGGATTGCCTTCAGCAGAGCAATTAATGAGAATTAAGAATATACTAACCGCAGAAACACCTACTGGTATCAAAACAGTATTAATTAAAAAGTCGGAGGAAGATATAACTATGAATGTGGAAGGAAGATACGCTTTAGGAGTTATAAGAGCTTTAACTAAGATGAATAAAACTACAGCATCAGAACAAGATGAAGCTGGAGGAGTTATAAGAGCCGCAGGAGTATTTAACCTAAATAATACGAACTCATCGGTATACTCTTATAACGGTGTGTATAATAAGATGACAGTAACTAGTAAAGAAGGTTATGACGTAAACTTATTAGAGTTAGCTTTAGGTGACGATTATGATAAATCGTTAAACGGTAGGGAGGATTTATTCTTTAAATTTGCTAAGTACTCGGAAACCGATGAAGACACTGAAGAAGAGGAAGAAGTCGAAACCGTTAAAGATAAGTATCTTTATAGTGTACCTAAGAAGGATAAACTTATCCCTAAGAAAACCCCTAATCTAATGATGAGCGACCTAATTGACAGAATTAAGTTAACCGAAGATGAGATAGAGGATATAAGTACATCGGCGGATTACATGTTGAATATCGGAGGTCATACGGTTCAACTTAATAGAAGAATGCATTCTATAGCGGGAGCAAGTGGAGATGTGTATATAGAGCTATATAAAGCTCCTACAACGGTTCTTAAGAATGGGGAGGAAATAGAGTTAGCTGATGTTAGAATTAGTTACGAGGTGAATGTAAATGCCAAATTTGGTGCAGAAGTTGAGAGAGTTTTTAGGGTTATCTTATAAAGTTAACTCTACACCACCAATCAGAGTAGATAATGAGAGAGCTCTGTTTGAAGAAGTAATTAGCAACGATATAAAAAAGGAAAACAAGACTAGTGAGAAGAAGCCTACAATAACACTTGAAAGAATTATAACTAAGGAGGAAAACAGAATGTTCGATTTAGATGAGTCAATGAAAAAACCGTATGAGGAATTTAGTGAAAGGGAAATGTCTACAGAAAGAGTGCCGGGTGAGTTCTTGGTTGAGATGGCTCCAGAGTTAACTGGTAAACCTGAGACGTACTATATAGGTATCAGAATCAACTTAATGGCTATGTATGAGTCAGAAGATGAATATGGGTACCCTAAGTACTACAGAATGGCATCTCATAGTGATGCATATATCAACGACTTGAGTACTATTAACTTCGGAAGTTCAGGAAATAATGATGATGATGCGGCAATGGCTAGAATCAGAAGAATCTTAGACCAACCTAGATTCACGAGAACTAAGTTACTTTTCGTTAATATGATAGAGGTAGATTCAACAGGATTGCCTTTAAGTAAAGACATAGAAAAAGTAGCAGTTCATGATTTCATGAGAAAATTCAAATTGTACTTCTAATACTAAGTAAGGCGTAACTGCCTTACTTATTTTACTGAATAAAACAGAAGACAAGTAGTTGAATACAAAGTAAATAACTGGAGGTGCAAATAAATGCCTAACGAAAGTAAAAATAAAATGCCAAAAGGTTCTAAGAAGTTTACAGAAACAACGGATACATTATTAGACCTTATGACCGAAGAAGTAATGGGTATAGACCCTGCCAATAAGGCAATGATAGATAATGATGAAGAGATAGGAAAGCTTAACAGTATCATCAAAGCCGTAGAGAATAAATACTCCACGGATTATGAAGCCGTGGATGATAAAGTATTAGGTATCAAGAGTCTGGATGGAAATAGGTCTGTAGAAGATGAGGTTAATAACTTATTAGAAATGAATAAGATGCAATATGCGTTTAATTCGGTTGAACATAGAAACCTAGTTAAGATGATGAGAGAGAATAACTTCATCTGTGATAATATGCCTCAAGCCATGAAAGCCGTTATTAAAGTAGCTAAGATGGTTCTATCACCTAATAGACAAACAGGAGTATCCATAAATATCACTGACTTCTCTATCAGTAAAATGAGAGATGCCAAATCATCTATGGATTATAAAACATTTGAAGATGCGGAGAAGGTTAGAGACTTCTTAAATAATAAGTATAAAATCAATAAGCTTGTGTTAGGTGCCGTGACAGATGCATTTAAGCAAGGATATAAGTTCGTACTTACTATACCCAATAAGGACATAGCTAGAGACCTTATGATGATGGGCGCTTTAAAGGATAACGATATAGGTGATAAAGGTTTAGTAGGCAAAACTAAAGTAATAAGGGAGAGTATTAATAGACTTGATAAATGGCAGAGCAATAATGCTTTATTTAAAGAAAATGTCGTGTCACCTCTTAAAGATAAAAATGGAGCAATTCCTGCAACGGCAATGGACGCATTCTCTGAAATATTACCGGTATCGCCTTACACTTTAGATGCAATGAATGGAGCTTTGCACAGTATAATGAACTCTGAACCCGACGCAGAAGGTTCTACGGAATTAAGAATGTTTGGCGAAGGTAAAAGACATGCGGCCAATAGAAATAACCTTGATATGGTTAGAGGTAGCTACTACGGTGCTGGAGCAGAAGTAATATACGCTTACAAAGAAGGTGATAATGTCACTATCGCTGAAGAAGAAGCAATAATCAAAATGTATAAAGAAAACCTTTTCGATACGACTGGAGTTATGAATGGTACGCCTGACGCAGGATTCTCGAATAAAGCCAATAAAAAGAAAACTGGCAGTATGTCGAAAAAATTGGATAACATAAAAGGGGTCTATGTAAAATCGTTAGAGCCTGAGAAATGTGTTCCTATCAAAGTTAATGACCAGTTAATAGGTGTATATTATTTGGAGAGTACGCCTATGGCTACATCAGCTATCAAAGGGCACATAACCCCTATGATGAGTAGACCTAATGGAGAGGATACTAGAGTCTTACAAAAGAACTTAGTAGAAACAGCGGTTAGATTTATAAGAACAGAACTTTCTGAGAAGTTCATAGATGTTAACCAAAACGTGATGGGTCATATTTACGAATTAATGACGTCTCATTTACATATAGGTGCGGCATTTAAAGTTAGATTCTTCCCTGCAAGATATATACATGACTTTAGTAACTATCAATTACATCCTACTATACCTAATAGTTTATTGACTCTAGCTAATCCTTTAGCTAAAGAATATATCTTATTGGACAGAAACCACATTATGAATAGACTTTATAATGAGAAGGATAGAATAGTTCAGTATTATAATGCTAGTAAGTCACCTGACATCAAGAAGCTTGCTAAAGCCAGTATGAGTATTATGCAAAGAATGTACCCTAACTTAGTACAGCTTATGGATATGGGGTTCATAGCTCAATCTACAACGGACAGTTATGTACTTGTGTCACCTATGAATAATAACGGTGATAAAATTATAAACTATGAAAGATTGGAAGGTCAGAAACCCACTGATGAAAATGAAAGGCTAGAGAAACTTGAATCTGCCGTAACTACCATGATAGGTTACACGTATTCACTAGGAGCTTCCGCTAGAAAAGAATTCATGTCTGCCACAGAGGTAGTCGGAATGGATGCCGAGAGAACTGGCGAAGTAATGGACGCTCAATCACAATACATCCAGCCTATTAATGAGTTATGTAGATTCTTAATAGAGAATGAACTAGCTTCAGATGAATCTATAGTTGAGTTTAAAGCTAAGTTAGAGAGACCTTCTTCATTTGATGATGAAGTTAACTTAAATACAGTTCAAAAGACTGTAGACATAGCCACTAAATTAGCAGAAACGTTAATAAGTGAAGATGAAGATAAGAAACCTGCGATAACTACAGAGTTCGTTAAGCTATACTTGAAAGATAGTATAGACCCTAAATTCTTCGGATACCTAGAGAAAGCCGAGAGATTGGTTCAACAGCAAGGTAAAGCCGATGGTGCTTCTACTGATGAATTAGACTTAGGAGATAGTTTAGATTTCTAATATATTAATATACTCCTTCGGGAGTATATTTTTTACCAATTTCGTCAACTAATAAATGAATACAAATAAATAGGAGGTTTCATATGAATGAAAAGGCACTCGAACGTTTAGTACACGCCGTAAGAAGTGGAAATCAGTCAGCAGCACTAGAAGAGTTAAAAGTACTTATTAAAGACAACCACAATAAGCCATTACTAACACCTTATATAATTAAAATAAGTGTGGACCCGTCGCTCATATCAGAGATAGGTGATAACTACCATCTAACACTGTCTACTATTTACAAGACAATTTCAGATGCAGGGTTTTATGCAACTATTATCGAAGGGGACGTTATAGAGACTAGACCGACTAAAGGTTATGTAAGCGACTACATGGACGTCATTAAGAAATTATATAGCCTATACCCTGAACTACAAAAGAAGGCAATCTTATTTACTTCTTTTGAACAGTGGACACCTGTGGCCGTATCGTTTGCATCATAGCGCCACATCATGACACCCATGAAGCCGAATGGAGAGGA
>JACCDZ011948542.1_pt1 | contig 10938 bp, 8 predicted proteins | sample 7449551 | NCBI WGS metagenome assembly JACCDZ01 (sample SAMN15323452, study PRJNA562643) | freshwater metagenome | isolation source: river surface water | place: USA:Blue River Watershed | collected 2017-08-18
CCAAGGTTTATAAATTATACAATGCGCCGATTGATCGGATGAAAGAAGCATTGCACCCTCGTAAAAAATCCTATCATAAAGAGTTTTATGCGCTGAATGATGTTAGCTTTGAAATCAAACGGGGTGAATGTGTTGGTATATTGGGCAAAAATGGAGCGGGTAAATCTACTATACTAAAGATAATCACAGGTGTACTAAATCCAACTAGTGGCAATGTAATGGTTAATGGTAAGATTTCGGCATTACTTGAACTAGGTGCAGGATTTAATCCTGAATATACTGGAATGGAAAATATCTATTTTCAGGGTAATCTGATGGGATTTACTCGTGAAGAAATGGATTCCAAAGTTCAATCTATTCTTGATTTTGCTGATATCGGTGCATTTATCGAGCAACCAGTTAAAAATTATTCTAGTGGAATGTTTGCAAGACTTGCTTTTGCGGTAGCAATAAGCGTTGAGCCTGATATTTTGATTGTTGATGAGGCGTTATCAGTTGGTGATATGTTTTTTCAAGCTAAGTCAATGTCGCATATGAAAAAATTAATTGAGAATGATAAAACAACAGTTTTATTTGTGTCTCATGATATTGCAAGTATTAAAGCAATGTGTAGTAAAGCTGTTTTATTAGAGAATGGTTATGTTAAGATGTTTGATAAAGCAGATAAAGTTGCTGAAGAATATTTTGCATTACGTTTTGATAGTAAATCAGATAGTTCGCAACAACAGAAACGAATAATGGCAACAAAAGCAAATATTGCGCTTGATTCACGCAAGAATTTAATTGAAAAATATGGTGATGATGTTTTCATAAAACTAAGCTCATTCCAACGTATTCAAAATGGAAAAGCACGATATACTAATGTTGTTTTGCTTGATGAAAATGAAAATCCAGTTGAGTTAGTCGAGTTTGGACAAGTAGTAACCTTACGCTGTTTTATTGAGTCAAATGAAGATATTCATGCACTTGGTGCAGCTTTTCATATAAGAAATAAAACGGGCGTTGATTTGTTGTACGATAGTTTTAGATTACAGAAAAAAGCATACATGTCTCCTAAAGCAGGTGATACTTATATTTTAGATTGGAAGTTTAAGATTTTGTTACAGGCAGGTAATTATACTATTACTACAGTAATGTCAATTCCTATTAATGTTGCTATTGGTGAAGTTGATATGTGTGATTTTATTCCTATTGCTGCTCAATTTAGTGTTGAAACACCTAGTGAAATAGTCTATGCTGCGATGTATGCTAATAGCGCATTGCAGGTCAATGAATGTTTGCAATAGATGCAAAAGCCTGAGTTGAAAGTCCTCACAGGTATGCGTTTTGTTGCAGCTCTTTGTGTACTTATCTCTCACTCTATTGGCAATTATTTTCCAGTGCTTATCAAACTAGGTGGTATTGGGGTTTTTTATTTTTTTGTGTTGTCTGGATTTATACTTGCGTACAATTATCAATCTAAAATATTAACTGAAGCCAAATTTAGTGTGTATCAGTTTATTTTAAAACGATTAGTAAGAATTTATCCTATATACCTTATTGTTTTGTTATTGTGGATATTACTTAATTTTTCTCGAGATATTGATGGATTGCGCAGTATTTTTATTAATTTTTGTCTTTTACAAAGTTTTTCTTATGCTCTTTCTAGATTAGTTATTAATCCGCCATCTTGGAGTATTAGTGTTGAGCTATTTTTTTATATTTGTTTTATTCCTATAGTTAAAATTTCCAAAGGTAGTATAAAAAGAGTTTTGTTAATAATGTGTATCATAAATTTTTTTTGGTTTATTATTTATATTAATTATATTTCACCAGAATATGCTGTTTGGGGATATTATTCAAATCCATACTATAGATTAATAGATTTTATTGGCGGTATTTTATTATTCAATATTTTTAGTCGTTTTAGGTTTAGTGGCACTATAATAGAAAGGAGGTTTTTACTGCTATTATTTGAAATGATTGTTTTTAGTCTACCCTTTATTTTTTCAATAATAATTGATGGCAAATTCTTAAGTCATATATTTTTATATCATATAATTTTTTTATTACTCATGATGTTAATTTTTGTTGTTATAATAGACTCTAAGAGTATTTTAAATAGGTTTTTATCCAGTCGGATGTTAGTTAAATTAGGTGAGTCTTCATATAACCTATATTTAATACATTGGTTGTTTTTATTTGAAATATTAAAACCAAAAACATTATTAAATGGAATTATATCTGATGTAATAATAATTACATGTAGCTTACTGACATATAAATTTATTGAATATCCATTACATAGAACATTACTGAATTTCACGAATCGGAATTTTAAATGATACTTGTTACAAAATCATATTTGCCAGAACGTGCAAAATTAGATCAATATATTGATAAAATCTATGCCAGTGGCTGGTTAACTAATCGAGGTTGTTTGTTGAGAGAGCTAGAACAGAGATTAGCAAAATTTTTAGGTGTTCGCCATCTTATCTTAGTAGCAAACGGTTCATTGGCATTGCAAGTTGCGTATAAAGCACTTGAATTAACTGGTGAGGTAATTACTACTCCGTTTAGCTTTGCTGCAACAACCAGTACTTTGGCATGGGAGGGTTTGACTCCTGTTTTTGCAGATATTGACCCGCAATCATTTAATATTGATCCAAAGCAAATAGTTAAAAAAATATCTAATAAAACAAGTGCAATTGTTCCTGTACATGTTTTTGGTAATCCATGCCAAGTTTTAGAAATAGAAAAGATTGCGAAAGAAAATAATCTGAAGGTAATTTATGATGCTGCACATGCATTTGACGTTCATTGTAACGGTGATAATATATTGAATTATGGTGATATTAGTACATTAAGTTTTCATGCAACTAAACTATTTCATACTATTGAGGGTGGTGCTATTATTACTAGTGATGATGTAATAGCGCACAAAGTACGTAACTTGATTAATTTTGGTATTACTGGACCAACCACAATAGAGTCATTAGGTACAAATGCTAAGATGAATGAATTTGAAGCAGCTATGGGATTATGTGTTCTTGATGATATTGAGAAAATAAAAGTTGATCGCCGTAGCATTTGGTTGTACTACAAGGCAAAACTAGAAAAGTACGTAATATTTCAAGAAATTGATGAGCAAGCAACTTATAACTATTCTTATGTACCAATATTATTAGAGAATGAGGCTCAATTAATAAAAGTAGAACAAAGACTCAAAGAAAATCAAATTATTCCACGAAGATATTTTTATCCTTCATTAGATACTTTGGACTATGTAACACCCGTGCAATTTATGCCAGTATCACGAGATATCTCAAGTCGAATATTATGTTTGCCTACATATTCAGGTTTAACGGTTGCAGAGTTAGATAGAATAATTAGTATAGTATTAGCCGCAATAATATGAAAAAATCAATTGTAATTTTTAGTGGTTATAACCAAAGAGCTGTGATTGCAATTTGCCGTTATTTAGCAAGTCATAATAGCCGTTTATTTGTAATAGCACGAGATAATCAAGACCCAATTTATAGTACAATATATAAAGACCGGGTATGTTATCAAAGAAATACACTAGACTTAAATGTTGAAGAATGTCACCTTTATTTTAGAGAAATTCAAAAAATGAGTGGCTCTGAAAAAATATTAGTTATGCCAACATCTGAATTTTTAAATCGATTTTTCTTAACCAATTTTGGACATTTACCCGATGTTGAAATACCATTGGTTAATTTAGAACTTTATCGTAAAATTTCAGATAAGGATTCTTTTAAAACTATTTGCGCTCAAGTTGGTTTGATGGTTCCTAAATTATTAAGCCTAAATGAAATAAAGTTTCCATTTGTTGCGAAAAGAAAAAATTACTCAATGTCTGTTGGTAAAAGAGTAAAGCCATACCTAATTTTTAATCAACAAGACTTTGATTACTTTCTGAATAGTGAAGATTTAACTGATTTTTATTTAGAGGAGTATATTGAGGGTAATAGTTATTACTTATTGTATTCATTCGATAAAAAAGGTAATGCTGAGTCATATACTCAAAAGAACTTAATTCAGCAATATGATGGAAAATCTATTGTTGCAGCTACAAAATCAGATATAAATTTAGATGAAATTTCTAGGCAATATGTCAAGTTATTCAATGAACTAGGTTTTTATGGCTTGGTTATGATTGAAATAAGAGAAAGCAATGGACTGTTTTATATGATTGAGGCAAATCCTCGCTTTTGGGGTCCGACTCAGTTTATTGTTGATAATAAACCACAATTATTGGATTTGTTCTTTGCTGATAATGGTTTGGTATTTATTAGCCAGTGTAATGAGTCAATTGGAAATGATTATTTTTGGTTTGGTGGGTATATTGAAAATAGAGCAAAAAATCAGTTACTCAAATTTTATGATAATAATGCAATTGTTCTAGATGATCTAGCATTAGCTAAATGGATAAAATCAGACGTGTATTGTAGAGCTGATACTCTGGAATATTTTTATAAAGAATTAAATGGAACAACACAATGAACAATAAGATTAATTTATTGCCTGATTTATATCAACAGTCAAGCAAACATTCCAATTATCAATTATTATATCCGACGATTGAGAAATTATTAGATCTTACGCAATTAGATATAACCTCACGTATGGAAAAAGAACGCTTAGATTATATTATTAGCAAGGTTAATTTTTCAGGTAATGATTTTGCAGATATTGGTGGAAATACGGGTTATTTTAGTTTTGCTGCATTAGATCATGGAGCTAATTCTGTCAATTATTATGAGGGCAATGTTGCTCATGCAGAGTTTGTTGATTTGGCGGTTAAGCAAACTAATTGGAGAGATCAATTAATTGTTAATCCTTGTTACATTAATTTAGAACAAGACAAATTAAATGCCAAAGTTAATGTTATGTTTTTATTGAATGTATTGCACCATATTGGTGATGATTATGGTGGTAAAGTTGATAAAAAAGAAGTTTTTCAGCATGTTGAGAACACATTTAATAATTTGGCGAGCCAAACTGATTATTTAGTATTTCAATTAGGGTTTAATTGGAAAGGTGATCGTAATTGTCCAATTTTTGAGAATGGAACAAAATTGGAAATGATTGAATTTGTTAAACAAGTTTCTGCTCGGAGTTGGGTCATTCAACATATAGGTATTGCCGAAAGAATGGATCAAGAAATAGTTTATAATGAATTAAGTTCAACAAATATTAATCGAGATGATTCATTGGGTGAATTTTTGAATCGTCCTATTTTTATATTAAAATCAAAAGAGGTTTAATAGTATTATGCCTAAAGTAACTGTATTAATTCCATCATATAATCATGCTAAATTCATCGGTGAAGCAATTCAAAGCGTTTTAGATCAAACTTTTCAAGATTTTGAAATTATCATTAAAGATGACGGTTCTTCTGATAACTCTCTAGAGATAATTAAATCTTTTAATGATCCACGTATTTGCTTGGAAGTAAATGAGCAAAATATGTTTGGTGGTGTTCTAAATGATATTATTCCACTTGCAAAGGGTAAATATTTAGCGTTATTAAACTCTGATGATATATGGATGCTAGATAAACTTGAAAAACAAGTAAAGTTTTTGGATGAAAATCCGCACTATGCAGCAGTTTTTAGCGATGCACAAGCTATTGCTGAGAGCGGTGGTAACTTAACTGATACTAATCACTTTTATTATTCAATATTTACTCAAGAAAATCGTACTAGGATAGAGTGGCTGAGATATTTTTTGCATCAAGGTAATTGTATTTGTCACCCATCTATGTTAATTAGAAATTATGTTTATAAAGAGGTTGGCTTATACAATAAATTAATGGGTGCTATACCAGATATGGACATGTGGGTTAGAGTTTGTTCTAAGTATGATATTTATATTCTTCAAGAAAAGTTAATAAAATTTAGGATATTAGATGGAGAAAAGAATTCTAGTGGTAATAATGTTCCACATATTTTACGTAGATATTTTGATTATGGTAAATTACTAGATTCGTATGCACAACTATCTGATATTGAAACATTTAATGCTGTTTTTTCTGATGGTTTAGTTGCTGAACTAAAAGAGATTCCAATTCAATTAGCAATAATTTTAATAAATGATAACAGGTTTTTTGCTCAGAGTTGGGCTATAAATAAAATATATGAATTACTGTACAAGGATTACAATTACTATTCTAAGTATATATCGGCTAAAGATTTTAAAGTATTGCTAGGAAGAAATGATATTTATGATGTATTTGGTGCTCGTGGTGCAGTAGTGCACTTATATTATGATAATGGACGTGATTTTAATGGTGAGCAATATTTACAGCAAAATGTTGCAGTCGGTAAAAATAGCTATTCTTTTGATTTAGATGATTTATCTGGTATTACTCGCTTACGACTAGACCCAATTAATCAACCGGCAAAAGTTAAATTATTATCTGCTCATGCAACACTAAATAATGGTGAAAATTATCCATTAGAATTAGTTTGGCATAATGCTGATTTGAATGCTGATATTTATGATTTTAAACATGACGATCCGCAATTTATATTTGATATTCCTGTCGCTATTCAAGCAAATTTAGTATCAGTTGAATTTTTCGTGGATATTACGCCATATAATAAATGGGAAATTTTGGGTTTATTGTCTCAAACCAGAAATGAACTACATCAAGCTGGATTAAATAGTTTTAATTACCAACAACAATTAACCGCGTTGCAGAATCAATTACATACGGTGCAAGGTGAATTAACCCATGTTCAGCATGAATTAACTGCAACTAATGAAAAATTGAATAGTACCCAGAATGAATTAACCGCAAGCAATGAGAAATTGAATAGTACCCAAAATGAATTAACTGCAAGCAATGAAAAACTGAATAGTACCCAGAATGAATTAACCGCGGTGTATCAGTCACAAAGTTGGAAGATTACGCAGCCATTACGTAAATTCTGTAAGCTATTTAAACGATAGAAAGCTGGTAGCGTGGTTTGAAAGGTATTGATAATTATTATTTTTATAGTGTTTATCTGATATAATGATATATTCTACAGAGGGATATGATATGAGTAACGAACAAATCAAAATTGAAATAACGCAAGATAAACTTGTCGATATTCTTTTGCACTCTGCTACTCGTGAAGATATCAACAAATTAGATATGAAAATATCCGATGTCCGCAATGAGTTGAAAGAGGATATTAACAAATTAGATGTTAAGATTTCTGATCTACGTACTGAGTTAAAAGAAGATATCAATAAATTAGATGTTAAGATTTCTGATCTACGTACTGAGCTGAAAGAGGATATTTCAGGATTACGTACAGAATTAAAAGAGGTGCGAACCGGTCAAACAAAAATATTATGGGGAGTGTTTTTGGCGGTCGTGGTGCCTATTTTGTTACATTTTTTACACATCGGGTAAGCGCGCAAATAGCTTGATGAATTTAATTTGTGTTTAGACTCCGCTATTAATTGGTGGAGTTTATCTAATTTATATAAAAGAGCAGTAAATGAAGCAATTACCGATAGGGATTTCCACTTTAGAAAAGATGAGAGCAGAAAATTATACCTACGTCGATAAAACGCACCATGTGGTAAACTTAGCCAGTTCAGGTGGTAGGTATTATTTTTTATCTCGTCCACGTCGCTTTGGTAAATCATTATTGCTAGATACAATCAAGCAAGCTTTTTTAGGGCGTAAAGATTTATTTACAGGTCTATATCTGGAAAATAACTGGGATTGGAATGTAAAACATCCCGTAATTCATTTTGATTTTGGTACTAGCTCTGCCTATGAGAGCAAAGAAACGCTATTGGATATAATCTGGCAAACGTTATTAAATTCAGCCAAAGAATGCCAAGTTGAGATTAATCAGAATTTAACCTATGGTTCAGCTTTTCAACAGTTGATAAGAAACATAGTCGAGAAACATCAGCAAAAAGTTGTCATCTTAGTTGATGAATATGATAAACCAATTTTAGATAATATCACTAATCTAGATATTGCAATTGAATTGCGTGAGATGCTCAAAGGCTTGTATGTGTGTATCAAATCAAATGATGCCTACCTAAAATTTGCCTTACTAACTGGTGTATCCAAATTTAGCAAAGTCAGCTTGTTTAGTGGTCTAAATATTCTCGATGATATCAGTTTAACTAAAAAATATGCGGATATTTGTGGTTATACCCAAAGCGAGTTAGAAAGTGAATTTGCCGAATATCTAGCAGATGGGAATATAGATAAACAAGAACTAAAAACATGGTATAACGGCTACAATTTTGCAGGTACAGAAGAACAAAAGGTTTATAATCCATTTGATATTTTACTTTTCTTTAGTAAAGATTATGAATATCGTGCCTATTGGTTTGAAACTGCCACACCTACTTTTTTGGTGAAACTACTCCAAGCTAGACATTACTTTATTCCGAATCTAGAAAAAGTAACGGTAAGTGATAATCAACTTTCCAGCTTTGATATTGACAATATTCCATTACTAACCTTGCTCTTTCAAACTGGCTATTTAACCATTAAAAAAACAGTAAAACGCGGGCAACAGATAGCTTATGAGTTAAGTTATCCTAATTATGAGGTTAAACATAGCCTCAATGATGTGCTTGCTGAAATCGGCACTAGCATGGAAAATAAAGAGCAGATAATCAATCAATTGTACGCAGCGGTGCAGGATAATGATTGGGCTAGATTTAAGATTATCTTAAGTAGTCACTTTGCGAGTATTCCCCATGATTGGTACCGTAAAAATGATATTGCGAATTATGAAGGCTTTTATGCTAGTATCGTGTATAGCTACTTAGCTGCCTTAGGTTATGAATTGATCGCTGAAGATGTAACTAATCAAGGCAAGATTGATTTAACCATCATCATGCCTGATAAAATTCTAATCTTTGAGTTTAAGCTAATCAAACACGGCACAGCAGCAGAAGCGATTGAACAAATTAAAGCTAAAGGTTATCCACAGAAACATCAAGCTAATAATAAACCAATTTATTTAATCGGGATTAGTTTTGATCCTGAAACTAAAAGTGTGGTGGAAGTGTGTACAGAAAGTCTCTAATTAACTGATTTGTATAGTATGTTAAAATAGCTTGTTTATAAGATAATTTTGTCAGGTAATAAAAATATTTAGGAAAGAGTAGGAAATAGTTGTTCTTACTTTTTTTGTATAATTTGAGCCATTTGCAAATCTTATATGTGCTTAATTTATGAAGTTATTGGTAATAAATAGAAAGTTTAATTGATATGCTAATTGGTAACGGAATGATGGCAAAGCAATTTGCCAAATATCAGCATAATGATGATGTGCTGATTTTTGCAAGTGGTGTATCCAATTCTAAAGAAACGCTAAATAGTGAGTTTGAGCGTGAGTTTAATTTATTGCAAGAGACTATTCGAGATTATCCAGAAAAACATTTTGTTTATTTTGGTACCAGTAGCATGTATGACCCAATGGCTCGTAATTCGCCATATGTTTTGCATAAATTAGCAATGGAACAATATGTTATTGAAAATTGTAAATCCTATAATATTTTTAGAATTTCTCAGGTGATTGGTCGTGCGAATAATCCAACGTTAGTTAATTTTATAGTAAACAATATTGTTTATGATAAAGAATTTGATGTGTGGGAACGTGCAACTCGTAATTTGATTGCCTTGGATGATATTTACAAAATTATTGATTATATCTTAGTTAATAAACTAAACAATAACCAGATCGTGAATGTTGCCAACGCACATAATATTTCAATTGTTGATTTTATTCGTATTGTCGAAGATGTACTGGGTAAAAAAAGTAAAATGAAAATAGTATCAAAAGGATTTCCATTTGATAAAATTGATATAACCATTATTAAACCCTATTTAAAATTATTAAATATTTGTTTTGCAAGTGAAAGTTATTATGCTGATGCATTGTTGGTTATAATGCATAGACTAAAATAATGTTGAATAACATAAAAGCTGTTTTAAAGATTTATAAATATGAATAAAATACAAAGATATGCAAGTTATTGTAAAAAATTTATGTATAGTGATAATAAAATAATATTACTTAATAAGCTATCTGTATATGTAAGACAATATGGCGTAATAAAAGGAACTCAAATTTTTTTAGATTCTTGTTGTCAAGTCAAGCAAAATATAAATAATGTATCTAACGTAGATTTAGATACTAATTTTTTAGGTGAGGTAATCTGCGTTGGTCATGACGCTGGGTTTTATGGTGCACAAATTTTGCTTTTAAATATTATTAAAAATTTTGTCATCGTGAACAAGATAAAGGTACATTTAATCTTAGCTGGTGATGGTATCTTAGTGAGTGAATATAAAAAATATGTTGCTTCAATTTCTATCTTGGGTATTGATGATATTGAAGCAAAAGTTGCTGATTTATCTAATGCAAAAATTAAATATGCTTTAGCTAATACGGTGGCAAGTGGTAATATTGTAGAAATATTAGCTAGATATGGTATAAAAACGACAACATTGGTTCATGAGTTACCGTGGGCGATTAAAAATTATAATATTGAAGTGCCTGCAAAGAATAGCGCATTGTATTCTAATCGCTTAGTTTTCCCAGCAAATTTTGTAAAAAATAAATTTATATCTTTGGATTATAAAACTAATTGCTCCGAGCTACTAATAAAACCACAGGGTCTATATGGTAAAAACTGTTATCAACATGAGCAAACAGAAGCTTATAAAGAAATTAGAAAAAACCTTGGGTTAACAGAAAGAGATAAAATTGTTTTAGGATGTGGCTATGGTGATTTCCGTAAGGGAGTTGATTTATTTTGCCAAGTAGCTCAACTTTTTGAAAATACTAATGTTAAATTTGTGTGGCTTGGTAATGTAACGGATGATATGAGTAAGTCTATTTCTGTTTCATGCAATGTAATAAATATTCCATCAACAGCAGATAAAAGCATGTACTC
>JACCDZ011080324.1_pt1 | contig 10934 bp, 6 predicted proteins | sample 7449551 | NCBI WGS metagenome assembly JACCDZ01 (sample SAMN15323452, study PRJNA562643) | freshwater metagenome | isolation source: river surface water | place: USA:Blue River Watershed | collected 2017-08-18
AGGTATTAATGTTGTTATCATTTGCTGCATATCTAAATCCATAGATAACTAACATAACAACTCCTAATACTCCAGCAACACCAATACCTATTTCAAACATAAAGTTAAGGAATCCTGCTACTCCCTCTTCACCACTTGCTGATACGTTTACACTGTTAATAGGTCCTGTTTCTAATGGAATATATTCAAGTAATTGGTAACAGTCTTTGTCTCCGGAAGAACAGGAGGTGGGTTGGAGGAAGGTGTCTGGGTTTGGGAAAGCCTCATTAGCTGCAAAAGTTGGCAAGATGAAAAGAAAAAGCAAAGAGAGTGAAAAGATTAAAATACTTACTTTTTTCATAATAAAATAATTATATCATTATTTTTTCAAAACAAAAACCACTCTATTGTGGTCCTTGAAAGAAAAGCGTTGTTGATTTTTCTGCTGTTTGTAGAAAAGTTCTTGGGTTTTCCAAATTTACAGAAAAAGTTACCTGACCGGACTTGTTAGGGTTTCGAACAATGAGTTCTTGTTTTGGAGAATCAGGGTCGAGATAGAGTGTTTCATTGTTCATTTTCCAAGTAAAATCAAGGTCGTTCAGTCGTGCAAGTGAAAAGAAAAACGGTTCAGCGATAATCGTAACATCTCCTTGCCCAACACGAAGACCTTCGTTAATAGAAATAGGTTGTCTATAATTATAACTATCTCGATAATACCAATTAATTTCTGGGTTAGTAATTGGGATGGTGATGGTTTGTTGCCCAGTATTATTATTTGCAACATCTGATATATTTGCAGTAATTTTTTCTGAACCTCTTAGTTTATTATGTTGAATAGTGAGCGTATTTTTTCCATATCCTCCTGCATTGAGAACTGTGTTATCATTACGAGTCCAAACATAAATAGCATCGGCTAATTGATTTGAATTATTTAATTTAAAATTAGGAATTCCCGTAATTCTAATGATTGATTCTTGGCTTGCAAACTTTTTACCATAATAAAAAGGTGGAACATACGAATCGACTGCTTCCCAGAGAAGTGTTGTATCCTGAGGTGTAATGGTGATATTTTTAACAATACGAGCACCAGAACCGGAAATAATAACAGTAATACGTTTCCGAGCTCCGTTATTACCTGCTTGGATTGTAATATCTCGCATACCAATACCTGATTTTTGTTCAAAAGTATCCGTCGTCCATTGAATCATGTATCGATTCAAGTCAATACTATTACTATCAAGTCTAATATAAACATCTTGGAATGCGCGAGGATATTCTGGATTGATAATAACATCAATATCAGACTCGTTCACTGATGCGTTATATGATAATGCTGATATTTGAGAAAGATCACTTGCTGTTGGTTCTGTAGTTTGAGCAAAAGATATGTTTCCTAAAAAAGGTATTAAAATAAATAGTAATACAAGAGACTTGTTCATATTCTATAGTATATCAAAAAATGAAAAAGTATCCAAAAAATAAAACTTTCCGTAAAGGAAAGTTTTATTCAATATCAAGTGATTCTGTTCGCTCTTTTTTCATTTTTAGAATTTGATTTGGATCTGAACTTACGATTTGGTCTTCGGTATAACTCGAAATTACCTTGATAGCAACGTGTTTTAGACCAGCAAAGAATATTCCTTCACCTACTCCAGATTCGAGAAGTGTATATTTTTCTTCATCAGTGAGGTGAAAAACTTGCTGGAGAGTATCTATTGCCGTAGGTGATTGTTTCAAGAGAAGTTGAATTGAAGAGTTTGTAATAATAGGGATTCCATATCGTGAACGAACAAAGTCTCCTACGTCTTGAGTAATAGTTGCAAGTCCTAGGAAATATTTTCTTCCTCGTTTTGCAAGCATGAAAAGGAATGATGCTGCATCTTCGTTCTGCATCATTACCCAGGCTTCATCTACTACAAGGAGTCGTTTTCGGATATTTTTACGAACAGCGTTCCATATGTAGTTTGTAATAATATACATTGCGGCTGGTTTGAGCTCGTCTTCCATATCTCGAATCGAGAATACTACCATTTTTTTATTAATATCCACATTGGTTGGATTGTTGATAAAACCTGCCCATGTTCCTCGTGTGTATTTTCGCAATCGCTCGAGAAGAGATTCTGCTCCTTCAATAGACGCAAGAACTTGTTCAAAATCTGACATCAAAGGAGGTTCGGCACGAGTAAAGTCAGAAGTTGTAGTGATATCTTTTAATGCATAGGTTTCTGTAATAGCTCGGTCCATAATAGAGTCTTCTTCTGGTGAAAGTCCTCCGAGGATAATACGGAATAATCCTACCAAGTGAATAATATTAGAACGGAGTACATCAGATGGAGATTCGTCTGGTCCAGGAATTGGAATATCGAAAGGATTAATATGATGAGTTGAAGAGAGTGAGATATTGAAATATCGCCCACCAACAGATTCGGCAAGGAATTCATATTCTCGTTCTGGGTCGATAACAATTACTTCAGTATCGAACATGAGTGTTCGTAGGATTTCTAGCTTTGTAGCGTATGATTTTCCAGCACCAGAAGTTGCAAAAATTACAGAGTTATAGTTCGGCATTGAATATCGGTCGAAAATAATTAGTCCTGCATTTTGACGGTTTACACCATAGAGAATACCCTTGTTATCAGTTAATTCAGAAGAAATAAATGGGAAAAATGATGATAATGGAGCAGTATCAAGCTTCATCATGATTCCTAGCTCATCAATTCCAATAGGTGCACCTGTAATAAAACCTTGTTCTTGTTGAAAAAGTGAAGGTTTTAAATAAATCATTTGTGATTCGAGCATTGAACGAATTTCATTCTCTACTTTAAACAACTCGGTTTCATTACTTGCATAAATAGTGAGATAGAGTCCAACCGAAAACATTTTTGCAGCTGCTTGTTGGAGATTATCTCGAAGATCTTCAAGGTTTTGGTATGCAATATCAAGTTCTGGATCACGAACCATTCCCTGCTTTTCACGCATTGCGATTTGACTTTGTACTTCGGCAACCTTTTTTTGGAAATCTCTCATAATTTCTGCACTATTAATTGGAACAATATGAATGGAAACATCAAAGATTTTATCAAGATTGATAATAGGCGCCAACCAGCCTTCCGTGAGGAATTTAGGATAAGACATAACAAAATAGTTTTTTGCTATTTTGTCTCCAAGTTTAATAAATCCAGACCCAATTTCTACTGCTGATGGTGCAAGAATATCACGTAATTCCATTGCTGCAGAGCTATAAATATCTGCAGGAAGTACCGGAATAGGAACAGTGTTAGGATTATTCTTTTTTCCTCCAAAGAGGTCTGAAAATAAAGACATATAAAAGATAGATTAATTATTGAGCGCACCAACTGCACTGTGGAGTTCTCCTGGGTTAAATGTTGTTTGATAGAGCTCGATAAGCTCTGCTGTTTCGAGTTGTTTTGATTGAACACCCATTGCAGTGAGACCACTCTGAATTACTGCAATACGTTGTTCTATTTGTGAACGAGATTCTTCAAACCGCCGCATCTCATCACTGATTCCTGTTTCTGGTTTTTTACTTCCACCAAATAATCCGGAAAGAAAATTAGTTTGAGCAGTTGGTGTAATTCCTACACCACCAAATGGTACAATAATATAAAAATATTTTGTCATAATATTGTATTGCTCATTGAACCATCGGATGAATTCTATGTATTCTTTTGTTTGGATACGGAGAAGTTCCTCAGGAATTTCTTCAAGGCGTTTTTCAAGAGAAAGTAAATAAGGGCGAATATCGAGTCTCCGAGAGGAAGTTTGAATTTGGATTGCAAATTCAAGAGAGTTTAAAAAAGATTGAAATTGCATAACTGTTGCACGTTGTTCATCTGCAGACTTGAGACCTAAATTGATAGGTGTTGCCATAATTACTGCGCGCATTTCTCCAGATTCCAAAAGAGCAATTCCATCACGAATTTCTTTGATAGGTACAAAATTTTGGGAAGGTGTTCGAGCCATAAAATTTAATGAATTAATGATAACGAGTTTTATCGAGAATATCGAGATTTCGAGCAAGATCTTGAATGTTTTGTGTAGTGACTTGTTTCGGTGCAACTTTTGGAGTTTCTTGTGTTGAAGCTTGTTTCGGCGGGGTAGTTTTCTTTGGTACTTTCCGCCAAACATAGAGTCGATCCTTGGTTATGTAAACAATAAATGCTTGTGCGATTTTGATAAAAGGTTGATTGTTGAGTTTATAGAAAGCTAATGCCCAAGAAATTCCAGCAATAACAACAATAATTGGAATTGCAAGATAGATAGGAAGTAATTTATATACTGCAAATCCAAGTCCGCCACCACCTGCAATATAAATAAATTGCTTGAATGTGAGTGGTCCAAAAATTTTATCTTCGATATCAATAAATTGTGGTACTTCGAATCGCATAGATAACTACAGTGTATCATATTAAATAATTTCCGACCAAATTTTTACAAAACAAAAGCCTACACAGGAGGCTTTTGCTGATCCATAGATTGAATTGATGCGTCAATGATTTGCTTTCTTTGTTGATAAAATTTTTCAAGTTTTTCTCGACTACTCATTACGAGAGGTTCTTTCGTCGGAGTTTGTGTTACAGGAATTACATCGAGAGGTGTTGGTTCTGTATTTTGTGGATTAAATGTTAGAGGACTTATCGGAGAGTTCTGTGTTACAGAAATTGATTCATATGGAGATGTTTCTAAAATAGGAGAAATGGGCGTTGCTTCAATAGGTTGTATTGGTATAGAAACAGGTTCTGGAATGATAGGTTCTTGTTTTTGGATCATTTGAAATCCTGCATTTTCCATAATTGCAGTTTCTGACAATTCCTTTTTCTCTGGACCACCACGCACAATAAATTCATGAATAGGTCCAAAAATTCGTTCATTCACCTGCTCTACAATTTTTGTAGCTTCAGTTGGAGCAATGGCAAGCTTTGTAATAATATGATTGGTAAAATCTTGCCCATGAACAAGTCCTACAAGCACCATCATTGTCTCGTGTTGTAGTTCTTCGATTTCATCAATATGAAGCCCATACTGTTTTCCAATAGCAACGAGTTCTGTTGCCCAATCAAAAGACTGAATCGCTTGTTGATTGATAGGTGCAAGATAGGCTAATTGTTCATCGAGGTCTTTTCTGAGTTTCTCATTCATATAATTCAGTATACCAACATATTGCAAAAATTAAAAATAAAAAACAGGTTCTACCTGTTTTTTATTTTTTGCCTTTATTATTTGTATTACCACTTGTATTGTTGTTGTTTCCATAACTTCCTGTACCCATATTTTTATTTTGAATATGTGTTGATGCAGTTGCTACACGTGCTCTGGTAAAGTCTGGAATAATGCTACCTTTTTGGGCATTTTCTGCAGCTGTATTCATCATGCTGTATAACTCTTTATTTTGATCGGCAACTGTTTGTGCTAAATCAGCCTTGATTTTTCCAATATACTTTTCGGTGTCGTCGATTCGATGTTGTTGATTTGTTATATATTTCTTCTTCTCTTCTTTGATAGCATCTAACATTGAGTTGAGGTGGCCCATACCAGTCACTTCTTCAAATACTTCTTTCAAATCCTTCTCAACTTTCTTGATATCATCGAGAGTTTTCTTTTCTTTATCTATTTTTTCTTGAATTTTATCTGCTTCGATACTATTTTTACCATATTCTTTTTCTACGGATGTTTTTTGTTTTTGAAGTTCTGAAACTTTCTTTTCTTGCTCTTTTGTTTCTCCTTGTGCTCTCTTGTAATCTCTTCCACTGTCAGTATTTTCCGCTGCTATTTTATCGGCGTTAATTTGCTCTTCGGCTTCTATTAATGTGTAGTCTTCATATGCTAGATATGAATGAAGTTTATCTTCTTCTTTTTCGAGATTAGTTTTTGCTTTTTCAAGATCTTCTCGAGTTTTCGAAAGGTCGAGAGCTTTTGTTTCTAATCTTGTTTTTTCTGCTAACTTGTCATCTTGTGTTTTTGCAGTTTCGGTCGCAACCTTTTGGACATTTTCTGCATTTTTGAGTTTTGTTTCAATTTCTTTTTCTTGTTTTTTTAATTCTGCACTGTGTCCATAACCTGCAGTTTTTTGTTTTTCTCGATTGTCTGTGAGTTCTTTTTGGATATTTCCAACATCTGTATCTGCTTGCGCCTTGTTTCTCATTGCATCATCATAAGCACTTTGGTTGAATCCGAGATTCATAAGATCGGTATTGTTTTGTGCAATATCAGTATTTACCTTATTAATATCAGTATTTATCTGGTCAATAGCAAGTTCGTTCGCTTCGAGTTTTCCAGTAATATTGATAGTATTAACAACCAGTTGATTATTTGCTTCTGTTTTAATGTTGGTTTCTTCACTTGCTTTTGCTTGTTCTGCTGCTGTGAGTATTTCTTCTTGTTCTTTGCGTTCTTTTGCGTGCACTTCTGCCATATCAGCTGCAAGTGCGTCTGCATTTGCTTTTTTGCGATCTTCGTTCCATTGAACAGCTGCAGTGGTAGCCTTATCAAGATTTTCACGAATACCTCCTTCTTTTTTGAATCCTCCTTCTTTTTGTTGGAATTTATCACCAAGATCAATTTTTTCACCCATTGCTCCGGTGAATTTGCTAAATCCTTTCATTGCTGATGGACTATTACGCACATCAAATGTTGCAGCACCCATTCCTTTTCCTGTGTTGCGGAGCATTCGAGCACCCATTCCTTTAACGCCGCCACCTGCTTCTGCATTCATAAGTCCTGTACTGTTTCCAATCGCATTACCAGCTCTTCCGAGTGTTTGTCGTGCAAGGAGTGCGGTTCCGCCGAGTGTTTGTCGTGCAAGGAGTGCGGTTCCGCCTGTTGCGGCTCCGAGAGCTACACTTGTTGCCATTCCAGAAGCTTTCCCAGCTAGTTCTCCAATCTTTCCAGACATTTTATAAGCAATTGTTTTTCCTTGAACAAGGATAAAAGTAGAAGCTAGTAAAGGAAGCATGGTTGAAATAATTGTATATACAGCATTAGCTTCACCTCCACCAGAAGATGTTCCGGAAATAGTTCCGAGACTTCCAATTCCCATGACTGTAATTGCAAGATAAACAAAGAATAAATAAATAGGAGCAAGAAATGCTAGATTTGCAAAATTTTTAAGCCAATTTTGAAAGCCTATATAATCATCATTCTCTATAAAAGGTATTGCCCAAGAAACAAATGCTAGTGGCGAAAGAATCATTGAGAGCCAAAGTCCAACTATTCTTCCTAACCAAATAAACATCATTGAAACAAAGAGATAAATAAGTACAAAATATACAAAAAATGTTGCAACACCTAAAGCAAGATAAGTAACATACGCACCTTTTGTATCTTTTGTAATATCTGCATTAGTAATAATTTGTTGCGGGTTAGTATTCTCAACAATTCCAAATGATACAGATTTAATATCATTACTCTTCAAGAAAGAAGCCATTGCTCCTTTGTCGGGCATTGTAATAGTTATTTTATTGTAGAGAAGATGCGAAAATACATCTGCGGTTTGTATAATCATTCGACAGAAAAATAAACTAAAGTTTACCAAGAGTGCCATAATAATTACACGAGTCACTACTTTTTTTGGATCGAAATTTTTTCCACCAACATTTGTCTTGTTGAGAATTAACATGAATGCCGAAACAAAGAGTGCAAAGATGAATCCAATATTTGCAAAGTCTCGTATAATCACCCATCCAGAATAAATCATTTCACCAATACCTGTTTCATAACTTTTCCCATAAGTAGCAGGATTAATAGCAAGTTTCAAGAAAAAATCAGACAGGACTCCTACAATAGTTGCAACAAAGTTTGGAACAAGTCCTAATAAATAGACAGTAAATTGAACAAGATTACAGAGAAGGTTTGTCCATTTACATTCAAGTCCACCTTCAGTCATTTCTTCGTTTGTATTTGCTTGTTCTTGCTGTACTACAGTATTTTCTGTTGAATTATATGCAAAAGTTGCTATAGAATACCACTCTCTAAGACCATCTGTTTCACTTTCTGCTACCATAATGGCATAAAGCTTTTCTGGGTCGAACTTTTCGATGTTTCTATTCGGAAAAAACTCTTTTATAGTTTGAGGTGTATTATATTTTATAGTATATCTTCCCTCTGTAAAATTCGTCTCATCATCAATTGATTCCCATTCGCTTCCCTTATATTCAGTTAAGTTAGGATTCGCTACCTTTGCTTCTAATAAGTAAACATTCATATCATTTGAATAGTTACTTACATTTTCAGTGCTGCCATCATTTTTTATGAAGTTTACTGTAAATTCAAATAGGATGACATCTTTCCCTTGTTGGTTTTGTATTTTTACAGAAAGATTACTATATTCAATTTTGTCAGCTTCAGCTGCTTCAGTTTTTTTAATGATAGATTTGATTTGTGTTCCATCTTGATCTTTGTTCAACAAAAAAGTTACCGGTGAAAAAACTCCAGTAAGGATAATGAACATCATCATGAACGCGAGGAATTTTCGCATACTTACAAAAGATTATATCATTGTTCGTAACGATTGTGCAAGTAATTACTTATTTATTTTCAATTTAAAAAACACTCATTGAGTGTTTTTTAAATAAATTTTATCGTGAGATGAACGAGTAGTTGCTCGCTGTGTCAGTACTGTAAATAATCGCTCGTACATCTATGGCACTAATTCGTGTCCAATCAGTACTACAGGTAATTTCCTTTCCTCCATCAAGTGTTGAGTTAGGGAGAAAGGTAGTATTGAATAAGCGCCCCATTTCAAAATTATTAGCATATTCTTTCAAGAAAGTATTGAGCCCACAAAATGCAGTATCTGTTCCTGTTTGAGGATCTTTTTTATCAAGAAGTTCCCAAATATTACGAGCAGGTTGAGATTGGTATTTTTTTAGATATTCTTCTTGTTGTTGTGTAAGTGGACTATCCTCATCGTCTTCCCCATAATTTGGAGGAATTAACTCACTGTTGTCATAACAAGTAATAGAAAGATTTACTTCTCGTAGATTAAGACTTCCGCAATTAGGTATCCCAGATAATTTAAAATCATCGGAATTTGCAATAGGAGATCTAGCAAGTATTCCGCCTAATGCTGGAGTTTCAATAGCGTATTTCATTTCCAATGATTTAAAACGATTAATATTTTGCTCTAATATTTTTCTGAAATTTTCGTGAGCCTGAGGATCATTCAATTGTGCTGGTCGATTATTTTTTGCAAGTTCTCGTAATGTATTACAATCATCTAGGAATTTTTGAGATTGATCTTTAATGATTGCTATCTGACGAAGAGCATTCTCGGCTTGCTCTGCAGTATATGGAATAGAAACATCGTTCCGCAGTGCATAATATTCTGATCGAATTTCATTTTTGAAATTGAGGAATCTTTTTGCAGGTATTGTTTCGAGTGCTTGATTTTGGACAGTTGTTCCAATATTTACTCCTTCAGGCATTGTTTCTTGGTAGGTAGTAGATGGTCGATTCCATGCAGTATTCGCTTCTTCTGTCATGTAATTTTCTGGATTTGCCCAAATTTTCCACGCATTAGCAATAACAAAATCTCGCTTGATTGTCTCTGTTGTTGTTCCTGTTGGTAATCCAGCCATGAGATGGGCAGTTGCAAGGACAAAATCTTGATCAGTTGTTGTTGGTTCTTTGGTAATTCCAGTGAATTCTTGTGCCCATTGAATGAGTGACGTACGTTTTGCAGCGCTGAGTGCGGTCCAGTCGCCTGCAGTGAGCGGTATATCAGACGAGACAATTCCTTGATTGTTGGTAGGAATTTGGAGGACAGTTTTCTTGATCCAGCTTGTTACAATTGTTTTTCCATTTGTATCAAGTCGGTCCCACGACATAGTGGTAAATGGGATATTTCTCGGCATGTCAGGAAATATAGTCTCCAAACTTAACATACTTGCACTAACCTTCCCTTCAATTGAATAGAGTTGATTGAGGGTGATTTGTTTTTTGCTTAATTCTGATTTTGCAGTTTGATAATCTTTTCGAATATTGGTAATACTTTCAATATTTGCAAGCATGGCACCAGCAGCGGGAATATTTTGATTACTTGAGAGCATTGCCATATTCATATATAATCGTGCAGATTCAATACTTGCATCAATATTGTCGAGCGCATTGTTTTTTCGGATGGTTTTCCATTCTTTACCTTTGTCTTTTCGTTTTTCAAGTCGTTTGGTTTGCTTGCTAACATATGCAGAGAATCGTTCAGCGTATCCATAGTCAGGACCAGGAATACATTGATCAAGTTCTGCAATAACCACAGAGAGAGATCTATTTTTTTCATCTGTATTTGAAATTTGATCAAGGAAATTACGTATGTTATCAACCTCTGTTTGAGTTGCTTCAAGTGTTGGTTGAAATTCCTCGGACAGGTCTATAATAGTATTAGGAACTTGTGTCCATGGAATTGCTTGTCCATTTGCTCCAACTAACTCTTCTGGCCCACCAACAGCGGCACGATTAGCTTGGAAATTTGCCTTAAGTGCAGTGATTCCAGAACTAATTGTGGTGTTTATCAATTGAAGTAGGATAGTTGCAACCATTTCCGCTAATTCGTCGCCAGCAGTGAGTGCATCTGCTGCTGAATTAAGTGCAGTTTCAATTCCACTGGTTACAAATGCTGCTGGATTGGTGATCATTTCTTGGAGGCATCGTCCATAATTTTCTCCCATATCGATTGTTGTTCCGACAATTCCCATACCAACGTCCTTTTTCCCTTGTTTGATACTTGCTTCAAGTTGTTCGAGCTGAGTAACTTGAGGGTCTCTTGCGGCACCACCACTATTATTTGAGTCTCGTGCAATACCTGTAGTGGTTTCACTTTGAGGATTATCTCTTGCGGCACCACCACTATTATTTGAGTCTCGTGCAATACCTGTAGTGGTTTCACTTTGAGGATTATCTCTTGCGGCACCACCACTATTATTTGAGTCTCGTGCAATACC
>JACCDZ010077061.1_pt1 | contig 10930 bp, 7 predicted proteins | sample 7449551 | NCBI WGS metagenome assembly JACCDZ01 (sample SAMN15323452, study PRJNA562643) | freshwater metagenome | isolation source: river surface water | place: USA:Blue River Watershed | collected 2017-08-18
AACAAATACAGTAAAAAGCTATATTCCTGAATATTACGATGGAAAGAATCACCTTTTGCTAGCCCAAGACATATTGTATTGCATGCTGAATAAAGCCGATGAGGATTCAAATTATTGGATCTTTCAAGGGAATCTTAAAATTTACGATGTAGTTAATGCTTTAAATGATAATGCTTTGAAAAGTTGGTCAGTAAAAGCACACAAAGATTCCATTCAAATTGGTGATAAAGTGATTCTTTGGGTCAGTGGAAATAAAGCCGGATGTTATGCCTTGGCAGAAGTTACTTCTGGTATTTTTGAAGCAAAAGATGATGAATCCGAAATGAGATATTATGTCGATTCTCGTTTGAATGAAATAGCTAATAGAGTTTCAATTAAAATTACGCATAACTTGGCATCTAATCCAATTTTAAAAGACCAAATTCAAGGTATCAAAGATTTGAGTTCATTGAAGGTTGGATCACAGGGAACTAACTTCAAGGCAACAAAAATTGAATACAATACTTTCTTAAAACTTGCAGAAAGGAATATGACAAATAGAAAATACTGGTTGTATGCCCCTGGTGAAAACGCATCAAATTGGGATGAGTTTTATGAAAAAGGAATAATGGGATTAGGTTGGGATGAAATAGGTGATTTGACTCAATATAAATCAAGAGAAGAATTAAAAACAGCTTTGATTCAAGCTTATGGCGGAGAAGGTTCGAAAAAAAATGATATTTCAGCTAATGATGATTTCATAAATAAAGTATCAATTGGAGATGTTGTAATTGTAAAAAAAGGAAGGGGGGAATTATTGGGTTATGGAATAGTTACCTCTGATTATCATTATGATAAGAGTCGTGAAGATTTTCAAAAGATTCGAAAAATTGACTGGAAACTGAAAGGAAAATGGAATGTTGATTTCAGTTTAGTTTTGAAAACCTTAACGGATATTACAAAGTATAAATCGGAGCATCCAGATTATAATACCTTTTATGAACGATTATTAGGAATTATGGGAGTTGGTAAAACAAATAAAAATTATCGTGAAGATTTTATATTCTGGCTTGTGAAAAAGTATGGTGAAAATTCAGGTACCATAAGTTCATATATCAAGGCAATTGACATTTTATCTCAAATACTTGAAAAAGAAATATTTACAATTAACGATAATCAATATCTAAATTCTTTATACGAAGATTTATTAAGGGAACAAAAAAATATTAGAGGAAAGTATTATCATTCTGACGCTCCTTCATACGGTTCAAATGGTTTTTACTCAGCTTCTATAAAATCTTATAATGAATTTTTCACTAGCTTAAAAACAAGTATGTCTAATAATAACTTTATTAATTATCCTGTAAATCAAATCCTATACGGTCCTCCAGGAACTGGAAAAACATACGAATTAAAATCGTCTTACTTCCCAAAATATATAAGCGAAGAATCTTCTTTGACGGCTGAACAACATTTCAAAAATGTAGTTAGTGAGTGTTCATGGTGGCAGGTTTTAGCTGTTGCCCTTATTCAAACGGGAAAATGCAAGGTTAACGAACTTGCTAATCACAAATGGGTTGTGCAAAAGGCCATGCTCTCCAACTCAAATACAATTCGCGCAACAATGTGGGGACAACTTCAAAGTCACACTGTTGACAATTGTGAATTTGTAAATGTCAAATCGAAACAACAACCATTTATCTTTAATAAAACAAAGGATTCACAATGGGAAATCGTTGAAGAGGAATTAAAAGAAAAAGCTCCTGAGATTTATGAACTTATTGATTCCGTAGAAAAATTCAGTCCACGTGCGGATAAGAAATTCGATCGTTATTTTTTCACAACTTTCCACCAATCGTACAGTTATGAAGATTTCATCGAAGGAATAAAACCAGTTCTGGAAAACGAGGAAAGCGATGGTTCAGTGGCATATCGCATAGAAGATGGAATCTTCAAACAAATTTGCAAAAAAGCAGAGATTGATCCAGAAAATCAATACGCTATTTTCATTGATGAAATCAACAGAGGAAATATTTCAGCCATTTTTGGTGAACTTATAACTCTTATCGAACAAGATAAAAGAAAAGGAGCAGAGAATGAAATGTCGGTGATTTTACCGTACTCTAAAAAAGTATTTTCTGTTCCGCGTAACTTAGATATCATCGGCACCATGAACACTGCCGACCGCTCTGTAGAAGCCTTGGATACAGCCTTACGAAGACGTTTTAGCTTTGTGGAAATGCTTCCCAAACCAGAATTGTTAGAAGATATAGAAATTGAAGGAATCGAACTGAAAAAATTGCTCGAAACTATCAACGAACGCATTGAAGTGCTCGTAGATCGTGACCATACCATTGGTCATGCATTCTTTATAAACGATACTACAATAGAAGACCTAAGAAACACCTTTGCAAATAAGATTATTCCACTCCTACAAGAATATTTCTATGGCGATTACAGCAAAATGGAGTTGGTCATCGGTTCGGCATTTTTTGTAAAAAAGGAAGTGTCAAAAGTGAAATTTGCCGTAAAATCGGATGATTTTGAAGCAGAAGGACAGGTCTATCACATTAAGAATATTTCTGATATAACTGTTATGTCAGATGAAGATTTTATAAAAGCTCTTAACCAATTGATCGGAGAAGAGGATTGAATTCTATAGATGTATATGAGCATGGTCGATTGATAATCGATGAAGAGACGTTTACCCGTGAACACTGGGAAGCCTTTGTTAAATTGAATACAGTTCACAACGGTGAATATTTTGATGTGCTTCACAATGGGTTGAAATTCAAGCAATATGTGGGAGTAATTCAGGTAGATGGTTTGCTCGTTCACATTCACCCAAAGGCAGACAAAGAGGATTCAGACTCAGCTTGGAAAGGAGTTTTGTTGAAAATGCTCAAGGCCTGCGGCAGAGTAAAAGCACAAGCTACCGGAAACGCACATTTGCGTAAGCAGAACATCAATTTACTGGAAATTTATTTCGATTATTACCTTACGGAGTTGGAAGGCTTGCTGCATAGTGGTTTGGTCAAAAAATACCGCAAGGAAACCAACAATATTAAAGCACTCAAAGGAAAGTTGGAGTTTGCTGGAAATATTCGCAAAAACCTTGTTCACCGTGAACGATTTTATACTACTCATCAAGTGTATGATGTGAATCACAAATTGCATCGTGTTTTGGCTCATGCGCTCAATATTGTAGGTCAATTTACACGAGGAACCCGACTAAATGATCGTTGTAGACGCGTTGAGTTGTCTTTTCCAGAAGTGGATGTAATTCTACCAACATCCGCTTACCTTGAATCCATAAAATTGGATAGAAAAACATGCGTTTATGAACGAGCATTGGAGTTGGCAAAATTTATCATACTCAATTATTCACCTGATATCAACCAAGGGCAACGTAAAATGATTGCCTTGCTTTTCGATATGAATGAATTGTGGGAAGAGTACGTCTTAAAAATATTGAAGAAATACAGCAGAGAGCATCCAGCTGAAGGATGGCAAATTACGGGACAAGAATCACGCTTATTTTATGGCGCCTACCGTACCATTCGCCCCGATATTGTTTTGCGAAAAGGAGAAGAAGTGTTTATCCTCGATACCAAATGGAAACGACCATTCAACAAAGCAGCAAGCATTGAAGACTTACGTCAGATGTATGCCTATGCACGCTTTTGGCAAACGAACAAGGTTATGCTCCTTTACCCAGGCGAACCCTATGACAGTGGTTACAAAACTTATCCCAATTTAAATGATCATGAAACAGATCATCACCAATGTAAAATTGCCATGGCGAGTGTTTTGAAAGATGGTACGTTATCGGATTGCTTGGCGGAGGAAATTTTGGGTTTGCTGCGTGAAGAGATGCCTATTTAAAAAAAACGTTTCTAATCTATGAAAGCACCAACTCAAACTTTTCTCTTTTTGTTTTTATTTAGCATTCTTACCTTTTTTCTCCCCTCCTGCGATTTCAAGAAATCCGATTCAGCAGGTGGAACTTATGTCAAACCCTCTGTTAACTACAAAGGTCAAACCCGCAAAGGGCATGTCCGTAGAAAAGTAAGCACCGATAAAAACGCCATTAAAAACCGAAATCGGTCACGGTATTACTACCAAACGAGGGGGAAATATAGGAGGAAGTGATTATCTTTACATATAACAATCATCGAATTTTATGAGCCAACTAGACAAATCCAATAACCTAGATTTAGTAAAAGAAATTTCGTTATACATAGAGGAGAGCAAACAGCAGTTGGCTATTACCGTTAATGCAACACTAAGTTTGTTGTATTGGCAAATAGGAAAACGAATTAATGAGGAAATACTTCAAAATCAACGCGCGGAGTACGGGAAGGAAATTGTCTCCGCATTGTCCGAACAATTAACTATTGATTATGGATCAGGATGGAGTAAACGACAATTACATCATTGTATTCGTTTTGCTGAGGTTTTTCCTGACTTTGAAATTGTGCACACACTGTGTTCACAATTAAGTTGGTCTCATTTACGACTGATTATTCCAATGCAAGATACACTAAAAAGAGATTTTTACATTGAAATGTGTAAGCTGGAAAAGTGGAGTACACGCAGATTGCAAGAGCGCATTCAATCAATGCTCTTTGAACGAACAGCCATCAGTAAAAAACCTGAACAGACAATCAAAAATGAATTAGCGCTCCTAAATAAGGAACAAAAATTAAGCGCCGATTTGGTTTTCAAAGATCCTTATGTGTTGGATTTTTTAGGATTAAAAGACACCTATTCAGAAAAAGATTTAGAATCTACAATCATAGCTGAATTACAAAGATTTATCTCAGAGTTAGGTAGTGATTTTGCTTTTTTAGCTCGCCAAAAACGAATCACGATTGATACAACAGATTATTACATTGATTTATTGTTTTACCATAGGCGATTGAAATGTCTAGTTGCCATTGATTTAAAAATTGGAAATTTTGAAGCTTCATACAAAGGGCAGATGGAGTTGTATTTGCGTTATTTAGAAAAATACGAACAAGTTGAAGGAGAAAATTCACCAATAGGTTTAATACTGTGTTCAGGTAAAAATGAAGAACACGTTGAATTGCTTCAATTAGACAAAAGCAATATTCGAGTAGCTGATTATTTAACTGTATTACCTTCACAAGAAGTTCTAAAACAAAAACTCCATCAAGCGATAGAAATTGCTAGAAAAAGATTTCATTCAGAATAGAAAACCAGCGAACTATGTTGATATTGAGTTCTGAAAGTTAGCACTAATAAAAAAGCCATAAAAAACCGAAATAGGTCTAAGTATTACTACCAAACGAGGGGAAAATATAGGAGGAAGAAGAGTTGATTTTGATTCCAGCTTAATACTGGATTAACTTTATCGATTCTTTTGAATCGCCACATTGAACATGCATAAAATAGATCCCCGGATGATTCAATCGAAATTCAAATCGATCAGAAATGGTTGTTGTTTGTAAAACCTGTTCACCGAGCGCATTGAATACGCTGATTTCTTTCTTATCCAGCGTGTTGGATTGAAATTGAAAAAAATCAAAGGTAGGATTCGGAGCACAACTAATTTCAAATGGAGCTTGATTTTCTGTTACATCCATGGTTTGTATATAGCAATCTTGATACGTGTTATTAATCCATTTCAATTCAGTGCCTTCGGAATAGCACAATAAATCGGGCAAATAATCAGCTGTACAAACAAAAACTTTATTTTCAGTGGGCCCAAAAAGGTTTCCAATTCCTTCTATCCATATTTCCGGATTATTGAAGTAGGGCGTGTTGAAATACCAATGTTTTCTGGTGACGCCAAAATAATCATGATAAGCAATTGAATCCACAACCATTTCTACTCCGCAATTGGGGTACGGATTTCCAAAAGCACTTGCCACTTTTGCAGTATCACCCACTTGAAGACTAAAGTCGTACAATAATTCATCTTGATTATTGATGAGCCAATATACGCGTTTCAGAATCGTATCCTCTCTAAATAATCCGACGTTGTACCAATAGCTTAGAGTGGAATCAGGGGAGAATTTTAATACGGCATAGGTTTGATTATTCACGATGCTATCTTGTCGAAACTGATAAATCTGGGTGTAACAACTATTAGGTGCAAATCCACTCCATTGACCCACATGCCAAATTTTAGCAGTGTCTATAAATGATTGGGTATGGCCAAATTCTGAAATAAGAAACACGAATAAAAGCAAGGCAAGAAGTTTCATAAGCTCAGTGTTGGAACATTAATGCATATACACCAAAATAAAGGAAACAATGAGCAATCCGATGAGGTGATACGAAGTGTTGATGAAGAATAATTTCCAACTTTTCATTTGCCAAGTAACTGCCCCTAAATCTTGTGGAACGTAAAAACCAAGCCAAGTAAAAAAGGCAGACATCACGGCAGCTTGACCTTGGTCAATGAAATTACCTGCATGACCCCACGAACGTGCATCCCAAGCAAGGATATTGTGCGAAAGAACAAACGCCAAAAGAAAATTACCAATTAAATTGAGTATCAAGCTCCGGATTAAAAATCCTTTAGGTACTTCCATGTCGCGTGAAAATCCCATTTCTTTGGCCCAAACTTTACCGAATAGGGGAGTGTACCACAAAAAGCCGAGAAAAAACATAGCGAGGGTTGCTAATCCTATAGCAACGAAGTTTAGTTGAATGATTGGTTCCATAGTGCAAAGTAATTTGAAATAAAGATAGGATAAAAAAGGAGATAAGTGGCAATGACCTTAATTGATAAAATTGATTTTACTCTGTTATAAAGTGATTTAAAGCCTTGTTCCAACGATAAAATACTATTTCAGGTATCGAAATGTTCGAACTCCTTTTACTATTCTCAATGGTTCATTCTCTGAATTGCTAGTCACAAATAGATTTTCGCGAATTTTAATCTTGTTTTTTTTCCACCACACTAACTCAATTGTTCCGTGGCAATAAAATTCAATTTCATGGCATGTTCCAAAACACCAATCACTCATGTCAGCACTCAATATCGATGATTGCAACACAACGTTGGCTTTTCTGTTTTTTACAAATGCTGCTGAATCTTTGATGGAAATGGTTAAGTAAGTGGTGATTTCATCATCAGCAGCTGCGGGTATGTCAAATCTAAATTCGTGACGTAATAGCCAATTAGTTTTAAGTTGTGCATATACATATTCCTTTTGATAACGATAATGCTTGAAATTCAATAAATTGGCTTTTTGACAACTTATGAATAAGAGGGGAATTAATAAAACAAAACACAACTTTTTAACTAGGAACAAAAATTTAAACAAGTTTAATAAAGTCAATTCAATGAAAGAGAACAACATTTCCAAAATCACAAAAGACAAAATTATCTTTTTATCATTCTTTTGGTCGTCAACACGTGATTGTCTTGAATAACTCGAATAAAATAGGTGCCTGCCGATAGGTGACTTAAATCCAATGTTGATTTATCTGCAATAGAGTAGGTACATAGGATCTTTCCTGATAGGTCTTGTATCTCAACTTGATTGTTTTCTAAATTTTTCGAAAGTTGAATCGTTACAATATCATGGGTAGGATTTGGATAAATGTTAAGTTCAGATTCATAAGTACCCAATACAGAAGCCGAATTTTCATAAATCACTTCAAATACAAAATCCTTAGTGGTCACGCCAACTGGTGTACCATTGTCCGTGGCCGTTAGACTAACGTGATAAATACCGGGTGTTACCCCAGTAGCATTGAACGAAGCTTGAATTTCGTAATATTGATCACTAAGCGGATTCAAACTATAGTTGAATGCTCCTGCAGGTGCATCAGAAGTTGTTGAGATTTGGATATTCTGTCCAATTTCAGGTGTCATAACACCAATAATGAAATCAGTAGAATTTAAGCTTTTTAGCGTGTCGCCGGTAATTACATTGATCGTATCACAAATAGCGCTGCTGATTAATAATGGTGGGGTATTGGTCGTTGTTATTCCGGCAACATTAAAATAAATTTCTTGCCCATCTAGAAAATCCACGCCATCCAAATTATTGGTTGGGCCATCAAAGGAAGTACCTGATTGAACAAATTGTCCAACTTGAAAATAATCGGTTCCATTTCCTACGTTTACTCCAACTGTGGCAGGAGTACCTCCAAACCCGCCTATTCCGCTAGATGCATCACCAGTTGTCCATTGCATATCTTCATAACAAAAAGAAACATTGCCTCCTGCCGAAATTAACGAATCAGACCCATTGGAAATGATTAATTGAAAAGTAGAAACAAGGTCATCGTGCATGTTAAAATAACCAACTTGGTTCCAGTTAATGATTAAAGCGGTTGGTGTAACTTTATACCAAACATTACCTCCATTACCAAGTAAATTCCCTAAACTATCCATTCCACCTCGTGTATCTACATCCGCCCAAAATGGTGCAATCATGTTGTAAGAAGAATCGGGGAAAGAGTTTGAAGACCAGGTCATGTAAGGAGACACAAAAGAAATATTTCCGTTGTTGTTGATGTACAATGAATTGTATTGGTTCCCATAAAAATCAAACGTAAAAGGAAGATTAATCAATCCGGAAGAGCCATCATCATTCGGTAACATGGCTAAGGAAAAAGTTGAGTCTAACGGAACCATACAATTGCACGTACCATTTTTTTCTATACCTCCATTGTATCTGATATTGGAAGGAAAAGCAAGATCAGAAAAATTGTAACGAACATTCGGGTCTATTAACCCTGCTTGTTTCATTTCTTGGTATTCTGCTTTGGTCACAGTTACTGTGTTTTGACCGTATGCTACTGATACAGAAAACAATACAATGCATAGAATTTTTTTCATGGAATATTAGTTTAGTTGTCCTTAGACTTGGAATCAAATATTAGGGTTGCCTTAAAAGTAATAAAAAATTAACAGTAGCTCCATATTTCTTACTCAAATTTCTATTGGTTGGTGTAGACATTAGCATGTTGATTTTTTGATTTTTCTTGTAGAATGGATTTCCCACACAATCTATTCCTCATCTCCCTCAATTTTTCTACCTTTGCTCTCAAATTTTTATAACATGACGGTTTCTGAAATTCGCCAGCAATTTTTTGATTTTTTTGCCAGTAAAGGGCATGCTATTGTTCCTTCTGCCCCAATGGTTGTTAAAAATGACCCAACGCTGATGTTTACAAATGCGGGGATGAATCAATTCAAAGATTATTTTTTGGGATACCAAGTTCCAAAAGACAGGCGTGTGGCAAATTCGCAAAAATGTTTACGCGTTTCAGGTAAACACAACGATTTGGAAGAAGTTGGGGTAGACACCTACCACCATACCATGTTTGAAATGCTAGGGAATTGGTCTTTTGGTGATTATTTCAAAGAAGAAGCCATTTCTTGGGCGTGGGAATTGCTAACGGAGGTGTATAAAATTCCTGTGGATCGTTTATACGTTACTGTTTTTGAAGGTGACGCCAAGGATAATGTGCCCCAAGACGCAGAGAGTTTTGCCATCTGGAAAAAATTCATCGCAGAAGATCGGATTATTTTAGCTTCGAAAAAAGATAACTTTTGGGAAATGGGCGATACAGGGCCTTGTGGACCATGTACCGAAATTCATGTTGATTTAAGGGATGAGAAGGATCGCGCTGCCACCAGTGGTAAAGAGCTTGTAAATAATGATCATCCACAAGTGATAGAGATTTGGAACAACGTTTTCATGCAATTTAACCGAAAAGCAGACGGTTCGCTCGAGTCATTGCCCGCTACCCATGTGGACACAGGAATGGGATTGGAACGATTGGCCATGGCATTGCAAGGAAAACAAAGTAATTACGATACGGATTTATTTCAAACCTTGATCCAACACATGGTTCGTGTTTCAGGAATTTCCTATGGAAAGTCAGAAGAAACAGATATTGCATTGCGTGTAATTGCGGATCATGTTCGAACAATAGCATTTTCAATTGCCGATGGTCAACTCCCAGCAAATAATGGAGCAGGATACGTTATTCGACGCATTTTACGAAGAGCAGTGCGATACGGCTACCAAACATTGGGATTGAAAGAATCTTTTTTAAGTGATTTAGCATTGGTTCTTTGTGATTTAATGGGGAATCCATATGAAGAATTGATTCGACAAAAAGACCTCATTGCCAAAGTGATTCGGGAAGAAGAAAATAGTTTTTTCAGGACACTCGAACAAGGAATTAAGCGAATGGATGATTTGATGAACCATTCCAAAAGCAAAAATGAAACCACAATAGCCGGTGAAGCCGTATTTGAATTATATGACACCTATGGTTTTCCGGTTGATTTAACTTCATTAATTGCACGAGAAAATGGCTTGACTATAGATGAAGAAGGTTTTCAGAAAGAACTTCAAATTCAAAAAGATCGTTCGAGGGCTGCAACTGCCGTTGAAGCGGATGATTGGGTGCAAGTGAATCCGGATGTGACCACTGAATTTATTGGCTATGATCATACTTCTGCTTCCGTAAAAATTATAAAATACCGGAAAGTATCGCAAAAACAGAAAACATTTTTTCAGCTTGTATTGAATCAAACTCCTTTTTACCCTGAAGGGGGAGGACAAGTAGGAGACCAAGGAATCCTTTCGAAGAATGAGGAGAAGATTATTATTTTCGATACGAAAAAGGAAAACAATTTAATCATCCACTTGACTGAAAAAATTTCAGGTGATTTGACGGGTGATTTTCATGCTCAAGTGAATGTTGCACGCAGAGAGGCTTGTTCGTTGAATCATTCTGCAACTCATTTACTCCACCATGCGCTCAGAAAGGTTTTGGGAACACATGTAGAACAAAAAGGATCATTGGTGAATGCTGAAAATTTACGATTCGATTTTTCGCATTTTGCTAAAATCACTGAGGAGGAAATGGACCAGATTGAAACGCTTGTTACCCATGCGATCCATGCAAACATTTCCTTGGATGAACGCCGAGCAGTGCCAATTGA
>JACCDZ011070521.1_pt1 | contig 10927 bp, 10 predicted proteins | sample 7449551 | NCBI WGS metagenome assembly JACCDZ01 (sample SAMN15323452, study PRJNA562643) | freshwater metagenome | isolation source: river surface water | place: USA:Blue River Watershed | collected 2017-08-18
GCGGCGGCTGATAACGCAACATCACCCATCCCAGCGGATCCATGATGAGCCATGGCGACACATCCGAGCGCAACAGGCCAGTATTTGCCAAGTGTTGCCTCGTCAATGACACGACCCTGATATCAGCAGAGCTCGGAGGAAGCACCACGTCTGCACTCCCCTCAGCTCGAATCAGGAGCAAACCGACACGACCGCGCTCACGCCCTAGCGTCGCTTGCAAGCGCGGCAATGTCTGTAATGTCTGAACACAACTGGCATCACAACTGACCGGCAGCACATAACTCACCCACCAGCGACCTTTCAAATCCGCCTGCTGCACCACAGAAAAATGCTTGCGCAGCTCCACTGGCGGTGTCAGCAACTCACCCTTATTGGTCGCGCCACCCCCTACCCAATGACGATCATAGGCTAACTGCCCAATCACAAAGGGCAGCGTAAAGCTGAGCAATAGCGCCAATACAACCCCGCGAGCAGAGCCTTTTTGCGCCTGCTTCACAGAGCTTTTGCGGCGAAGCAGGCGCAACCAGCACAAACACCAAGTAATCGCTAAGGCCAGCCACTGAAAAGCATATGCACGGTGCCTATCGGGACCCATTTGCTGACTGGCACTGGGCAACCAGTCGCGGTAATAGCCAAAGCCGGCCTGCGGACTTAAGCGCACAACCCAAGGCAGTAGCTGCGTATCACAACGTTGCTGCCACTCGTCCAAATCAATTCGCCCTGCTCGCCAAACGCCGTGTAGCTGCTCGCTGCCGCCGGCAACAAAGAATCTGGCCGGCTGTTGTAAATCACCCATGATGATCTCATGCCCGTTTAACGCGGATGGCACAGCCGGACCTTGCTGACGATCGCTAGGCAACCAGCCTAGGTTCACCAGAATAGCCTGGCCGCCAACATCCAGTTTGAATAACTGATGTAGCTGATAGCCGGTCTGCCCTAAGGCCGGCTGATTGTCGAGCGCTACCCGACAACTTGGGTCGAAATGCCCCGATAAGCGAACCTTCTGGCCAGCCTGCCACTGCTTAACAGCATTTCCGTCAAGCCAAGGCGCCTTGGCTACAGAAACGCTCGCCTGTTGCTGCAACCAAAGTGCTTTCTCATTAGCTCGGCGCCACTGCCAAGCAGACAAGGACAACAACAAGGCAGCCCCCAGCAAAACAACCACACCCCAACAGACTTGCCGCTTAACCGACAAACCGTTCGTCATGTCAGCCATGACAGGCACCGCCGCAGTCTTATACTGGCTGCTCCTGTTGCCATTATCGGAGCCACACTTTGGCCATCAAAATTGTCATTCTGCTCGCACTGGGTCTGGTTGTCTGGCAGCTCGCTTCTGCCCTGAAAGCATTGTCACGCGGTGCCGATGGCGACCCGCAGCGCATGCTGCAGGCCCTGAAAATGCGCGTGATGTGGTCCATCATTATTGTTGCCGCATTATTTGTGATGGGCGCCTTGGGCGTAATCGACCCCCACGGCTTATAACCAGTAAACCACCACAAACAGGAACAGCCAGACCACATCCACAAAATGCCAATACCAGGCTGTTGCTTCAAACGCGAAGTGATTGCCTGGTGTGAGATGCCCTTTCAGCGTTCTCAGCGTCATCACAATCAACATGATGGTACCAATCGTCACATGCAGGCCGTGAAAGCCCGTCAACATGAAGAAGGTCGATCCGTACATGCCTGACTGCAAGGTCAAGCCCATCTCGGTATACGCGTGGTGATATTCAAAGGCCTGACAGCCGAGAAATATCACGCCCAAACCAGCTGTCAGCGCCAGAAAACCCATCTGACGACGACGATCACCAATCAGCAGCGCGTGATGTGCAATCGTCAGTGTGACCGACGAAGTCAGCAAAATGACTGTATTAAGGAAGGGCAGACCCCACGGACTCATGGCATGGGTGATATCGCCGCTAGGCATTTTCACCAGCGGCCACAGAGCTTGGAATTGCGGCCAAAGCAGCTCATGCGTCATGACGCCTTTGCCCTCGCCAGCCAGCCAGGGAACGCTGAGCACGCGCGCGTAAAACAAGGCGCCAAAGAAAGCCGCAAAAAACATGACCTCGGAGAAAATAAACCAGGTCATGCCTTGGCGATAAGAGATGTCCATTTGGGCCGAATTCTTATTGCCCAAACTTTCGCGAATCGTGTCGCGAAACCAGAGGTACATGAACAAAAATACGCCGCACAACCCCACTGGCAAAAGGAAATTCAAATGCCCCGTGTTCGCCGCAATACCTGACAGGCTGTGATTCTGAATAGTATTGCCCGCCCCGATCACCAGAACAAACAGGATGAACGAGCCCATGATGGGCCAAGGGCTGCTTTCCGGCACGAAGTAGTTCACCGGCTTGTCGTTGCTCTTCAGCGTTTCTTGTGGCGATGACATGCAACACTCCTTTACCCGCAAAGAATTTATTTAGATCTTCTGCTCGGCATCCGGCTGACGGTAAAAGCGATACGCCAGCGTAATGGTCTTGATGTTCGCGGGCAAAGCCGGGTCGATATACAAAACTACCGGCATATCAACGACCTGCCCTGCCTGCAATGTTTGCTGCTCAAAGCAGAAGCATTGCGTTTTCTTCACAAACTCGGTGCTAGCTGCGGGCGAAATCGAGGGGATAGCTCGACCTGTTACCGCTTTGTCAGCCAAATTCTCAACATGAAAGCTGATGCGCTGAATCTGCCCTGGATGCACCTCGATAGACTTCAAGTTGCCGCGAAACGTCCACGGCAAGCCCGCATCCACAGAGGTTAAAAACTCCAGTGTTATGGTGCGATCCAGCTCTTCGGCCGGCTTGTTGGCCATCGTGGCCAACAGTGGTTTGCCGTTGAGGCCCGTGAGCTCACAGAACGCCTTGTAAATCGGCGGCATCGCGAAAACAGCAAAGGCAAACATGCCGACAACTCCCACCGCCAGCCAGCTCAACTGCTTTTTCTGTGGCGATGGGCTCATGTCTGGCATATCACTTAATCACGGGCGGCTGAGTAAAGCTGTGATACGGAGCCGGGCTTGGCAGCGTCCACTCCAGACCATCCACAGCCTCCCAGGGATTAGCTGCTGCCTTGGGCTGGCGCTTGATCGTGAGCAAGACAGCCAAGAATAACAATTGACTAGCACCGAACCAGAATCCGCCAATGGATATCCAGAAGTTCAGGTCGGCGAACTGCATGGAGTAGTCGGCGTAGCGACGCGGCATGCCGGCGAGGCCGACGAAGTGCATTGGGAAAAACAATAGATTCACAGACAACAGCGAGCTCCAGAAGTGCAGCTTGGCGAGCGTGGTGTTGAACATGTGGCCGGACCACTTCGGCAACCAGTAATAGGCTCCGGCAAAGATCGCGAAGAGCGAGCCGGTGACCAATACATAGTGGAAGTGCGCCACCACGAAGTAAGTATCCTGATACTGGTAATCAGCCGGCGTGATGGCCAACATAAGACCAGAAAAGCCACCAATGGTGAACAAGACCACGAAGGCGATGGCAAACAACATGGGCACTTCGAAGGTCATCGAGCCCCGCCACATGGTGGCAACCCAGTTGAACACCTTCACGCCGGTAGGCACCGAAATCAGCATAGTCATGTACATGTAGAACAACGAGCCGGCCAGCGGCAGGCCAGTGGTGAACATGTGGTGCGCCCAGACCACAAACGACAGCAGTGCAATAGAGGCGGTGGCATAGACCATGGAGGCGTAGCCGAACAGCGGCTTGCGCGCGAACACCGGAATAATGGCCGAGACGATCCCGAACGACGGCAGGATCATGATGTAGACCTCGGGATGCCCGAAGAACCAGAAAATATGCTGGAACATGACCGGGTCACCGCCACCGGCAGCATCGAAGAAGCTGGTACCGAAGTGACGGTCGGTGAGCATCATGGTCACAACGCCTGCCAGCACCGGCATCACCGCGATCAGCAGGAAAGCGGTGATCAGCCAGGTCCAGACAAACAACGGCATTTTCATCAGGGTCATGCCGGGGGCACGCAGGTTGAAAATGGTGACGACGACATTGATGGCACCAAGGATGGACGAGATGCCCATGAGGTGAACCGAGAAGATGAAGAAGTCCGTGCTAGCTGGGCCGTAGGTGGTGGAAAGCGGCGCGTAGAAGGTCCAGCCGAAGTTCGGTGCAGCGCCCATGCCCATAACCGACATGGCTACTGAGCCGAGCAGGATGGTGAAGGCGAATGGCAGCAGCCAGAACGAGAAGTTGTTCAGACGCGGCAAAGCCATGTCCGGCGCGCCGATCATCATCGGCACCATCCAGTTCGCAAAACCGGTGAAGGCCGGCATGATGGCGCCGAAGACCATGAGCAGACCATGCACTGTGGTCATCTGATTGAAAAAGTCTGGCTGCACCAATTGCATGCCGGGATACATCAGCTCAGCGCGAATCACCATGGCAGCACAGCCGCCACAAAGCAGCATGATCAGTGCAAACACGAGGTACATCGTGCCGATGTCCTTGTGGTTGGTGGTCGTGAACATGCGCAGCAAAAACGGTTTCAAGGGCGCGTGATGGCCATGATCATCATGGCCATGGGCGGCCGTGCTGTGTGACATAGCTTCTGCGCTCATTTAGCAAACTCCGAAGGCTGGACGAGATCACCTGTGGTGTTACCCCAGGCATTGCGTTCATAGGTAGTGACAGCCGCCATTTCGCGTGGTGTCAGAATGGCTTTCCAGGCCGGCATGGCATTCTTGCCTTCCAAGATGATGTGGATGTGGTCTTTCAAATGCGCCTTATCGTTGGCAATTTTGCTGCCCTTGAGCGCCGGGAACATCGGCGGCAAACCTTCGCCGTTGACCTGATGGCAAGCCGCGCAGCGTGCCACATAGACCTGCTCACCCTCCTTCACTCCAGCCTCCAACGACGGGAACTTGTAGTCCACGGATGCTGCTGCTGCCTTGGCATCCGCCGCAGCGCGGGTCTTGGCCTCAGCCAGCCAGATTTTGAAATCAGCCTTTGACTTAACCTCGACCACAATTGGCATGAAGGCGTGATCCTTGCCGCAAAGCTCGGCACAGCGACCCCGGAAAATACCTTCCTTGCCGACCGGAACATCCGCCCAGATTTCATTCACGAAACCCGGCACCGCATCGCGCTTGAGGGCAAAGTCAGGTACCCACCAAGCATGAATGACATCGTCTGAGGTAATCAGGAAGCGTACTTTCTGGCCACTCGGAATCACCAGCGGGCGATCCACCTCCATCAGATAATTGGGGTGACTATTGAAGTCTGGCGTATTGCCCGAACCGAAGCCCTTGCCTTGGCGCTCGTACTGCTCACGCGGGGTAGACAGCACAGAATAGAACGACACCCCAACATCTTTGTCATTATCGTAAGTCAGGTATTCGTAGTTCCATTTCCACTGCGAGCCAGTAACGCGAATGGTCATGGTCGAGTCACCGGTATCGTTCATGGCAACCAGCACTTTCGTGGCCGGAATAGCCATGCCGATCAGGATAATGAACGGAATAATGGTCCAGATGATTTCGACCACGGTACTTTCGTGGAAGTGCGCAGCCACGGCACCTTTGGACTTGCGATGATGCAGAATCGACCAAAACATCATGCCGAATACGCCCAGACCGATGGCGATACAAACATAAAGAATGGTGCGATGAAGATGAAAGACCTGCTGACTGATATCTGTCACGCCAGGAGTCATATCCCACGAAGTGGCCACAAGCAGCGGCGACAACAGTATTAGCGGAATGCCCAACAACAGACGAACAATGACAGTGCTCCGCATGCAACGACCCTCGACTGGTGTCTGAACCACGAGTGGACTGCGCAGCGGCTTGGGGAGTTACGGCCGTCGAGCGCGCCCACCTCTATTTATGTGACTGAGAGTAGGCTGTCCGCTAGCCATGTGTCCACACAGTCATGCTATTTATGCATTACACAGTCGATGGTCGGCAGAAGAGTTCCGACGAAAGTCGCGACCTTGCATCTGAAACTTGGCTTTTCGTCTTAACTTCGTCAAATCGGTGGCATGCAACGATTGCAGACTACATAGTCATTGGGTAAGGTGACGACCATGAATGAAACTGCAAATTTTGCAGTTTGGCCGTGGTTCGCCGAAGTTGCCGTCAAATAGTGTGTGGCAACTCCCGATTTCCGCCAAGCCCTCTGCACAATCCGGATTACTGACATGCCCGCAATTCTGGTGCTCAACGGCCCGAACCTGAACCTTCTTGGTAAGCGTGAACCCGGCCTTTATGGCAGTGACACACTGGATGCCATCAACAAGCGCCTACAGACCCAGGCAGAGAATGCCGGCAGCAGCCTGGAGTGCTTTCAGAGCAACCACGAAGGCGCGTTGGTGGATCGCATTCATCAAGCCAGCCAAGATGGCACTCGCTTTATCGTGATCAACCCGGCCGCATTTACGCACACCTCCGTCGCCTTGCGCGACGCATTGCTCGGCGTCAGCATTCCCTTTATTGAAGTGCATTTGTCCAACGTTCACGCACGAGAGGCTTTTCGTCAGCACTCGTATCTGTCGGACAAGGCCGTTGGTGTTATTACCGGCCTCGGCGCACTTGGCTATGAACTTGCATTGACCTATGCACTGCGCGATCTGCGCACCGCCCACTAATTTTACTTTCAGGAGTTACCCATGGATATTCGCAAGATCAAGAAGCTGATTGAGCTCGTCGAGGAATCCGGCATTGATGAGCTGGAAATTACCGAAGGCGAAGAGTCAGTACGCATTGCCCGTAACCGCCCGCAACAAGCCATGCATTACAGCTTGCCCAGCGCACCCGCTCCGGCTGCTGCCCCTGTTGCCGCTGCGCCAGCGCCAGCAGTCGTTGCAAACGCAACCAAGGGTACTGCTGTTGCAGCCAGCGAACCGAGCACACAGGGTTTTGTACAACGCTCCCCGATGGTAGGCACGTTCTATCGCTCCCCAGCACCGGGCGCTGCGCGCTTTGCCGAAGTCGGCAAAACCGTCAAAGTCGGTGACACGGTCTGCATCATCGAAGCCATGAAAATGATGAATCAGATCCAGGCTGACAAAGCTGGTGTGATCGAAAGCATTCTGGTCGAGGACGGCCAGCCGGTCGAGTTCGATCAACCGCTCTTCACTATCGTCTAAGCGGAGATCACCCTTATGTTGGACAAGGTGGTCATCGCCAACCGTGGCGAGATTGCATTGCGCATCCTGCGTGCCTGCAAAGAGCTGGGCATCAAGACTGTCGCTGTTTATTCCAAGGCCGATCGGGATTTGCTGCATGTGCGGCTCGCCGATCAGACCGTGTGCATCGGGCCGGCTGCCAGCAAGCAATCCTACTTGAACATTCCAGCAATCATTTCTGCTGCGGAAGTGACGGGCGCACAGGCCATCCACCCAGGCTACGGCTTTTTGGCCGAGAATGCTGACTTTGCCGAGGCCGTGGAGAAATCTGGCTTCGCCTTCATCGGGCCGCGCGCTGAGTCCATTCGCCTGATGGGCAACAAGGTTTCCGCTATCGTTGCCATGAAGGCTGCCGGCGTGCCAACTGTGCCGGGCTCAGATGGCGCTGTGACGGCTGAAAATGCCATTGAAATGGCTAACCAGATTGGCCTGCCCGTGATCATCAAGGCAGCTGCCGGCGGTGGCGGTCGCGGCATGCGTGTCGTGCATAACGAAGCCGATGTACTGGAATCGCTGATGGTGACTAAAGCCGAGGCCGGTGCCGCCTTTGGTGATGACACCGTGTACATGGAGAAATTCCTACAGCACCCGCGCCATGTCGAAATTCAAGTCATCGGCGATGGTGAAGGCAAGGCCATCCACCTGTATGACCGCGATTGCTCGCTGCAGCGCCGCCACCAGAAAGTGGTGGAGGAAGCTCCGGCGCCGCACATCCCGCAGAAGCTGCGCGAAGAGGTTTATGCCGCCTGCATCCGCGCCTGCGAACAGATCAAGTATCGCGGGGCCGGTACATTCGAGTTCCTCTATGAAAACGAGCGCTTCTATTTCATCGAGATGAATACGCGCGTGCAGGTCGAACATCCGGTCACCGAAATGGTTACCGGCATCGACATCATTAAGGAGCAGCTGCGTGTGGCTGCCGGCCTAGGCCTGTCAGTCACGCAAGATCAGATCAAGCTGCAGGGCCATGCCGTGGAAAGCCGCATCAACGCGGAAGACCCAAAAACCTTCATGCCCTGCCCCGGCAAGGTCAACTACTACCACGCGCCTGGCGGCCCCGGCATCCGCATGGACTCGCACTTGTACTCCGGCTATAGCGTGCCGCCGAACTATGACTCGCTGATCGGCAAGCTGATTGCGCATGGCCCGACCCGTGACATCGCACTTAAGCGTTTGCACAACGCGCTCGACGAAATCGTCATTGACGGCATCAAGAGCAATATCACGCTGCATCGCGATGTCATCCTGCAAGATCCGGCCTTCCTGGAAGGCGGCGTGGACATCCACCACCTCGAAAAGAAGCTCGGCCTGAGCTAAGCAGCCGGTTTTGATGCCAGCGGGGTGATTTTGTCGCCCCGACTGGCTACAAAATCACCAGCAAGACGACTACACTGCGCGTCCAGTTTTTTCGGAGGCCGTCATGTCCTGGCTGCAAATCAAGATCGAGACCCGCAAGGCCGACGCGCCCCGCTTTGAAGACCTGCTGGAGACCGCCGGCGCTGCCGCCGTGCTCATGGAAGACACAGGCGATCAGCCTCTGCTGGAGCCGCCGCCCGGTGCACAGCCGCTCTGGGACGCCACCACCGTGGTCGGCCTGTTCGTGGTGGACTCGGAGATGGACGCTGTCGTCGACTTCCTCGAAGGCCAGCTCGGTCATGCCCTGCCGCCACATCGTATTGAAGTGCTGGAAGACAAGGACTGGGAGCGCGCATGGATGGACAACTACCATCCCATGCGCTTCGGCGACCGCCTGTGGGTGGTGCCGAGCTGGACACCACCGCCCCAGCCCGACGCCATCAACCTGCTGCTCGACCCCGGCCTGGCCTTCGGCACCGGCACGCACCAGACCACCGCGCTGTGCATGGAATGGCTTGATGGCCTCGATCTGCAAGGCAAGGTCGTGGTGGATTACGGCTGCGGTTCCGGCATTCTTGCTGTCGCCGCCTTGCTGCTCGGTGCCCGCGAAGCCTGGTGCGTCGATCTCGACCCGCAGGCACTGACCGCCACCCGCGACAACGCCGAACGCAATGGCGTCGCCGATCGCGTGCGCGTGTTCATGCCGGAAGACATGCCGGCTGATTTCAACAACGGTGAAGGCGCTGATGTGGTGGTCGCCAACATCCTCGCCGGCCCGCTGGGCATGCTGGCACCAACACTGACCAGCTTCCTCAAGCCCGGTGGCGATATCGCGCTGTCCGGCATCATCACCTCGCAAGTCGATGAGCTGCGCGAGATCTACGGCCAGTGGTGCGACATGGACGGCCTCGGCATCAAGGATGAAGACTGGTGCCGACTGTCTGGCCATAAGCGCCCGGCCTGAGCCAGGACTCGGATGCCATGACCGACAACCGCCCCACCGCTGACCGGCAAGCACTTGCACTCGATACACTGGCGCTGCCAGTGCAGCTCGAGCGAGCCCAGCCGCCGAAAAATCAGCGTGTGTGGCATGCGCTGACATTGCTCGGTGCGGTACTGGTGGTCATCGAAAGCATCTGGCTATCGCAGAGTTATTGGTTGCAACAAGGCGCTATACGCAACCTGCTCAGGCCATTGATGGCCCACACTGAATATGAACTCCTGCGCCCTCAGGTCAGCGATGCCTGGCAGATCACGGATCTAGGCTGGCGCGTCAGTGACAGCAACCCGCATCGCTATCAGCTCGATGCTCGCCTAATCAATCGCGCCGACATCTTGCAGCCCTGGCCCACGCTGCGCCTGAGCCTGCGCGACGCCAATGACGTGCGTCTAACAGCGCTTGATCTGCAGCCGCATGACTACCTACCGGCAACGCCGAAGCTGCCCACCCTCGCCGCCAGCGACCAGCCACTGCGCATCAGCCTGCCGATTGAGCTGCTAGCGCGTGATAACGGCACTTGGCCGGTATATGCCGCTATTGAATTGAGCCCGCTACCATGACCTGGCTCAAGCCACTTCAGATTGGCGAGTACTGTATTGACGTGCCGCTGGCGCTAGCCCCCATGGCCGGCGTCACCGACCGCCCCTTCCGCCAGCTTTGCCGCGAGCTGGGTGCCGGGCATGTAGTGTCGGAGATGGTGGCGTCCGAGACGCGCCTGTGGAACACCAGCAAATCGAAATTTCGCATGGATCACAGCGGCGAGCCCGGCCCGATCACCGTGCAAATTGTCGGCTATGACCCCGACATGCTGGCCGATGCCGCGCGCCAGAATGTCGAGCGCGGCGCGCAGATCATCGACATCAACATGGGCTGCCCGGCGAAAAAAGTCTGCAACCGACTCGCCGGCTCGGCGCTGATGCAGGATGAGCCTTTAGTCGCGAACATTCTCGCCGCGGTGGTCGCGGCCGTGGATGTGCCGGTAACCCTGAAGATCCGTACCGGCTGGAATCACGACAATCGCAATGGCGTGACCATCGCGAAAATCGCTGAAGATGCCGGCATCGCCATGCTCTCCGTGCATGGCCGCACCCGCGCCGACAAATACATGGGCGATGCCGAATACGACACCATCGCCGCCATAAAACAGGCCGTGGGCATTCCGGTACTGGCCAATGGCGACATAACTTCACCGGAAAAAGCCCGGCGAGTCTTTGAGCACACCGGTTGCGATGGTATTATGGTCGGCCGGGGAGCCCACGGACGACCGTGGCTCTTTCGCGAGATCCAACACTACCTTCGAACACGCGACCTGCTACCGCCCCCCAATCTGGCGGAACAGCGCGACATCGTCTTGCGCCATCTCGGCAGCTTGCACGCGTTCTACGGCCCGGATCTCGGCGTGCGTTTCTCACGCAA
>JACCDZ010444125.1_pt1 | contig 10926 bp, 12 predicted proteins | sample 7449551 | NCBI WGS metagenome assembly JACCDZ01 (sample SAMN15323452, study PRJNA562643) | freshwater metagenome | isolation source: river surface water | place: USA:Blue River Watershed | collected 2017-08-18
CATCATGGACGTGGAAGACGCCAAACTGGCCGTGGCCAGCGGCGCCGATGCGATCGTGGTCAGCAACCACGGCGGACGCCAGCTGGACGGCGCGCCCAGCAGCATCGAGGCCCTGCCGGCCATCGTGGCGGCCGTGGGCAGCCAGATCGAAGTCTGGATGGACGGCGGCATCCGTTCCGGCCAGGATGTGCTCAAGGCCTGGGCCTTGGGCGCCAAAGGCGTCATGATCGGCCGCGCCATGGTCTACGGCTTGGGCGCGATGGGCGAAGCCGGTGTGACCAAGGCCCTAGAGATCATTCACAAGGAACTGGACGTGACCATGGCCTTTTGCGGCCACACCAACATCCAGAACGTGGACACGAACATCTTGCTGCCGGGCACCTTCCCGAAGGCCTAAAGCTGCGCATTCGACAGCACGCGAGGTGTGATCTGACTGAAGCTCGCGCTATGCTTGGCGGGTGACCGTTTCGCCCCCATTGACTGCGCCAATCCGCCGCATCGCTCACCTCGACATGGACGCGTTCTACGCGTCCTGTGAGTTGCTGCGCTACCCACAGCTCAAAGCCTTGCCGGTGGTCATTGGCGGCGGACGCCGCAAGGAAGACGACCTGCTGGGCAAGCTGCAAGCGACCTACCCAGACAGCGACTGGACCGAAGCGAACTTTTCCGAACGCTTGGGCGACATCCCAGTCGATTTCTTTCCCCGCATTGAGGGTTACACAGGGCGAGGCGTGATCACCACGGCCACTTACGCAGCCCGGCAGTTCGGTGTGGGGTCGGCCATGGGTCTGATGAAAGCCGCCAAGCTCTGCCCGCAGGCCATTTTGTTGCCCGTGGACTTTGAGCGGTATCGGCATTACTCACGCACCTTCAAGGCCATCATCACCGACATCGCGCCCGTCATGCAGGACCGGGGGGTGGACGAGGTCTACATCGACTTCACCGAGGTGCCGGGCGGCCAGCGCGAAGGCGGCCGGGTGCTAGCGCGACTGATCCAGAAAAGCATTTTTGACGCCACCGGCCTCACCTGTTCGATTGGCGTGGCGCCCAACAAGCTGATCGCCAAGATGGCCAGCGAGTTCAACAAGCCCAACGGCATCTCCATCGTGCGCGAGGCCGACCTGCAAACCCTGATCTGGCCGCTGGCCTGCCGCAAGATCAACGGTGTGGGTCCCAAGGCCGATGAAAAGCTGAAAAGTTTTGGCATCCACACCATTGGCGAGCTGGCCGCGCGTGAGCTGCCCTGGCTGATGGAAAACTTTGGCAAAAGCTACGGGGCATGGCTGCACGACGCCGCCTGGGGCCGAGACGACCGCCCAGTCGAAACCGAGAGCGAACCCGTCAGCATGAGCCGCGAAACCACCTTCGAGCGCGACCTGCACGCCGTGCGCGACCGCGAAGAGTTGGGGGCCGTCTTCACCCGCCTGTGCGAGCAGGTGGCCGCCGACTTGCAGCGCAAAGGCTACGAAGGCAAGACCATCGGCATCAAGCTGCGCTACGACAACTTTCAAGCCGTGACGCGGGACCAAACGCTGGGGGCATACACCGCCGATGCCAAACACATCCGCCAGATTGCGGGTCAATGCCTCAAGCGCGTGGACCTGTCGCGCCGCCTGCGCCTGCTGGGAGTGAGGGTGGGCTCCTTGGTCAAGGCGGGGACAGCGTCCGCCGACGCAGCGCGTTACCCTTTGCCGCAGGAGACAAACCATGGACAAACTGAGCTGCTTTTCCCTGACGATTGAAGCCCATGTGGCCCACCTGGTGCTGAACCGCCCCGAGGCGATGAACACCATGCACCCCACCTTCTGGCGCGAGCTGGACACGGTGCTCAAGCACCTGCACAACTCGGGCGAGGCACGTGCGTTGGTGATCTCCAGCACCGGCAAACACTTTTCGGCGGGCATGGCGCTGGAGACTTTTGGCAGCGCCATCCAGATGGACGACAACAGCCCCGAAGGCCGCGCTGCGGTATTCGATCTGTTGACCGACATGCAGTCGACTTTCTCGCTGCTGGAGACGATGCGCATTCCAGTGATCGCAGCCATCCACGGCGGCTGTATTGGCGGTGCCGTGGACATGGTGACCGCCTGCTGCGTGCGCTACGCCACGGCCGATGCGTTCTTCTGCATCCAGGAAATCAACATCGGCATGGTGGCCGATGTGGGCACCTTGCAGCGCCTGCCCAAGTTGCTGCCCATGGGCCTGGTCAAGGAACTCGCCTACACCGGCCGTCGCCTGAGTGCAGCCAAGGCCCTGGCCCACGGTTTGGTGACCGAAATGTTTGACAGCCACGAAGCCCTGGTGGCTGGCGCCTTGAAAGCGGCGCAAGAAATCGCCAGCAAACCACCGGTGGCCATCTGGGGCACCAAACAAGCGATCCACTACGCCCGCGACCACAGCGTGGAAGACAGCCTGCGCCAAATGGGCTGGTTGCAAGGCGCCATCTGGAGCAACCCGCATGTGCATGAAGCCATCCAGGCCATGAAGGACAAACGCCAACCGAACTTTCCGGCGTTGACGCCGCTCAAGGGCTTCAAGGAATTCGGATAAACCGTCGGCCGAGCATCACCGGCGCTTGAGGCCAAACACAAACGTCGATTCGGTCTTTTCCTGCAAGACCAGCTCATTGCCGGTCTGACGGGCGAATGCCTCAAAGTCGCGCCAAGAGCCCGGATCAGTGGCAATCACTTTGAGCAACTGCCCGGTGGTCATCTCGTTCAAAGCCTTCTTGGCCTTCAAGATGGGCAATGGACAGTTCAGGCCGCTGGTGTCTATTTCCTTGTCGAATTCCATCGCTCAATCCTGATTCGGTTCCTGGCTTTGCGCCTCACGCTCGGCCCAGCTCATGAACTGTGGCTCAATACCTTGCGTGCGCAACCAATCGCCCATGGCGTAACCCGTGCCTGCGGGCCAGCAAATGATGTCTTGCGGGGCAAACATCTTGTATTCCGCCAACTCGGGCGACAAGCGCACGTCCCCTTCGGCCACCGCGTGGTAGGCGATGATGACCTGGTTCATGCGCTGGAAGTCGTAAACACCGATCAGCTGGAGCGACTGAACCTGCAAATTGGTTTCCTCGGCAATCTCACGCCGGATGCCGTCTTCGGGCGTTTCGCCCGCTTCCATGAAACCGGTGATCAAGGCAAAACGCCGCCCCGGCCAGGCCGCGTTGCGGGCCAGCAAAATCTGATCGCCCACCTGCACAATCCCGGCCAACACCGGCGTCGGGTTGTTCCAGTGCGTGAAGTCGCAAGCGGTGCAGCGCAGGCGCATCACCTCGCCTCCGTCTTCCATTTGCGTGAGCCAAGCCAAAGGCGTGGCGCATTGGGGGCAAAAACGAAACTCAGCCATACACAACTCTTTCTGCTCAGACAGGGAACACGCCCGTGGACAGGTAACGGTCGCCACGGTCGCACACAATGAACACGATGGTGGCGTTGCTCACCGTCTTGGCCACCTGCTGGGACACCCAGCAAGCACCTGCAGCCGAGATACCCGCAAAGATGCCTTCGGTGCGGGCCATTTGGCGGCAGGTTTCTTCCGCGTCGCTCTGGCTGACATAAACCAGCTCGTCCACGCCTGCCGGATCGTAGATTTTTGGCAAGTATTCCTCTGGCCACTTGCGGATGCCCGGAATGCGAGAACCCTCACTGGGCTGCGCACCAATGATGCGGATGGCCGGATTCTTTTCTTTCAAAAACCGTGAAACGCCAGTGATGGTGCCGGTGGTGCCCATGGCACTCACAAAATGGGTGATCTTGCCGCCCGTCTGCTCCCAGATTTCAGGGCCTGTGGTTTCGTAATGGATGCGCGGATTGTCCGGATTGGCAAACTGGTCGAGGATACGGCCCTTGCCTTGCGCGGCCATGTTGTCAGCCAGATCGCGGGCGTATTCCATGCCGCCACTCTTGGGGGTCAGGATCAACTCGGCCCCGAAAGCCTTCATGGTTTGGGCTCGTTCAATCGATAAATCCTCAGGCATGATCAAAATCATGCGGTAACCCTTGATGGCAGCCGCCATGGCCAAGGCAATACCGGTATTGCCCGAAGTGGCCTCAATCAAGGTGTCACCGGGCTTGATCTCGCCGCGCTCTTCGGCCCGGCGAATCATGGACAGTGCAGGACGGTCCTTGACTGAGCCTGCAGGGTTGTTGCCCTCGAGCTTGCCCAAAATCACATTGCCCCGAGGGCCCATGTCACTGGCTCCCATGCGCTGCAATGCAACCAGGGGGGTCTTGCCAATGGCGTCTTCAATGGTGGGATAAATCATGGGCGTACTTTGCCATAACTCGAGTGACCCTGGCTCGCGCTTGACTGAGGTCACAGGGTCATGGTCATGACCAGGGAAAAACTGGACATCCAGAGACAGGCCAATCACAAATACCAATGCCCTGTGCGACAGCGCACTGATCTTGCGTGCAAGCTTTCATATCTTTGCACCACTGGACGCCTCAACCGAGGCACCAGCTTGAGATGCTTCAACAAGAAAGGTATTCGCATGAAAATCAAACAGACATGCTTGGCCGTCCTGGTGCTGTCGGCCACGGTGGCGCAAGCTCAGTGGTATGGCGAAATCGGTGCCACTCCCTTGTCCGTCAAGGCCAACGTCGATGGCAACACGATCAAAGCCAACCCGACCATGCTGGGTTTGGTGATTGGCTACGAGTTCCATCCAAATCTGGCCTTGGAAGGCATGGCCGCCACCAATGTCGACTCCGATGTCATCCGCTTCAATGGCACTGACGTGCCCGGAACCAGCCTGAAGGTCAACCGTGCTTATGGTGTTTTCATCAAGCCCAAAATCATGCTGACCCCCGAATGGGAACTGTTTGGTCGTGTGGGCTGGGTCGAAAACAAGACCACGGGGCAAGTGGGCAGCTATTCCATCACCGACAAAGACCATGATGTGGCCTATGGCTTGGGACTGAACTATCACTTCAGCAAGACCTCTTACGGTGCGTTGAGTTACAACAATTTCTATGACAAAGACGGTGTCAAGACCCGTGGCGCAATGCTGAGTGTGGGTATGAAGTTTTGATTTTTTGAAGTCAGCTGCGCAAGTGGCTTCAAAAATATGCCATAATCTGCGTCTTCACAAATACCTGCCCGGGTGGTGAAATTGGTAGACTCAGGGGACTCAAAATCCCCCGCCGCAAGGCGTGCCGGTTCGAGTCCGGCCCCGGGCACCACATTAAAAATCAAGCACCTAGCGGTGCTTGATTTTTTTTCGCCCGAATCGACACAAAGGTCAGACCATCAGCAGCGCAAAACTTTGGCTGAACTATCCTGAAGGTAGGATGACTCAGTAGCTTGCTGCAGCTAGTCACAAGCACCCCACTGATGAGGAAAGAATGCAATTGATTCAAGACTATTGGCCTCTGCTTGCGCTGGCAATTTGGCTGGTCTACAAATGGTGGAGAACTCGCCGCATCATGGCCATGATGCCCCGCCTGAGAGCCGCCGGGGCCACACTGCTAGATGTTCGCACGGGCGCCGAGTTTGCAGCCGGCAACGCGCCAGGCACCCTCAACATCCCCTTGAATGAATTGAGCAACCGCTTGGTTGAAATCCCGAAGTCTTCGCCGGTTGTGGTGGCTTGCGCCAGTGGCTCGCGCAGCGGCATGGCGAAATTACTGCTGAAGAAACACGGCTATCGCGAAGTTCACAACATTGGCAACTGGAAAAACTTCCAGCACCCCCAATGATTTCAGCGCCATACGCTCAGAAAATTCAATGTCGAAATTGAAACCAGGGACACCAACACCATGAACGGTCAGCAACAAAAAGAGTTTCTGCAAGCCACCGCCTGGTTGCGGCCCTGGACCCGTTGGGCAACCCGTTTCTCAATTCTGACATCTGCTGCGCTCCCCTCTTGGATCAGCAACTTACCCTTGAAAGTCGTCAAACGAATCTTGCGCCACTACCAGTTACGCATGACCGCCTCTTGCAAATCTCACTGATCAACACAGCCCATTTGCATCAGCGTGGTTGACCGAAATCAAGGTTGTTGCAAGCTTCGCACTCGTCTTTGAGTACGCCCAGCCTCACCAAAAGGGCATGGACCTCGCAGCCTAGGCAATAGCCCAGCACAGCCTCCAGCCACATGAAGCCCAAGCAGACCCACACCATCACCAGTGGCAGCCAGCGTGGCAAATACTGCTCGGTGGTCGGCAAGACATCGGTGTGGAAGATGAAGTTGATGGCTGCGGCAAATTTTTCTGGATGAAAAAACACCAGGCACACACTGATCATGGATGCGCCAATGGTCCATGCGAAGCGTTTGGGTGCCAAAGGTTTCCAGACCGGGCGGGCACGACGAGCCAAAAACGTGGACAACCAAATCGTTGGCGATAGATAGGCCGTTTTGACACTCATGCCCGCGAGCATTTCAAACAAGGCATAAAACAGCAACCATGTTTGCACCGTGTAGTCGTAAGTTCGGCGCACGGCTTCCACCATGTAAAGAATGCGGTTATCAAAGTCGAGTTCAAACGTGTCCTTGATCACTTCACCGGTCACGATCCAGCGGCTGCCAAACACGATGTCCCACAAAGTGAAGGCCATGAAAATCGGAATCGCCAGCATGATGCCTGCACGGATGCGGACGGCCGCGTCATTGATGAAAGGCGTGACATCGTCACGGCTTCTGAACCAAAGCAGTGACCATGTATTGCCCGCCGCCATACCCTGTGAGTCTGTCATCGGTCTCCCCTTCTTGCTTAAAAAACCAGTACACGTTTTTTCAGTGACAACACCAACCGCCCAGGTTCGGACAGCCAACGCCATCAAGTCCCATCAAGCCACGTAGCCCTGATTGGGCAAGCCCCCTGTGATCTTGGGTGCGTTGAGCTTGCGGGGTTTGACGCGACCACCGGGCTGCGTCTTGAGCCAGGTTTCCACCACTTCCCAGACTTGCTTGTTGCCTTGCGTGCGAGCCTCTTCGGCCACTGGCGCCCATCCGGCCACTTTGTATTTTTTGCTGGCTTCGATCAGCTGGCCATTGAGGCGCATGTCCCCAATGCGGGTACCGATCTTGCCCAAGGGGTTGCAGCTGTAGCTCAAACCGCCCACACGCACCATGTCACCACCTTGCTGGTAGTAAGGATCAGGGTTGAACAGGTTGTCGCACACGTCTTCGAGGACCGTTTTGATAGTCTCGCCGGTCATCTCGGTCACGGTGGCATACGAGTAGGTGGTGGCCGTCATGTCCAGCAACCATTCGCGTGTGATGGCCTGGCCAGGCAAGAGCGAAGTGCCCCAACGGAAGCCTGGCGAAAATGCGATTTCTGCGCCCTGCACATCCAGCAGCGCATCGACCAACAACTGGTCACCCGTGCCGTTGAAGTTGCCACGTCGGTAGAGTAAGCCTTCCGAGATGCCCAGCTTCTCGGACAGCTTGGCTTCGTAAGGGGCCCGAATCTTGGTGAGCAGGGCGTCCATCTCTTTGTCGGCTGGCAACATGTTCGAGAACACGGGCAACAACTTGTAGCGGAAATCGCTGACCTTTTTGTCTTTGACATCAAAGTCAAGCACGCCCAGGAACTTGCCGTTGGAGCCCGCATTGGTGACGATGGTCTTGCCGCCTTTGTTGGACACCAAGGTGGCCACCGGCATGCCGTCGTGTGTGTGGCCGCCCATGATGGCATCGATGCCACTGACACGGCTGGCCATCTTCAGGTCCACATCCATGCCGTTGTGGCTGAGAACAACGACGACCTGCGCGCCCTTGCCACGTGCTTCGTCGACCATCTTCTGCATGTTGTCGTCCTGGATGCCAAAGGCCCAGTCAGCGACCATGTAACGCGGGTTGGCAATCGGGGTGTACGGGAAAGCCTGGCCGATGATGGCGCAAGGCACGCCGTTGATTTCACGGATCACATAGGGCTTGAACACCGGGTCGCCAAAGTCATTGGTCTTGACGTTTTGCGCCACAAAATCCACCTTGCCGGCAAAATCTTTCTCGATGATTTCTTGGACACGCTCCATGCCCAGGGTGAACTCCCAGTGGCCCGTCATGATGTCCACACCCAGCAGTTTGCAGGCATCGACCATGTCCTGACCGTTGGTCCACAGGCTGGTGCCTGAACCTTGCCAGGTGTCTCCACCATCCAGCAACAATGCGCCGGGGCGGCTGGCCTTCATGCGCTTGACCAGCGTCGCCAGATGCGCAAAGCCTCCGACCTTCCCGTAGCGGTTGGCGGCCTTTTCGTAATCCAAATAGGTCAGTGCATGTGCCTCTGCGGTGCCCGGACGGATCTTGGCCACTTTGAGCAAATGCTCCCCCACCAGATGCGGCAAATGGCCTTGCATGGCGCCAATGCCCATGTTGATGCTGGGTTCACGGAAATAAATCGGCTTGAGCTGCGCGTGGCAATCGGTCATGTGCAGGAAAGACACATTACCGAATTTGGGGATGTCATAAAGACCGTTGGCCGCAGTGGCTGCACTGGCCTCAGAGAAGCGGCCCATGCTCATGCCGGCCATGGTGCCAGCGCCCATCACTTGGATGAATTCACGTTTGGTCAGGTTCATATTTGTATTCACTGATGTATGGAGGGCAAAAAAACCCGGGCAAGCCGGGTTTCAATTTCTTTACTGGTTAACAGGCGACTTGGGATCAAGCAAAAGACCGACCAGGTGGCGAACCTGGGTTTCGTTCAAGATACCCATATGCCCTGCGCGTGGCATGTTGGAGCAGGCGTTGTAGGCCTTGGAGTTCCAAATCTTGCCCCAGGTGTATTCCACAATGGGTTTGCTTTCCGGGCTGCTCGGGTCAGTCACACCACGGATCTTGCCGTAGTTGTAAAGGCTGGGGCCAATGGTGCCGTACGAGATTTCTTCTTTGCTGATCTGGTGGCAGTTGTAGCAGTTGCCGCCGTTGACATCCCCTGCTTTGTCCGTCCAGGTCAAGCCACGTCCACTTTGAGCAATGACTTCACCTTGCTTCCAATCGCCGATGAACTTGCCATCTGAAGGCCATTTGATCGACTTGAGGTTCATCTCTTCGATGGCCTTGGCGGTCTTCTCGTCCAAGGGCTGACCTGCCACATCGGCTTCGCTACAAGCGCGGTTGGTTTCATCGATATTGAGCACGCGCTCAACTTTGGCGATGCCCTCATCGCGGAACGATGCCTTGACGATCTTATTGGTCAATTCATTGAGTTCGGCCACAGATGGGCCCGATGCACAACCGACCACCAGCAAGGCTGCAGCGATGCCGGTCAATGCCCATTGGATGTTCTTTTTCATGGTAATCACCTTCATTCATTAGCGCTTGATGGCTGGCGCGACCGAAGCGGCGCCCTTGGCGTTCACACCCAAATAGGTGGCCAAAGCCAGGGTGGCATCGCTGCCAAAACCAGGATAAGGAAAGCGCTGCTGGCGGTAGCAATCGTTCAAGCGCAGCTGCATACCCCACATCTGACCGTTGGACACACGGTAAGCAGGCCAGGCCGCAAAGCCGACACCATCACCGGGGTTCTTGGTCAGCATGGGCAGATCTTGCAACCGAATGCGCTTGCCCTCTTCGCCATGGCATGAAGCGCATGAAAAATCATGTGGCCCGCCACGCTGGAAGAACAATCGTTTTCCGACCTCATAGAAAGTCTTTTCCTGAGGGTGCGCCTGCGACAGGTTAAAGCGAAGGCCTTTCGATTCGGACGCAATCCAGGTGGCCAAGGCGGTCACATTGTTTTGCTCCCCTTTGCCAAAAGGGGTCTTGTAAATCTCGGCCGCATTGAAGCCTTGAAAGGTTTCCATGCAAGTGATCAAGCGGGTTTCCAGATCCTGTACGCGCTGGGTGTCCGCAAAGTAACGTGGCAACTCCACAAATGCACCCTTGACCACACCGGGACCTTTGCCCAAATCGCATTTTTCGAGTGTGGCGTTTTTGGGGCCGCGTTTTTGCTTCCAAAGGTCTTCGCCTTTGGCTTCAAATAATTCGGATGGGTTACCGTCTTGCAACATGGCTCGGTATTCATCAATACCTTGGCTGGCGGTTTTTTGCGCCATGGCAGGGAAGACGGAGATGGCCAACACAGTGGTGGCCAACGCCCATGTGGTCGCGTATTTCATGCGGCACCTCATATAAATTTTCGAAACGAAAAAGGGTGAAGGTATGACTTCACCCTTTGGAACGAATCCACGTTATCAGGAAACCGTGGCTTCGTCTGTGCGGGTATCACCCCTGTTGTCTTTCCAGGTCACAGCAACTTTATCGCCAGCCTTGGCGCCCTTGATGGCGAATTGCATGAAGGGGTTCTTGGACACCGCTGGGCCCCACTCGGCGGACAGCACTTGCTTGCCGTTCAAAGAGGCTGTCACCTCCTGGATGAACCAGGCTGGAACCAGTTTGCCTGCGGCGTCTTTGCGCTGACCGGATTCCATTTCGTGGCTCATGAGAACACGTACGGTGGCTTTGTCGCCAGAAGCTTGGGCACGAATGCGCATTGGATCTGCCATTTTTTACTCCAATTCTTTCAATGATTTGTGGATCGGATCAGTGTGCGATTAACCGCCGCAACCGCCCAAAGTGACTTTGACTTCTTTTTTGGCGAAGAAGGCCTTGCCATCAGCCATGATGGCCACAGCGTAAACATCGGACGATTGGCCCATCTTGGCGCGTGTCGCGAAGTTGGCTTCAATGCTGTCGCTCATATGGAACATGGCCACCAGGGCTGCCGGATTTTTCTCGACGAGAACCAGCAACTGCTTAACGCCCGGCAGGGAAGTGCTGACGCCCAATGGCACCACAGCACCGTTTTCAGCGATGTCCGGACCGGTGATGGTCACATCTTTGCTTTCGGCCAGGCTGGCCGCACCAGCGGCTTTGGCCGCATCTTGCACCGACTTGGCGTCGAATGCGGCTTTGTTGAACGCGGCATGTGCGAACTGGGGGAAGCCAGCCGTGGCCAGAAGGCCTGCCAC
>JACCDZ011230480.1_pt1 | contig 10923 bp, 10 predicted proteins | sample 7449551 | NCBI WGS metagenome assembly JACCDZ01 (sample SAMN15323452, study PRJNA562643) | freshwater metagenome | isolation source: river surface water | place: USA:Blue River Watershed | collected 2017-08-18
CGCTTTCATTGGAATTGTTGCCCCCTACATCTGTTTGGGGGATGTACACATCGAACTTATCTCTTGGCTAACAAGGGAAGATAAGAAAGACAACCAACTTGTATTACTACCTCGTGGTCATATGAAAAGCCGTATAGTGGCTTTTCTGGCCGCATGGTGGATTACTCGTGCTCCTGAAGAAACCATCCTGTATGTATCTGCTACTGCTGCTCTGGCAGAAAGTCAGTTATACCAAATCAAGCAAATCATTGAGTCTCCAATCTATCGTAAGTTCTGGCCAGAGATGGTGGAAGAAGACGAAGGTAAGAGAGAACGATGGACAGTTGCTGAAATCTGTGTAGACCATCCCAAACGTAAGCTAGAGGGTGTTCGAGACCCGACAGTGAAAGCTGTAGGTATCACAGGTAGTACCACTGGTTTCCATGCTTCAAAGGTAATATTAGATGACTTGGTAACACCTTCAAACGCATATACAGAAGACGGACGAAAGAAAGTATCAGACTTATATTCACAGCTAGCTTCGATTGAAAACCCCGGTGCTCAGGAAGTAGTGGTAGGTACGAGATATCACCCACGAGATTTGTACAACACTCTCATCACAATGACTGAAACTCATGTGGAAGATGAGGAAGAAGGTGAACAGGAAAATAACGTATATGAAGTATTTCAGCGTGTTGTGGAAACAGAAGGTGAATTCCTTTGGCCTAGAATGCAACGCAAGGATGGTAAGTTCTTTGGATTTGATGCTAAGGCTCTGGCAAGGATTAAAGCTAAGTACGTTGATTACACACAATTCTATGCTCAATACTACAACAATCCCAACAGTGCTGACGATGTTGCGATAGACGCAACCAAGTTTCAATACTACGAGCGTAAGTTCCTTAGAGAAGAAGGAGGCTCTTGGTATTTCAAAGACTCAAAATTAAACACCTACGCTGCAATTGACTTTGCATTCTCTCTGAAGAAAGAGGCGGATTACACAGCCCTAACTGTCATTGGAATAGATTCTGACTACAACCGATACATCCTAGAGATAGATAGGTTTAAGACAGACAGCATATCAACATACTTCGAACACATCTTAACCTGCCACACGAAGTGGGGATTCAGGAAGATGAGAGCCGAGGTGACAGTAGCTCAACAAGCCATTGTACGATCCCTTAAAGACAACTACATCAAGCCTAGAGGCTTGCTGCTGTCGATAGATGAATATCGGCCTAGTAGAGCCGAGGGAGATAAAGATGAGCGTATAGGAGCCATCCTAGAGCCTTTGTACAACAATATGCAGGTGTGGCACTACAGGGGAGGCAACTGCCAGAGTTTAGAAGAAGAACTCACAATGCGTAGACCACCACATGATGATATCAAGGACTCGTTAGCAAATGCCTGTGCAATTGCTATAGCTCCTAAAAAATACCTAACAGGAAACACAAATAATAATGTTGTTAAATTTCACAGTAGATTTGGAGGGATGGTGTGACAGATAAAGTGATAACAATCGAGGGCATCATCCAAAGCAACAGAGAACAAATCGTTGATGGATTGATGGGAGCCTACGAGAGGTGGAAACCTCAGAGGCAAGTGAAAGAAGCCGAATGGCAGGAAGTGCGTGATTACATATTTGCAACAGACACCACGACAACCTCCAATTCATCTCTTCCTTGGCGTAACAAAACCACTATACCGAAGCTGGCCCAAATCAGGGATAACCTTCATGCTAACTACATGGATGCTCTGTTCCCGAATGACAATTGGTTAGATTGGGATGGAGACAGTGAACAAGACGTAGAGAAACAGAAACGTAAAATTATAGTTCAATATGTCAAGAACAAGGCCATGCAATCAGGCTTGCGTGAGACGATAAGCCAAGCACTGTATGACTACATTGATTATGGTAATTGCTTCGCTGAAGTAATCTACGTGGATGAACACTACACAGATCCTGCAACAGGGGAAGAAGTGTCAGTGTACAAAGGTGCCAAGGCTCTGAGGATATCTCCTTACGACATCACCTTCAACCCTACAGCTTCTCATTTCAACAAGACACCGAAGTTTACTCGCTACCTCAAAACGATAGCAGAAATCAAGAAGGAACTGCTCACACGTCCTGATTTGAAATATGACGAGGAAGTGTTCCAGAAAGCTGTGAACATGCGTAGAAGTATTTCTTCCTACGGGAAGGAAGACCTACAAAAAGTAACATCATATCTCGCTGATGGGTTTGGTAGCTGGTCTGAATATCTCAGTACAGGTTTGGTAGAACTCATTGAGTTTGAGGGAGACTGGTACGACGAAGCAGCAGATGAGTTACATGAGAATGTCATTGTCACTGTCATGGACAGGACATGGGTGTTGAGAAACATTCCAAATCCTTCATGGCTCGGTAGAGACAACAAGGTGCATGTAGGCTGGAGAGAGCGCCCTGACAATCTTTATGCTATGGGGCCTCTGGATAATTTAGTAGGTATGCAATATAGATTAGATCATCTTGAAAACCTGAAAGCTGATGCATTAGATCAAACTATTAATCCTCCTATAGCAATCATTGGTGATGTAGAACCCTTTGAATGGGCACCCGGAGCAACGTTACATTTACCTGAAGATGGTGATGTCAAGTTGTTATCTCCCAACCCTGCTGTGTTCCAAGTGAACAACGAGCTAGGGTATTTCCTGCAACTCATGGAAGAGATGGCCGGAGCACCGAAGGAAGCGATGGGTATGCGTACCCCCGGAGAGAAAACAATGTTCGAGGTGCAGCAGTTGCAGAATGCTGCTAGCCGAATATTCAATAACAAGATTAACAAGTTCTCCATCCAGTTCTTAGAACCCATTCTTAACCTCTTCTTGGAAGTATCGAAGCGAAACATTGACGTAGCTGACACCATCAAGGTGCTAGATGATGACCTCGGCGTGACCGACTTCATCAAGATTACTAAAGATGATATCACCGCTAAAGGTAAGCTGAGACCTGTAGGAGCTAGACATTACGCTGCTAAAGCTCAGTTGATGCAAAACCTAGCCACCATATTTAATAGTCCGATGGGGCAAATAATTGGCCCTGACTTGTCCCGTAAGAAACTCACAGAGTTGATACAGGAAGTGTTGGGACTTGAGAAATATGGATTGTTCCAACCTAACGTAGCTGTTGCAGAACAGGCAGAGACACAGGGATTGGTCAATGAACATGCCAATCGTATCAATGCTGAACAGACAGTTCCGATGGAAGAGCAAATGATGCAACAACCTTCACAATGAACAAATTAAAAACACAGTATAACGATTTGTCCAAGAAGGAGATTATTGATGAAATAAAGAAATATCTCAATGAACAAATCGAGTTGATATCAAGAGAAATGCAAGACAGCGAAGCCTTTAGCAAAGCTGCTTGGCCTTACTACCAAGCTAAGGCATTAGGACAGCAAAAGGCTTACATCAAACTATTAAGTTATTTACCAGAGAAATTAAATGACGACTGAAACAATTTTTAGTGACGGTAACCAACCCGCACAACAAACAACTACTCCACCAGCTACTCCTGCTGCACCAGCGGCACCTACTATTCCACAAGAATTGGTTGAGTTTGTAGGTGAAGGTAAGAAGTACAAATCAGTAGAAGATGCTCTCAAATCAGTTCCACATGCACAAACCCACATCCAAACCCTAGAGGAAAGATTGGCAGCAATGGAAGCTGAATTAGCGAAGCGTAAAGCTGCTGAGGAACTTCTAGAAGATATTAAGCAAGGTGTACAGCAACCGGGAAACACCACTCCTACAGTTGACTTAAATCCTGACAAAGTATCTGAAATTGTATTAAGAACACTTCAACAAGAGAAAGTAAGAGAAGTACAAGAAGGTAATATCAAGTCTGTTGTATCCACCTTCCTTGGAGCCTTTGGAGACAAAGCCAAGGCAGAGCAGGAATATAACAAGCTGGCAATGGATAACGGCCTTTCTGTAGATCAGATGAACAACCTCGCAGCTACCTCTCCTGAAGTGGTTCTCAAGCTGGCTGGATTGAAGAAACAAGCTGCTCCTGTAGGTAGGACAACGAGTTCCCTCAATACACAAGCACTCAATTTAACTAGTACACCGGAACCTCAGTCTCTCAAGGCCAAGACATTGAACACACGAGATGTTCAAGCCTCTTGGGATGCTTGTAAGGCTAGGGTACAAAGCCAAAATCAATCATAGGAAAATAAGAAATGCAATCTACAAATAACACTGTCGCGTTTATTAACGCACAGGTATATGACACGTTCATCTTAGAAAATCTGTCTACCTTCATGTTGCCTCAAGGCATGTGGCGTGATGTTAGCAACTTCGGAAGTGGAACCACTCTTAATATCAAAGCAATCGGTGACATCGTTCTGCAAGATGCTGATGAAGATCAAGAACTGAGCGCAACACCAATTGATACCAACACCCTCACGATGACCATCACTGATTGGCCCGGTGATAGCTGGTACATCACTGACAAACTTCGTGAAGATGGTACTCAAGTTGATGCTCTGATTTCTGCTCGTGCATTGGCAACGACCCGTGCTCTGGCTGAATACCACGAATCACGTTTCTTGACGGTGAGCAATGCTGCTCAAACCAATGCCAACGTTAACTTGGTTAATAGCCGTCCTCACCGTTGGATCGCTGGTGGATCAGGTATAACCAACCGCCGTATGTCTCTGTCTGACTTTATTGCTGCTAAGTTGACATTCGACAAAGCAAACATTCCAGCAGAAGGTCGTATCGCCATCGTTGATCCAATCGTAGAAGCTAGTATCAACAGCTTAACCAACTTGGTTAACGTATCTAACAACCCACGTTTCGAAGGCATTGTAACTGACGGTTTTGCTCGTGGCAATCGATTCGTTCGTAACATCTACGGCTTCGACGTATACACCTCTAACCTGTTGCCTAAGAAAACTGCTACCGAAGCATTGAATGCTTCTAGCTATGGCTTAGCTAACACCACCGCTCAAGTTGGTGACGTTTGTAACATCTTCATGTGTGTTGCTGATGACAACGTTAAACCAATGATGCATGCAATGCGCCGTCCAGTTAAAACTGAAACATGGCGTATGAATTCACTGGAACGTGATATGTACAAAACCACCAGCCGTTTCGGTTTTGGCAACCAACGTTTGGATTCGATGATTGTCATCGTAACCGATTCTGCAACATACTAATTAGGAGTTTAATATGGCTTTAGAAACAATTCCAAAGATGGGCGTAGTAGCTAGCTTTGGTCAACGCAAAACCAGCGGTAAATATGGCGGTGAACAAAGTGCAAACTTCAAACGCACAGCCATTTGGTCTTTCAAATTTGATGACCTCCCTGGCCCAACGACTACCAACCTGGAAAAAATCATTCCTGCCAACTCAACGATTCTTTCTGCCAAGCTGCGTATTCTGGAAGCATTTACTTCCACGTCTACGACCACTGACTTGACAGTAGGTTTGCGTACAAAAGCAGGTGTTGAGATTGATGATGATGGATTCATCACTGCTGCCCAAGCTACCCAAACCACCATTGCTGTTGTTAACAGCATCATTGATGGTGCAAGTGGTACGGCGAGTGCTCTGATTAACAAAACTGTTGGACCTACGGATGGTGAACTTTATGTTGCTCCTACCGTTGCTGACTTGTTAACCGGACGTGCAGAGATGATTGTGGAATATCTGCTGCCATTCCCTTCTCAACAAGTGTAATAGTTTAGGGGGCTTCGGCCCCCTTTTATTTGAGGAATACAATGGCTACTACATCACATAAAAATATCACTGATTCACAATTACACGAATGTAAAGGTGCTGCCTCTGCTACGACAGGTAAGGTGCCTATAGCTACTGGATCTGGCACTGCTACGTTTCGTTACATCAACCAAAGAGGGTTTGTCACCTTCTTCAATTTAGGCAGTCCTTACAACTTAACTTATCCTGCTTCGTTTACGAAAATTGCTCCTACCACCACAGGTGAAGGACAACAAATTGAGACAGTGGAAGAGAGCACAGCTAGTGTCAAGTATGTAGGTACAGGTAATGTGTACGCAACCATCACAGCTAAAGTGTCGCTGTCACAATCTACAGGTTCCAACAAAGACATAGAGCTAGCCATCTACAAGAATGGTAGCTTGATTAGTGGAAGTCACTCAATTAAAACATTAGTGTCTGGTAACAAAGACACCATGATTGCAATTGCAGGGGACACCCTCACCACTAATGACAGAGTAGAAGCATACATCAAGAACGATGGTGGAAGTGGAGACTTAGCAATATACGCATTCTCTTTGAACTTAGTAGCAACACGAGGTTAACATGGCAAAGCTCACTTTATTGGAGATGACACAGAACATTCTGTCTGACATGGAAGAGGATTATGTCACCTCCTACACAGATACAGTGGCAAGTCAGGCAGTAGCTGAAATCATCAAGAACACGTATGACAACATCATCTCTGGTAGAGATTGGCCACATCTGTACAAGATGTTTCAGCTTTTTGCTTCTTCTTCTACCAACACTCCCACTAGAATGACAATTCCTGATAATGTCATGAGTATTAAGTGGATTAAATATAACAAACTCAGATTAAACGAAACGAGGGACAGATTCACAGAAATCCCCTTCGTTGAACCCGGTAAGTTTACAGCTATTTGTGACGCTCGTAACAACAATGAAGATAATGTGTCGTGGGTGATAGATCCAGATAGCAGTATTAGGTTGGCAGTGTATAACGACAGACAACCTACAATGTACACCAGCTTCTCGGAACAAGCTGTTACATTCGATGGATATTTTGCTGCTGTAGAAGATGGTAAAAGGATGTATTCAGCAAACACAGCTTGCTACGGGATGATATATCCAGACATCGTTATGTCTGACACTTTGTACTTCCCTCTACCAGTTGATGCATATCAGATGCTTCTAGAGGAAGCTAAGAGCACAGCATTCTTGACACTGAAACAGATGCCAAATCAGAAAGCCGAACAACACTCAGTGACACAACGCAGACGCATGTCACAACAATCTTGGAAAATTAGGAATGGAATAACCTTCCCCGACTACGGGAGAAAAGGCAAATAACTATGAAAAAATATACGACACCCAAAGGTAAGGAAATCGAACTTGTTTATGCAGGACGTAACATAGCTTGTAGGTTTGTAGGTGGAGGTGAACTCCCTGAAGAACTAGCAGGACTATTTACAGATGAGAGACAAGCCGACCATGCCATCACCAAATATTTAGCTAGGAAGGTTAAAGATGACGATAAGCAAACAGGATAGTCCACAGAACAATTTCACCGCTGGTATCATCACTGAAGTAAGTCCTCTAGCATTTCCTCCTAACGCTACGCTTGACGAAGTAAACTTTAAGCTAAATAGAGATGGTACTCGTGACCGTCGATTGGGGATTGATTTTGAAGAAGACTATGTTCTTAACTCCACAGGATACACAGCAGACCAGCTAGAATCGTCTACACGCAGTTTTTTCCGTTGGTCTAACCCATCAAGTAATAGAGATGTAGATATTGGTGTGGTGCAGATTGGTGGCTACATTTACTTCTGTAATTTATTTGCCGCTGCTCCATCAGCAGCTTTGTTGAATGGTGGTGTTCCAATTAGCACAGGTTTGAGTAATAGAGCTAAGTTTGAATATGCTCTCATTGGTACAAATCTCATTGTCGTAAGTAATGAATTAAAAACTCCATATCTGGTTACTTACAATAGTGGTACAGACACTATCTCTTATGAGACACATGGAATTGTAGTTAGGGATACGCAGGGCGTAGATGATGGTTTAAGAGTAGATGAAAGACCTACTACCCTATCTGCTCTCCACAGATATAACCTGTACAACCAAGGATGGGTGACAGATGGTATCCAGACAACATGTGGAGAAGGGGTTAATGCTCTAGACTGTACATTCAACACCCATGGTGCTTATCCATCAAACTCTGATGTTTGGACTCAAGGTAGGGTTTTAAATGATACCGATCCTAATCAAGGAAAGTATAATCCAGAAATCGCTGCCCTTAACCTCTATAACAATGGCCAAGTAGCTCGTGGTCATTTCTTGATTGATGCATTCAATCGTGGTGCTGGACGTATATTAGCTTCTGGTATTCCAGACCTTCCTGTTGATCAAGAACAAGGAAACATTAGCACTGTAGCTGTATATGCTGGCCGTGCTTGGTATGCAGGTGTCCACTCCAACATGAATGGTGGTGATGCTCGTAGTGCCAACTTCTCTGGTATGATCTTCTTCTCCCAAGTAATGCAAAGTCCAAGTGACTTGGTTAAGTGTTACACAGAAGCAGATCCAACCAATCCTGAAGTGAGTGATCCAGTAGAAACGGATGGTGGTGTTATAAACATCCCTGATGCTTCTAAAATCGTCAAACTGCTTCCTATCAAATCATCTCTGTTTGTATTCGCTGAGAATGGTGTGTGGGAGATTAAAGGTGACGAATCTGGTTTCAGATATACCACTTGGCAAGTATCGAAGATAGCTGGATTAGGTGTTAGCTCTCCTAAATCCATTGTAGAGGTTTCAGGCAATCTGTTCTTCTGGACATATGATGGTATCTACACGTTAGTGCAGAATCAATCAGGTGGATATGATGCCCAAAGCATCACTATCAACACAGTACAGAAGCTCTACAACGCACTGCCTGACAGTGCTAGAAAAACAGCTAAAGGTTATTACGATGCAGCGAACAACAAAATTCGCTGGTTGTATTATTCAGAAGAATCTACTTATACGGGAGGAACTGTAACAGTCCCCGGAGGAGGCCCTGTTGTGGCAGAACCATTCGATTTAGAAGCAAGGCTAGCCGCTGGTGTGGGAACTGTCCTTGCAGGTGTAGGAAGTGATTATAGGCTTAATGTTGATGCTGCTAATGCTTTTGTAGCATTCCAACATAAAGACGCAGTGTACAACGGTAATGCTGGCCCCGGAGGTATCAGACCTGCCATAGGACTGTCTTCTGCTGGTATAGCTATGGGTTATAACGATGCTGGTGGAACTTGGCACAATGGTGTTGCTATTACAGCAACAGGTGATGCTACCTTCTCAGGCACTGTAGCTGCTGACAGTATATTAACTAATGGCATTCAACTTGGTGGTAGTTTATATACAGTTGAAGACATCATTGACCTATTAGGAAGTTCACCAGGGACATTCGATTTACAAGGTGCTCTTGACTCAGGTGTAGGATTTATCAAAGCTGGTTTAGGTGGTAACTACGAGATGATTGTAGATGACACCTTACATTATGCTGCATTCAAACATAAAGATGCTGTATTTGAAGGTGTTGCTGCTGCTGGCTCTGGCCACACAGCAGTAGGTATTAGCTCTAATGGTATTGCAATGGGATACAATGATCCTGTCACAGGAGCATGGACGAATGCTGTAGCAATCACCGCTGCTGGAGATGCTACATTCAAAGGTACCATTGCTGCTGATTCTGTCATTGCAAATAATGTTGCTGTTGTCGGAAAGGGAACAACCCTTGGACAGATGGCAGATGACATTGCTACATTCGCTGATGGTAGCTTTAACCTACAGCCTGCATTGGATGCAGGTGTACATAACATCTTAGCTGGTACTGGTAGTAACTATCGTATGACAGTGGATGAAGCAAATGCATTTGTTGCTTTCCATCACAAGGATGCTTTCTATAATGGGACAGCTACCACTGGTAGTGGTGTACGACCTGCAATTGGTTTAAGTGCAGCAGGACTTGGTATGGGCTATAACAGAGCATTAGATGGTGTTTGGGTTAACTCAATAGCTATTGATGCTACAGGTAATGCTACGTTCGCAGGAACAATTGCAGCTAATAGTATTATCACCAACTCTGTCACTGTCAATGGTGTTACGCTAGGAAACATTCAAACGAATTCTACGCTGGCAGCTTCTCACATAGCTTCCTCTGGTAACGTCCACAACGTTACATTGAGTCAAGTGAATGGTGACTTGGATGACATCTCCGATGGTAGTTCTTATTTCAAAACCACACAGACAGAGAAAACTGGTGCTGGACGTGCAGCTAATGCATTAGATAGTTCTTCAGATTACATCCGTTCATTGCGTAGTACAAAAATTGTGGTGTCCGCTCCCACTCCCACCACTGGTTGGGTAGGTGACGGTGCTGGTATTAGGTTGTACCAATCAGGTGTATTAAAGGTTAATATTCCTGTCTCTGGTGATCCTTCCTTCTCTGGTAACATTACTGGTGGAGGTGATATCAATATTACAGGTTTGGCTAGGTTTGAAGGTAACAACACAGTGTCAAACTTCCCTGCTGCTGTACATGCTAATGCTTCGAGAGGAGCTACTAACGGTATTGTTGGTCATGCTGGTGCTGGTGGGTTTGGTGTTCGTGGTCAAACTAACAGCACAGGTTCTTATGGTGTTCTTGGTATATCCACTATAAGTGGAGGTATTGGAGGTCAGTTTGAGAATACGGCTGGGGGCACTGCTCTACTGACAGTAGGTGATGCAGATATCGGGGGACAACTCAGATGTAACTCACTGCGTATTGACTTGGCTTCTACCACTGGTTCAGGGACAGCCACCTTCAATAACACTAACAAACCCGGTGGTACGACAACTAACACTTGGTTATCAATTTCAACAATCTCTGGGACTAGATACATTCCAGTATGGGGTTAACATGGATACAATGAAAGACTTAGAACAAATGTTTGTACAAAACTTGGGTAATAAAATTACCCCTGAATTAGCTAACGGAATGCTTATGCGTATTCAAGAGCTAATGCCTATCATCAAAGAAGTGACACACAAACCGGAGGAATAAGATGGGATTCATTATAGGTAGTGATGGTGGTAATGCAAATGTAGGTAGCATCATTCCTAGTACCTCTGACTCCTATAATCGTGAACTCATTTTTGATTTGTCGTTGGGAG
>JACCDZ011285782.1_pt1 | contig 10921 bp, 13 predicted proteins | sample 7449551 | NCBI WGS metagenome assembly JACCDZ01 (sample SAMN15323452, study PRJNA562643) | freshwater metagenome | isolation source: river surface water | place: USA:Blue River Watershed | collected 2017-08-18
GTCGAATCGGGACAGAAACCCGCCTGAGGATTCAATTAATGAGTTTCACTCAGGCAGGCATGGCTTGGATTAATCCAATAGGGCGGCCCATTTGGCGCATGATATTTAATTAGATATATAGAGTTCTGGCATTGACTGCCACATAGTTATGGCCGATTTATTATCGGTGCAATATGCTTGATGGGCATTTTTGCGTATTGCGTGTGTGCAAAGCGCTGTGCTTGGCCGGCACGTTTTACTGTCACCTTGTGGGCGACAGTTGGAATCATCGCAGAGTCGTTCAGTGGAAGTCAACCCTAAAAATGGATATTTTTTGGTGGTCGTGTTTTGTCTAGAGATAATTGTGAAATCGTCCTTAGTTAAGGTGCTGTAGCAAGAATTTTTTTATATTTACTATTTAAAGACAGTTAATCTCAGCGATTATTTTTTGCCTTGCCAACGGTGCTTAATTTCAATAGCTGTTTTTTCCCTTGTGAACGGTGCTTAACTTCAGCGATTGCTTTCTTCCTTGTGAAAGACCCTTCGCCTGATGGATTCCTTCTGAGAGGCCAGTTTCCATCAACGTCTTGAGAAAGAAGTAGCTGAGACTGATTGACGCACTCGACGACTCGACGCCTTGCGAGGTGCATCAACGCAAATTTGGTGGCGAGTGTGGCGTCAGTTCGTCACGTTCCGGAGGGTGAAAACTGCGTTATCGATTCCGGGTGGAGAAAGGGCGGCTTGGTCATCGAAAATTGTATGTGTCGAATCGACGCACCCGACGACCCGACGCCACCCGAGACTTTCCAACACAAAGTAGGAGGACATTCGGCGTCGATTACGTCAGGAGCGTCATGTTGCTGGCACAGATCACGGACGTACCGTGACCCGCGACCGTCAAAGGGACTCTATCTCCGCGTCCGCCGGAAGCATCGCATCGAACTTGATCAGCTTCGATAGCTCGTCAGCGATGGCCTCTTGCGGAATGTCCCACTCCAGCAGCGTTTCAATCATTTCGCGGAAGTGATTTTGGAAGTGCATGGTAGGTTCTCCTAGGGATAAAGAAATACACAACAGCGCAAGCCATCCCCACCAAGCCAAGCAGCAGCATGAAGTTGATGTACGACAGTGCGATCAGCACCACCAGGGCTATCGATCAGGTTAAAGGGAAGAGAAACAGCAGGAAAAGCAGGACAACGAGGCAGGCAGCTTTCAGAAGCATTCAGACTCCGGTGAGTTGAGTAAGGGATGAGGGAACGCCCCATAGCGGTTAAGCCGTGGGGATCCATGGGGAAACAGCAGGAAATGCAGACGAACCGATGGCAGAAAGCGGTGTGTTTCTGAAGGTTCGGTATTGGTCCGGTATTGAAAGATCGGACTGGGAAGGTCAGAAAAACGTGATGTTTTTCTTGGACTTACGGAAGGGGGCGGGAAGGTACCTGCGGACAGGGACTACAGGGCACAGATCAGGCTTTGCTAGGTTTTCCTTTCTTTGGCGATTTGATGGCGGGTTTGACAGGTTTCGCTGCCTTCGCGATTACCTCGCCGTCCTGTAAGTTATCGATAGCCGTATGTACCTCGGCGATGAAGCGATCCGAATTGCATCGCTCGTAGTAGCGCTTGCTGCGTGGTGATTTGTCGATCAGCTGCTCATGCTTCAGGACTGCCAGCAGAAAGCCGGAGGTGTTGATCGACTTGCCTTTAAACAGCCCAATGAGCGACGTGGCACATAGCAAGCCATTGCCAGGTGCTTGGTCGATGGCGTCGTGCAGATCAGTTGCTGCCACCCAGTTGTCGCTGAAGTACCCGTTGCCGGTATTGCTCTGGATGCGGAAGAACAGCGCGGGATCTCCTTTCTCGGTGGGTTTGAAGCCGACCTGGTAGGTCAGCGAGGATTTGCCGGACAGCGAAGGGCAGTGAGCCGTCTTTAGCACGGTGATGCTGTTATCCGGGTTGGACGATCGCGGTTTATTCATGAGGTCTCCCTTCTGGGCCTTTCAAATAAGATGGTGAAATTTCCGCACCTCGCAGCTCAATACCAATAGCCGTAGTCGAGCAGCTCATGCCGCAGCAGATCGATGTAGACGCAATCCGGGGTAGGGGAGTCGAGCACATCGGCCACCTTCAGGAAGATCGTGTCCACCTGATCGCTGTGAATGTTGTATTCCTTCGATGACAGGAAGTTGCCTTGCTCATTGCCAAGCATGGATGTGTCCAAAGGAACCGAGATCTGAATGAAGGACTCACGCGGCAATCCCTGGACGAGTGACGACAGACCGGTGATGCTGATCACGACACCCTCAGAGAGCAGCTGGTCATTGATGACCGGATCGGACGAAGCATCTGATCCCAGATCCACGCAGTACTCATTCAACTTCGCTTGGAAATAGACCGCACCGCTGGTGTTCGGGTTGAAGGTTTCTCCGGACCAGTAGGTGACGATGTTGGTGTACCCCTCAGGCAGATAGGGGGCTTTCTCGAAGATGCAGCCACGGAGCTCGGCAGGGAAGGACAGTCGAACGCCCTGAGCGCTATCCGGCGTAACCACAACAGCGATATCTGCCTCTGACGGAAGCGGAGCGAAGTTCATCTTCTTCGCATTCTTGAAGTAGAAGCCGGGTGCTTTTTCGAGGGCAGGCTCTTCTTCAATCAGCAGGGACCGATCGTAATAATCGAGATCCTTGATGCGTTGCAGGGTGGCGAAGGCTTCATTGGTCACGTAGATGATTGCGGACATGGTGATTCCTTTCAGGTGGTTGAAACAACAAGGGGATTGATTGACTTCGGATACAGCGGGGACTGCGGGACGACAGCCGATGGCGACTGCCGGAACTGCGGGTGCTACTTGCCCGACCCGAGGTGCGAGGGCGGGGTTCTGGAAAACTGGGAATCTGGAAAACTGCGCGAGCAGGGACGAGGACTGGGGCGGGGAGTGCAGGGTGTTGGCGCGGCGGGCTGGGGGATCCGGGGATCTGGAAAACTGGAATTCTGGGGAACTGGGAAGCTGGGGAACTGGGGAACTGGGGAACTGGGGAACTGGGCGTGCCACCAGTCAGCTGCCGGGGCGGCGGGGAAACTGCAGGGAGGGGAACTACGGCGGGGGACTGCTGCGGATAATGCGGGGAGGATGAGATCAGGCTGCGATGGTGAAGCCCTTGGCAAGCAACTTCGCTTTATGTTTTTGTTCAATCATCATTCTCTGGGGATGGAACAGATCAAGCTGTCGAGGACCGTTCAGCAGTCGAGCTTGCTTCAGGGTGATGGCTTTCTTTATCTCTTGTAAATTCATCATAGGATCAATCAGCAATCCTTGGTGATATCCAACCCGGTCAATATCGAACTGAGCATTGAAGATGAACTTTCGAGCGTCTTCATGTGAGTCCATCAGCAGGAGCTGAATCGGCTTACCTGCCTTCATGGATTTACCTTGGAAATATCGGGGGTAATCTCCTCTATTGGATAGCTCAGTGAATCGATAGCCAAATGTGGCTTCAAGCTCCTCGGTGACATCGGCATCAATGGCGATCACGTCGATGTCGGAATATTCCAGGTGAACTGCTGGGGCAATGATGTGTTTTACAAATCCTCCAAATAAATAAACAGAAGAATGGTTCATCAGGTAGGAAGCTAACGCCGCATGGTCCTGGACGATCTCATGGCCGGTGCAATCAATGGTCGCAAGGTAACGACTGTTCAGACAGACCGATTTCGGTACAACCACGATGCCCTTGTGACCGAAAGACATTGCTTCCGTGTCGAAGGGGAAGATGCTGTTGAAATTCTCACGGAGTACGAGCCGGGTGCCCAGCTGCTGCCTGAGTGCTGCGTACTGGGGTTTCAGTCTGAGTAGGTCCGGCATCGGCAGAGGCGGCAGGACCAGCGAGAACTCGAGGTCGGGACCGCGACGAGTCAGTTTTCCAGTTTCCCAGATTTCCAGCTTTCCGGCCCCCCGGTGGCGGTCGGACTCTGCGGCGGTTTCCAGAATTCCAGTTTCCCAGTTTTCGAGATTTCCAGCTCCCCAGCGCAGCACGTCGGCGTCGAGCGACAGGGACACATAGTCGGCCAGTTCGGTTACTCGGTGGAGTTTGCCCACCTCCCGAGTGATGATGCGTACCCGGAAGCCTTCGCCATGGATCAGGTTGCAAAGGTGACGCAGAGCAGGGAGGTTCTCATCTAGCCGATATAGCGGATCTCCACCGCCGCTGATGGTGATGAAAGACTTCGTACATTGCTGAATAAAGGCCAGGATTGCTTCATCTGACTGCAGGCCATGGGGAAGGAGGGGAGATTGTCGCCAGTTGCAATAGCTGCATACCTTGGCGCAAGCAAAGCCTTTGGATTTCCAGTTGGTGATGATCGTGAAGTTTGGTTCAGAGGGATAGGGCATAAGCCTCCTTGGATCGTACGAAGGAAAAAAGCCCGCAGGGGTATTAGTTGCGGGCTGCCGAAAGATGTCAGCAGCTTCAAAATCCATACTAAAACTTCAGCAACTCTCGTGTATGGCTTTTAGTATCGGATTGAAAACAAAATTTTAAATACCCGCAAATGACCATGTATATGAATCCGTGAGACTGCTAACATTTAATGAGTTGTCGAACTTTTGTTTATAACTTAAAAAAGTTAATAAAAATCATGATGTCTGAATTTTCAATTCTGATCGACAGCGTCTGCCCTAAAAAAAGATAATAGTTTTCATGTCATGTTTTAAGTAAATAAATTATCCGAGGATATTTGATCGGAGTTAGCAATAAATCTTGATGCCGTCCCTTTATTTGTAAAATATTCTGTTTGGTAGGAGGTAATAGCTTAGTTATGCATTGTGAACTTTTTGAGGCGATATTGAAATATTTTATTGAATAAGAGGCTTGGTTGAAATTTCAATAAATAAATTGAATAGCGGCTTATGTGGAAAGCTAATTAAGCTGTAATCTATGAGATCTGGATTTTTTGGCGGGAGAGAGAAAATGTCAAATGCCAAGGAAAAACTTGAGGCATTAATTAATCTTCACAGAGAGGGCAACTTCGAAGAGTTGCATAATGCTTGGAGTCAACTAGAGGCAACTGGTGCAATTAATGTCGTTCAAGAGACCGATGTTCCTGATCTAGACGAGTTTTATGAAGATCATGGAGGTAGTTTTTATACCACACACACTTTGTATATTAGCGGAGAGATTGTGCATGGATGGTATATGGAATGGAGAGGTTTTTTTACGATAAATTCAGAAGGATTGAAAGAATGGTCTGAGCTGGTCAATGAATATGCCGACGACTGTGGGAAAGAATTTGGTTTTGAAGTAAATGGTGATATGTATTTGTTTCTGGATCAAGTTGGTGTCTATCAAAAATATGTATATCCTGAAGTTCCATAGCTAGCCCTTTTTCCCAGCCATTGAGTTCAAGTGCATAATGGTCATTGAAAGATTTTAAATTTAGTATTTGGGAGAAGGTTATACGCTACTTCTAATTTTTTTAGTTAAATAAGATGGTTTCGTGGCGAATATTTTTGAATAAATTATTAGCTGGTGAGAGGTGGTTCAAATGGATCGAGCATATGAATCTGTAGGTGAATTTTTTGAAACAAAAATAGATGCGGCGACTGTTCAGGCATATGTTGATACGAATTATTGTGTTTTGGGTGAGGAGTCATTCATCATTAATGTTGGAAAATTTAACAAAAAACTAATAAGATTTTTTGAAAATTATCATGAGCATAGTTGTGCTTTTATAACAGCATGTAATCCTTACAGCCGGATAGTGTGTGATGCAGATAATTTTTTATTCCAGCGTGAACTTGCTGCTGATCTTGATGGCTATAGGCTGACTTACGTCGCAGGGATTGGGTTGCATCCGTCAAACAAGTGGCCTGGCGAAGAGAGTTTTTTAATATTAGGTATTGATATTGATTTTGCGAAGAAGATTGGTAAGAAATTTAAGCAAAATGCAATAGTCTGGTGTGGAACTGATGGCATTCCGGAGCTTGTTCTGCTTAGGTGAGTTTTTGCCAAAGGTCGTTAATTATTAATTATGCGTTTCTAAAATATTCGATGCGTGTTTTGTTTTGTAAATATATTAATATATAGCAACATTTTAAATGTAAATTTGCATTATAAATAACTTGGAAATATTTTATTGGTAAGGCTGGCCTTCGATGATTTTCATGGAGATTGAATATTATTTTCATAAATTTAATTATTATAAAATTATGCTAATTTTCAAATTTCCATATTCTGCGATAGAATTGAGATTCTAAGTTTTTAGGCTTTGAATTTTACTGATGATTGGATTTAAAATTTAATATTTAGCCGATTGGGTGGGGAATTTTAAAGGAGGGGGCATGAAGAAATATTTGTTTTTCTTATTGTTTTTTGGTTGCTCGTCACATTCTGCAGCTAACGACTTGGACCCTTTGTATGATCTATACGGGAAATCATTTTCTTGGGTGAAAAATGTGGCAGATACGGCTTATGTCGCAACCAGATGTTTAGCTCACTATGAGCTTCTCCTTGAGTCGCTTCCCAAGAAGTATTCACAAATGCAGGATAATGAGAGGCTTCTTTATTTGTATTTAACAGACTCAAGCTCGATATTTTCAGTTGAGATGAAAGTATCAAAAGGAAATATGGGATTTAGTGAGGATTCAGTTCTTCAGCAATTGCAAGAAACAAAAATTTCATATAAAAATAGAGTTTCTGTGAAAAATATAACAAATGTTGCGAATGATTTGGCTTTGCTGGATTTCAGGTTCTGTAGACTTGCTGATGGGGCGATGGTTTTTTACCATTGGCATCCAACGCCACTTCGTCTTCAATAGAACGAGATTTTAGTGACCGAGGTTTATTTAATCGACTTCTGGAGGGATGTTTGGGTATAAATTGTAGGTATTTATCTGACAGGAAATTTCCTCAGTCGTTTCTTTAAGCACTTAGATCACGGCAGCTTTGGACACGTTTTCCGATCAAAATTCAAATTTTTGATGGAGGTAGGGATTAGGACGCGCTCAAATGAATCGGAGGAGGCGGTCGAAAAATTGCGCGTAGTCGGCCAGTCCGGTCAGATGGTGCAGCTGGCCCACCTCGCGGGTGATGATGCGCACTCGGAAGCCTTCGCCATGGATCAGGTCACAAAGGTGCCGCAGGGCGGGGAGGTTCTCGTCAAGCCGGTACAGGGGATCTCCACCGCCGCTGATGGTGATAAAGGACTTCGTACACTGCCGAATGAAGGTAAGGATCGCTTCATCTGACTGAAGGCCGTGGGGGAGGAGGGGAGATTGTCGCCAGTTGCAGTAGCTGCATACCTTCGAGCATGCGAAGCCTTTGGCTTTCCAGTTGGTGATGATGGTGAAGTTCGGTGCTGATGGATGGGACATAGGTCTCCTTGAAAGGTATGGACGAAAAAAAGCCCACAGGGGCTAGCTGCGGGCTGTTTTAATAAAAAATATTTAAAATTTAATCCGATCAGGGTGTTTAAAAAATTTGTAAAACTACTTCCTCAAAAATTACTTTTATGGAATAAGCTAATGAAAATAAGAAAGTAGAACTTCCAAAATACATTGGAATTCGTATTCCTAGTACGTTTAAAATCGTATCCCCTTTAAATTGACCTATTCTTATTTGAAATATTTTAATTAATTGAAGTGCTGGGAGTAATATGGTAATTGTTAAAAATATATACTCGCCAAAAACATATTTATTTAGCGTCGGAAAAATCGTGGGTGAGGATAGTCTTTCGATGAAGTTCTCATGTTGATAAAAAAAGTCATTTGAGAGGCTCCATGATTTAAAGGTTGCAATGCCGCCAATTGCCAAATAAAAACATCCCTGTATTTTATTGGAGAAAATTGTAGTCAAAATTCCGAGAAATGTGAGGGCTATGCTTAGTACGATGATGACACTCAAATCCATTGAAGTGAGATATCCACTAATTAAGAACCAAAGCAGGCTTAAGCATAGCCATGTGCCAGAGCTGTTTGGGTCGATTTCAAAACCTCTAAAATTAATTTTTTTGTGAGCGTCCTCGAGGGATGTATTTTTATAATTATTTTGTTTTGCAATTCTCCAGAATCTTGCGTAAATTGCCAGAATTATTACTGGGATAAAGTCTTTAATTTTCTCAAATGAAAATCCAAAATAATTATTGATTGAGTATTCTGTAAAAAAGACAATTTTAATAATTTTGTATAAGATGCTAAATATTGCGATTGAAATTAGTGTGTAAGAAATTTTAATTCTATTTTTTTCCCACCAAACTGAATAATTTTCAATGAATCCATTTATTTTTTCTATAATTCCTGTTGCAAGATCTGGGTTCGAGGACGATTTGTTGGATTTTTGATTTCGTTTTAACTGACTGCTTTCGTCGTTTGGATCTTCAGGAGTGACGGCGCTTTTACAATGCTTGCAAATTGACGCTTGTCGTTTTATTTTTTCTGCGCAGAAAGGGCATAATCTGTATTGATCATTTTCATCTATGCCTTCGTAATCATCTGCATTTAATTTTAAATTTTTTATATGGGTAATTGAGCCAATAATCAGTAGTCCAACGGATAAGAGCAAAATATTTTGTCTTTCACTAATTAATCCGATGTTATTAACTCTCCCTCCGCCGGGTGTGGCGACAGAAACGTCGATTGAAAAAGATATGAATATTCCGAGTACTCCCAAGGCGATTAGGGCGAGTCCGATTTTTTTCATTTTATCAGTGTGGTTTAGTATTATATGTTTTGATAATTTATATTATTGAATTTGTTGTGCGGTGGGATTTCCATGCTTCCATATTTCCAATTTTATATTTATGTATTAATTATTGAATTGGGGTGTATTAATAAATCCCATTTATAAAATTTTTTCGTGAGATTTATGACTCGTGCGCGATGAAAGAGAGTATTTAATTTGTAAAATTTATTGAGTAATGGATGGAGTCTGTATTTTTCTGTCATTTTTTATTGTCTTTAGTCTCATTGTTCTCAAGATGATTTACCAAAAGCTGAGTGGGCATCTGAAAATTCTGCTGGTTAGCATCGATAACTACTTTCTCTAGGGACGCGCTGAACAAATCAGCAAATTGTTGAAGATGACACGAGCAGATTGAGGCCAGGGCGTATCTAATTTTTGTGTAACCGGTGTTGAAATTACCTCTGTGAGATCCGCTCTCCCAACTGGATAGTAAAACGAGTTAGTGCCGCTTTCCAAGCCTGAATGGACATCGTCTATTTTTTGATGATGTTAGCCAGCACATGGCAGAAAATTTTCAGGTGCCTCGTTACCGGCGAGCATGCGGACGTTAACGCAGCTCAGTAGGTGTTTTCACGGTCAATCTGGATGACGTCGAGCGTAGTTGTCCGAAGCTGGCTGGAAGGAATGCGCAACCGAGATTTGAGGGCGGGCTGATCCAATACAGAACCACCCCGAAATGAAAAAAGCCCAACCGGTGAAGGCAGGGCTTTTCTATATTTTGGCTCGGGAGAGGGCTAATTTTTTAGTTGAAGAACAATGGCTCTGGCGGTGATGATGTACCAACAGTTCTTTAAAAGACCACTCTCCTTAGTAATTTGAACATCTGTAATGGCATCCCCGCCGCGTGCGTACGCAAAAACCTTGAGATCGTTAATTAACGATTCGTCGGTTGGTGCTGCATCCAGCGTGTTTCGGTGACATCTTGATGCGTCCACAAGCCCAATGGAATCGCTGTCTGCAGGCTTCGTGACCAGAACTTTGACAGCCCTTGCGGCCTCACGTTGTTCGCTAATGCTTAGATAGCTGATATCTGTCCCAACTCGCATATTTGCGGATTGGCTTGAGCAAGCAGCAAGGGTGGTCGAAATTAGAAGTAGAGCCAGATGTCGGATGTTCATGGGAAAGCCGTATATTTAGGATACCGTAATGAAAGACATAACAATCTAGGTTATTTACATGTTGCCAGCAACAGATTTATGTTGGCAAGGCAGCCCTTGGGAAAAAGAATCGTGCAAATACCATCCAATACCGAGCGGCCCCGAAATGAGAAAGCCCAACCGGTGAAGGCCCGGTGGAGGGACTGCTACCAGCCAGTTACGTTCTTGCATTCCCCCAGCACGGAAACTTGATATCTGCTTCTGGTCCGGAAGCGGCTATCGCACTTGCCATACTACATGTCTGTAATCAAGAGTTGACGTGGCGGAACTAAAATGATGGCATGAAGCTAAAAATCTTGGCCTGGGCGGCATTAATGGTTCCCTCCTGTGCAATTGCTGCACGCCCCTTCGTTACCGATGACGCTCGACTGACAATTGGCGGAAGTTGTCAGCTAGAAAGCTGGATGCGGTCGTATCCAGAAAGCAAGGAACTCTGGGTGCTCCCGGCATGTAACCCGACGGGGAACTTGGAGTTCACATTTGGTGGCGGAGGAGCAAGGCAAGAAGGTGTGCGGGCCACCAACGACTATGTCTTTCAGGCGAAGACCTTGTTTCGCGCATTAGAAACAAATAGCTGGGGATGGGGTTTGGCGGCTGGAACAATTCGGCATCCAGAAATCAGTCCGGGGCCGAACATGCTCGGCAATACCTACTTTTACATCCCGCTGTCGGTTTCATTGCGTGACGACAAAGTCATTGCTCATGTGAACTTGGGATGGCTCAAAGACAAAGCATCCGGCCGTAACAGTGCTTCATGGGGCATTGGCGGGGAGTTCAAATTGCGCTCTAGGCTGCTCGGGATCGCTGAAACGTATGGAGACAATCGTGGCATGTCTTACGGGCAAGTTGGCGTCAGATACTCCGTAATACCAGATCTGTTTCAGGTTGATGCAACCGTTGGTCAGCAACTCTCCGGCGAAGGCAATAGCTGACCTGTCCTGAGATTTTCGTGCCATCCGGAATTTGAGAAGATAGCTCCCAGCATGGAGGGAGCCATGAAGAAGAACCGATACAGCGACGAGCAAATCGTCCGGATTTTGCGGGAAGCGGACA
>JACCDZ011333414.1_pt1 | contig 10913 bp, 11 predicted proteins | sample 7449551 | NCBI WGS metagenome assembly JACCDZ01 (sample SAMN15323452, study PRJNA562643) | freshwater metagenome | isolation source: river surface water | place: USA:Blue River Watershed | collected 2017-08-18
CACTTGGTGGTGCAAGACATCTTCATGACCGAAACCGCCTGGCTGGCTGATGTGGTGCTGCCCGCCACCGCCTGGCCTGAGAAAACTGGCACGGTGAGCAATACCGACCGCATGGTGCAAATGGGCCGACAAGCGATTGACCCACCCGGCGATGCACGGGCCGATCTGTGGATCATCCAGCAAATCGCCCAAGGCATAGGCCTCGATTGGCATTACGCAGGCGAACACCACGGCGTGGCGGCGGTGTACGACGAAATGCGTCAAGCCATGCATGCGGCGATTGGCGGTATTTCGTGGCAACGCTTGGAACAAGAATCCAGCGTTACCTACCCTTGTGCGCACGAGGGTGATGTGAGTGAGACCACGATGTTCAAAGAGCATTTCGCCACCGACGATGGCCGGGTGCACTTGATGCCCGCTGGCCTCATTCATGCCAACGAGCTGCCCGATGCCGATTACCCGTTTGTACTGATCACCGGGCGACAGCTGGAGCATTGGCACACCGGCAGCATGACGCGCCGTGCCAGCGTGCTCGACGCCATCGAGCCCATGGCCACTGCGTCGATGTGTGGTGCCGACTTGCAACGCTTAGCGCTGACAGCGGGTGATGTGATCACCCTGGCCTCACGCCGTGGCGAGGTGGTGTTGCGCGTGCGCCGTGACGACGGCACGCCTGAGGGCGCGGTGTTTGTGCCGTTCGCGTATTACGAAGCGGCTGCCAACTTGATGACCAATCCCGCCTTGGACCCCTTTGGCAAAATTCCTGAATTCAAATACTGCGCAGTGGCCGTGCATGCCGGGGGCGATTTGCCCCAGGGCACAGGCTTTGGCCTCAACCGCGCCTTACACACGGACACTTCCTCATGAAAGCACGTTTGGTCATCATTGGTTACGGCGCCATCGCGGCAGAGTTGATTCAACGTCTGCATGACAGACATGGTGCCGATTGCGTGTTGGCCGTGCTGCTGCGTGCCGGTTCGCCAACGCTGGGTAAATTGCCTGCGGGGGTGACGGGCTTGTCGAGCATGGATGAGGTACTGCAATTCAAACCCGACTTGGTTGTGGAAGCGGCGGGCCACCATGCGGTGCACCAGTATGCGCAAGCGTGTTTGGCGGCAGGCCTGTCGTTTGTGGCCGTGTCGGTGGGGGCCATGGCTGACGACGCGTTCTTCCAGCAACTCTGCCAAGCGGCCGAACACAGCGGCGCAAAATTGATTTTCCCCAGCGGTGCGATTGGTGCGCTCGACTACATCCGTGCCGTGCGCGACTTGCCCGACACCCAGGTGGTTTACGAATCACGCAAACCACCGTCCGCATGGGCCGACGAATTGCAACGCTTGGGCATTGCACAGCCGCTGACTGAGGACGCGGTGTTGTTTGACGGCCATGCACGCGAAGCCGCGTTGCGCTACCCGCAGAACCTCAATGTGGCGGCCAGTCTGGCGTTGGCAGGCACAGGCTTTGAGCGCACACAAGTGCGCATCGTGGTCGACCCACAGGCCAAAGGCAACACACACCGGGTCCATGCCACCGGCGCGTTTGGTGAGATGCATGCCGACATCACCAACCGTCCGTCACCCGACAACCCCAAAACATCCTGGGTGGTGGGCCTGAGTTTGTTGGCGACGGTGGAGCGCCACTTTGCACCGGTGGTGTTTGGCTGACTCGGGCTCAGCCTCAGCCTGGTCTAACCCTTGCGGCGACAGCTTCAATCGAACGCAAAAGCAATTGTTCACGCAGGTAGAGCACTGTTTCTAGGAGTGATTCAGCTTCTAATTTATTCCGATCCACAAATGCATCCCACAATGCAATTCGCGATTTTTCGGTTGCGAACTGGTCACTCAACCCGATCGGAACGTTTGCAGGCATTGCTGTCTTTCTTCTTTTGAAAGTGGCCTGAATTGCTTGACCAAGAATTTCTTGCTCTAAGTTTGAATGACGCAGAAGCACCCACAAATCGAAGTAATCTTTCATTCGACTGTTGGCCATACCCAATGAAACAATCGCCTCAAATTTTTCGGCAATCACGGTGTACCTCGGATAGATTCGTAACTCGGGTGCGGGCATATCTTCAAGCATGACGGGGTAGCTTGCCATTTCTGGCGCTGGTGTGACCGCATCGCCATATCCAACATCGACTTGAACTGTGCATTTGGCACCATCAATTTGGCCAACCACAGTGACTCTTGTACCTGAGTAATTTGCATCTTTCCGAATTTCTTCTGCCTTGATGCTTGCAGCGTCAAAGTTGATGCCATCTTCAACTTCAAGCGCGCATAAGTTTTGAAATACCTCGATCAGATGTGGAATCTCTGCGATGCCAAAACCCAACAAATCGATGTCTCGTGTTGGTCGTAGCGGGACGTCGTACCAAAGATCAAATAGCAAAGCACCTTTGAGCAAGAAGCTATCGCGATGTTCGGATATCGCTAATCGGTACAACATCCGCTCTAATGCATAGCGCGTCAACAAGAATTGTGTGTTGACGTTCTCCGCTTTGGCTCTGTTGTGGATACGCGCGCGAACAGATGCGCCAATATTCTTTACCGTCATACCAAGCTCTCCAAGTAGGGACGCATGACGTTGGCGACACGACAGTGTTCTGCTGCTCGCCACAGCTCATCCATCGTGACTTTCTTTTGCTGCCAGGCATCTCTCAATGCTTCAAGTGCAACGTCGAGCCCGATCTTGTTTCTGAATTTGAAGCAGTCGGCAATTGTCTTGGCTATATCAGTCACTGGGATTCGTACCACAGCATCAACAGATATCGTCGTGATGCCGTAATCCACATCACTCATTCGCATTACACGCAGGGGCGGGTATGCCATGTTGGGGGCACGCGCTTTCTGACCAATAGCAACCCAAACCTCATGCGGGGACTGCGTTGTCAGTCCGTGTAGCTGCAAGGCGGTCAGCAAACAAAAAACCAAGCGGGGATATTTAATGGCAATTGGGCCTAGGTCGTTTAACTCAGTGTGTGCACGGTCTGCTGCTGCGTAGACACCGCGCCCGACTCTGACCAAGTGGCCGGTCTTGAGCAGTTGTTGAAGCGTGCCGCCCGCAGCGCCAACCCGTGCTAGCTCACGCGCACGAACAAACCCCTGCTTGTTGGCAAGGTCGATTGCTGGATGTTGGATGGTTGGGTACATGTACAGATTTTATGTTTTTGTCTGTACTTGTCAATAAATACCTACATTTTCATAAAGTATGGACAATTTTCCAAACTCGCCCTACACCGCCAAATAACGCTCACGCACACTGGCATCTGCGCGGAAGGCCGCCGAGTCACCCGACCACACGCAACGGCCTTTTTCCATCACATAGTGCACGTCGCACAAGGTGAGCAATTGCTGCATGTTTTTGTCGGTCACCAAGATCGACAAACCCTCGCTGCGCAACACGTTCAATGCGGCCCAAATTTCTTCGCGAATCAGGGGCGACAAACCTTCGGTGGCTTCGTCCAAGATCAGCAGCTGCGGGTTGGTCATCAAAGCGCGGCCAATCGCCAGCATTTGCTGTTCGCCCCCCGAGAGCTGGTTGCCAGAGTTGTTTTGACGCTCGGCCAAGCGTGGAAAGAAGGCGTACACACGCTCCAAGTTCCAGGCCTTGTGGCCCGCACGGGCAGGGCGCGCCGTGGCCACCAAGTTTTCCCACACCGTGAGGTTGGGAAAAATCTGCCGCCCTTCGGGCACCAAGCCAATGCCCAGTTGCGCGATGCGATGCGGCGGCAATTGTTGAATGGCCTGACCTTGCCACAGCACCTCGCCTTGCCACAGCGGCAACAGGCCCATGAGGCTTTTGAGCGTGGTGGTCTTGCCCATGCCGTTGCGCCCTTGCAGGCTCACGCATTGGCCAGCGTGCACGCACAAGCCCATGTCAAACAACACTTGGCTGGCGCCATAGCCATTGGTGGCGTGGCGTATTTCTAACAGTGGCGTGCTCATGCGCTCAGCGCCTCGTCGCCCAAATAGGCTTCACGCACCACCTCGCTGCCACGCACCGCTTCTGGCGTGTCGCACAGCACCACTTGGCCATAAACCAGCACGCTGACCTCATCGGCCAGCGAGAACACGGCATGCATGTCGTGCTCGATCAGCAAAATCGCAAATTGTTGACGCAGGCTTTGCAACACATCGATCATGTGTTGCGTTTCGGCGGGGCCCAGGCCCGCCATAGGTTCGTCCAGCAACAGCACATCGGGTTGTGACGCCACGGCCATGGCCAATTCAATTTGGCGTTGCTGGCCGTAAGACAAATCGCGCACGCGTTGCTGGCGCAAGGGCAGCAAGCCCAGCAGGTCCAACACAGCGTCGCTACGCTCCACCAATGTGCGCTGCGCCGTGGCGGCTTGCCAGAAATGAAAGTTGTGGCCTTGTGCGGTTTGCACCGCGAGCAACACGTTTTCCAAGGCGGTGAATTCAGGAATGATGGCGTTGATTTGGTACGACCGGCCCAAACCTGCACGCGCACGTTTGGCCACCGACCAATGGGTGATGTCTTGACCTTTGAGAAAAATTTGGCCCGCATCGCTGCGCACCTCGCCCACGATTTGGTTCACCAAGGTGGTCTTGCCCGCGCCGTTGGGGCCAATCAGGGCATGGATGTGTCCGGCTTTGAGGCTGATGTTCACCTGGTCGGTCACGCGCAGACCGCCGTAGTTTTTCACCAAGCCGCGTACTTCTAACAAGCTGCTCATCTCAACGCTCCTCCAGCAGGCCCCAGAGCCCGTGTTTGAGATAGACGACGATCAACACAATCAACGGGCCCAAAATCATGGGCCTGCGCTCGGTCAACAGCTTCAAACCTTCTTCCGTGAGTAGCAGCGCAAAAGCGCCCACCACGGGGCCAAACACGCTGCCCATGCCGCCCAACAGCACCATCACAATCAGTTCGCCCGAGACCGCCCAGGTCATCATGGCGGGCGACACAAAGCCGGTGAGGTTGGCCAAGAAAAAACCGGCCAAGGCGCACAACACCGCTGAGATCACATAGGCCGTGATCCGATACGGCAAGCTGCGCGCGCCCAAGGCCTGCACACGTCGTTCATTTACCTTGGTGGCACGCAAGACCAAGCCAAAGCGAGAGTCCACCACATGCTGAAACACCCACAGGGCCAACAGCACAGTGAGCAGCAGCGACACATAGATGGCAAATTTGTTGCCCGTTAAAAACCCAAAATCGCTGAGCTGTTGCAAACTGATGCCGTCGTCACCACCAAAGGCTTTGAGGCTGACGAAGACGTAATAAAACAGCTGAGCAAACGCCAGCGTGATCATGATGAAGGCAATGCCTTGGGTGCGCAGCGCCACCCAGCCCAAAGGCGCGGCAATCAGCACCGTGACCAACACGGCCGTGGCCATGTGCAGCCAGCCTGAATGCAACCCCAAGCTCGACAAAATGCCCACCGCATAAGCGCCCAAGCCCATGTACATGGCGTGGCCCAAGCTGACCATGCCGCCAAAACCCAGGGCCAAGTTCAAGCCCAAGGCTGCCAAGCCAAAGGCCAAGATACGGCCAAACAAGGTGAGGGCGTACACGTCTTGGGTGAACCAGGCATACACCGGCACAGCAGTTAGAGCGGTGATGAGCAGGCCCGCCAAGGCGGTGCGCAAGCCCGTGCCTGATGTTTCTTGCGGGTGTGTACCCGCAGGTGTGTGCAAGCTACTCATTGCTGACGCGCCTTCACAGGAAACAGACCATCGGGTTTGAAGGCCAACACCAAGACCATCAACAAATACACCAACATCGAGGCCAGGGCCGGACCTGCGGCATTGGCCACCGAGGCATCAAACAATTCACGCAACCAAATCGGCAGCAACACGCGGCCCAGCGTGTCGACCACACCGACCACCAGGGCGCCTAAAAATGCGCCACGAATCGAGCCAATGCCACCGATGACGATGACCACCAAGGTCAGCACCAAAATCGGTTCGCCCATGCCGGGCTGAATCGACAAAATCGGGCCCACCATGGCTCCGGCCAAACCGGCCAAACCTGCGCCCAAGGCAAACACAAAACGGTTCAGCCAGCCAATGTTCACACCCAGTGCCGACACCATCTCGCGGTTGCTGGCCCCTGCACGAATCAGCATGCCAATGCGGGTGCGCTCAATCAGCGCGTACAAACCCAAGGCCACGGCCAAGCCCACGCCGATGATGGCGAAGCGGTAAGCGGGGTAGTTGAAACCCAAAATTTGCACCGAGTTCGACAGCGCATCGGGCGTGTCCATGAACAAGGGCGAGTTGCCCCAGGCCCAGCGCACAAACTCGTTGCTGAACAAGACCATGCCAAAGGTGGCCAGCACTTGGTCGAGGTGGTCGCGCTTGTGAAGCACGGCCAGACCGCCGGCATCGAGCAGCGCGGCCAACACAAACACGCCAAGCGCGGCGGCCAACAAGGCCAATGCGAACGAGCCCGATGCCGCAAACACCAAGGCGGCAAAGTACGCGCCAAACATATAGAGCGCGCCATGGGCGAGGTTGATGAAGCTCATGATCCCGAAGACCAAGGTCAACCCAGCCGCCATCAAAAACAACAGCACACCAAACTGCAGCCCGTTGAGGCTTTGTGCCAACAGCAAATTGAAACTCATGCAGAGCGTGTGGTGCTTATTTGAGCGGGCAATCTTTCACATAAGGATCGGCCAGGTCTTTGAGTGGTGTGGAGCTGGTTTTGAGGGACACACGGCCTTGTGCATCTTTGGCCACTTCAAACACGTGCATGTCCTGGATGGGGAAGCCGTTTTTGTTGAAACGAAAGTTGCCACGCACCGACTTGAAGTCGGCCGCACGCAGGGCGGCTGTCAAGGCCGCTTTGTCCGTGGCTTTGCCGCCGGTTTTCTTCAAGGCGCTGTCGATCAACAAGGCCGAGTCGTACGACTGTGCTGCGTATTGCGAAGGAATGCGGTTGTATTTTTTCTCGAAGTCGGCGACAAACTTTTTGCTCGCGGCGTTGTTGAAGTCAGGCCCCCAGAAGGTGCCCGAGATCACGCCGAGTGCGGTTTCTTTCAGCGCTGGAATGGTGGAGCCATCGGTGGTGGAGACCGACAACAACGGAATCTGACCCAGCAAACCCGCTTGGCGCATCTGCTTGACAAAGTTCACACCCATGCCGCCGGGGTAGAACACAAACAGGGCGTCGGGCTTGGCCGCTTGCATTTGCGCGATTTCAGCCGAGTAGTCGGGTTGGTTGACGGTGGTGTAGACCTCGCCCGCCACACCGCCTTTGAAATAGCGCTTGAAGCCTGCCACATTGTCTTTGCCCGACTGGTAGTTGGGCGCCATGATGTAGACGTTTTTGTAGCCCTTGTCGGTGGCGTACTTGCCCACCACTTCGGCTTGCATGTCGTTTTGCCACGAAGTGAAGAAGAAGTTGGCATTGCACTGGGCACCGGCCAAAGGTGCGGGGCCGGCATTGGAGCCCACGAACACGGCTTTGCCATCGGCCAAGGGCTTGGCCACGGCCATCATCACATTGGAGAAGGTCACACCGGTGACGATATCCACCTTGTCGCGCTCGATGAACTTGCTGACGATTTGCACGCCCAACTCGGGCTTGAGTTGGTCGTCTTCCTTGATCACTTCAATGGCGGCACCGCCCAGCTTGCCACCAGCATGCTCCACCCCCAGCATGAAGCCGTCGTACATGTCCTGACCCAAGGAGGCCGCAGGGCCTGACAAGGTGGACATGAAACCGATTTTCACTTGGGCCGAGGCCGAGGTGGTGGCCAAGGCGCAGGTGGCAATGGCAGCTGCGCAAATGGCTTTGAGGGTGGTTTGTGACATGGGGGAAGTCTCCTGTGTTGTTCAAAAAATCAAAGGGTCGTGTTGGGGAAATTATGGGCGCAACGTTGGTGCCAAGTGTGCCAGTCTCTGCCAGCGTGAACCGTGCCGCAATGCGGGCAGGTGCGTTCGCTGTCGGCCGTGTCGTAAAACGAGGCAAAGGCCTTGGGCAGATCTTCCACAATGCTTTGCAGTTGCAGCTCGCGGCGCGCCACCAGATGGCCACACTCGGCGCAGTACCACTCAAAGGCATCCACCACGCCGACGGGGCGGGTGCGTTCAATCACGGTGCACATGCTCCCTGCTTCGGGGCGTTGGGGCGAGTGGCGCACAAAAGCGGGCAGCAAGAACACATCGCCTTCGCGCAAATGTACGCGCTCGAACTTGCCACGGTCGGCAATCAGCAAGGAGGCATTGCCTTTGAACTGGTGGAAATATTCTTCAAACGGGTCCACATGAAAGTCGGTGCGCTGGTTGGGTCCACCGACCACGGTACAAATCAAATCAGAATTTTTCCAAATTTGCTGGTTGCCTACGGGGGGCTTGAGCAAATGGGCGTGCTCATCGGTCCAGTGTTGAAAGTTCAGCGGTGCGCTGTAATGGTCATGGCGAGGCGCGTCGTGAGAAGAAGTCATCGGACTTTATTTCCTGAAAAAGTGCTGCCACCAGCGGCGCAGCGGTTGAGACAAAGCATAAAAGAAAAACCAAGCACCACCCCTCGGTGCTTCACCCGATAGGGCCTGTGCAAAGCGTTCGAAAAATTGTTCACTCAAACGCTGTGCACTGGCTTGTACCAAGCGGTTGCCAAGTTGTGCCAAGGTGCCTTGCAACTGTGGCTGAGCCGACCAATGCAAACGTGTGTGTGGACCGATTTGTTCTAACTGCACCTGAACGTTCGCTTGGCCACTGCCCAACGCACCGGCTTGGCCCGATACATCCAAGCCACAGCGCGCTTGCGTAGAACCTGGCGTGGGTGCGATGTCGGGGTGCAACTGCACCAGGGTTTCAAACTTGGCCGACACCGGACCCAAGCCCACCTTGACCGTCGCTTGGTAGTGGTTGGGCTTGAGCAAACGCATGGCCGAGCAGCCCGGGATGCTCATTTGCAAGATGGCCGGGTCGAGCAGGGCTTGCCACACCTGGAGCAAGTCGGCGTTCAACACATGTTCGCCTTGCAGGGTGTGGCCGGGGGGCGTGGTGTTGGTGTTGGCGGTGGTTCGAACAGATGAGGTGGTACGCGGTTTGGCTCCACGTGGCATGGTGGGTGATTCACCGGTCTGGTGTGCCACGGCACGACGGCACAGCACCGCAGCCAAGTGGGCGCGGTAGTTGGCACTGGCGTGCACATCGCCCATGGCCTCTGTGTCGGCGAGGAACAGGCCATCCAAAGCGGATACGCGCCACTGCGTGCTGAGCGCATCTTCGGCGGCCTGCCAGCGCATCACACCTTGGCCCAGGCCTGTGACGGCCACGCGCACCGTGTGTTGGGCGCTGCGGGTCACGGCCACGCCCACGAGGGCAAAGCGTGATGCCGCTTGTTCATATTTGAGGTAATGGCCCGAAGCAATGGGTGGGAACTTCACGCCCACGATCAACTCGCCCGCTTGCAAAGCGGTGGTGAACAAGCCGATGAAAAAATCATCGACCGGTATTTCGCGCTGGGTGGTCACCACCATGGCGCCACAGGCCAGTACGCCCGCAGGCCAACAAGCCGCAGGATCGTTGTTGGCGAGTGAACCACCCAAGGTGCCCACATGGCGTATTTGCGCATCGGCAATGCCACCTGCCAGTTGCGCGAGCAGTGGGCACCAGGTTTTCACCTCTGCACTGTGGGCCACAGCCTCGTGTGTGACCATGGCGCCGATCCACAAGTGGTCGTGGTGGCGTGTGATGTGTTGCAACTCCGCCAGGTCTTGCAAGTCCACCCAATGCGTGGGCTGGCACAGGCCGAGCTTCATGGCTGCGAGCAGGCTTTGCCCGCCCGCCAGTGCTTGCGCGTCGGGATGCGCAGCCAGCAAGGCTTGGGCTTCGGCCAGGCTTTGGGGGCGGAAGTAGCCGGTATGTTGCATGGCTAGGCGTGGCCTTGGGCTGGGGTGCTGGCTTGCGCGCGCAACAAGGTCAGGCCTTCGCACACCGCTTTGACAATGCCTTCATAGCCCGTGCAGCGGCACAAATTGCCCGACAGGGCATGACGCACGGCCTGGTCTTCGGCGGGCACATCTTCGTGCACCAAGGCCAGGGCACGCATGACCAAGCCGGGGGTGCAAAAACCACATTGCAGCGCATGGTGCTTGCTGAAGCATTGCTGCATCACATGCAGCTCCGATTCGCTCGGCGCTACGCCTTCGATGGTGGTGATGTGTTGACCGCTGCACTGCACCGCCAAGCGGTTGCATGACTTGACTGCAGCACCATCGACCAGCACGGTGCAGGCCCCGCATTGGGCGGTGTCGCAGCCTTGGTGGGTGCCGGTGAGTCGGCATTGCTCGCGCAAGACTTCCAGCAGCAAGCGCGACGGCGCCACGTCCAAGCGCAGGGCTTGGCCGTTGACGTGCAGTGGCAGCGGTGCGTGCATGTCAGGCGGTGCGCAAACCGCACTGGGCAAAGGCTTGGCGGGTGGCTTCGCGTTCAGCTTCGGTCAATTGCAGCAAGGGTCGACGCACCGGGCCGCCGTGCTGGCCCAGCAGCTCTTGCCAGTATTTGCCATGGGCTTGAGGCTTGCCTTTGGGTTTGCTGTGCTTGATCGCCTCGCGCACCGGGTTCAAGCTGTCGCGCACTTTGCGCGCTTCTTCAAACTTGCCCGCGAAGGCGAGCTGGGTGTACTCGTTCATGCGTTGGTCCAACTTGGATTGCAACAAGAAGGGTGGTGTGGAACAGAGGTAGAGCTTCCAACCGAGTTCGATGATGTTCTCTAACCAATCGGGTTCATCGGGGTTGCTGACGTGAATTTTGTCGCCCACCATCTCGGTTAAGCGTTTGTATTTTTCACGGTCGGTGCTGTATTTGATGGCCACCACGTTGGGCAACTCTGCAATGCGTGCGCACAGTTCTGGGCTCATGACATAACCGCAATCGGGGTGGTTCCACATGGCCAAGCCGATGTCAATTTTTTCAGACAAATAGCGGTAGTAC
>JACCDZ012090469.1_pt1 | contig 10911 bp, 6 predicted proteins | sample 7449551 | NCBI WGS metagenome assembly JACCDZ01 (sample SAMN15323452, study PRJNA562643) | freshwater metagenome | isolation source: river surface water | place: USA:Blue River Watershed | collected 2017-08-18
AAGGAGATTTATTGAAAATTAAAAGCATCGACATTATGCAATCAATCAAGGAAAGTTTTGGTCGCAGAGTGAAGCTGGACGACATTGCGGAGGCAACTCTTGGAAAAAATAAAATTGCACACGGACTCGAAGCTGTGAAATGGTGGAGGCAAGGAAAAATTGATGAAATAATTAAATATTGTGAAGAGGATGTTTTAATTACCCATGATGTTTATTTGTTTGCAAAAAATAATGGACACCTAAAACTGAAAGACTCTTTTTCTGGAAAAATAATTGAAATTAAAATTGATTCCTCAAAGTGGATTGCCGAAGAAAGAGAAGCCGAACCACTAAGCCTCTTCTAAAAGAAAATCAAAATACAAATAGCTAGAATTATTCTATAAACAACGAACTTATTAAAGTCGTTGTTTTTTAGATACGAAATTAAAAAATGAATCGACAGGAGACCGCTAACAAACGCTGTAACCGATGCAACCACTAATAGCATTCCAAAATCAGAATAGACAACATTTGCCTGCAATAAATCAAGGAGTTTTTTCATTCCAGTCCCAATCAATATAGGAATGGCTAAAATAAAGGAAAATCTAGCCGCATTTTCCCTTTTCAATCCCAAAAATAAACCTCCAGAAATTGTCATACCAGACCTAGACATTCCAGGTACGAGCGCAAGCGATTGAAATAACCCAATCAAAAATGACTTTTTTGAATCAAGGTTCGAATCCTGTTTTGATTTCTTGTCCGCATAATGCATCACGATAGATCCAATAATTAATGTTAGTGCAACCAGTTTTGCACTTCTAAAAATTGTCTCCATTTGACTTTCTAAAAGTAAACCAAAAATGATAGCAGGGATTGTGGCAATAATTATGTATTTGAACATTTTCAAATTTTCAAAATGTATTTCATCTGAAATTTTATTGAAGTTGAACTTTGACCTTATGATAAATAAAATCGTCTTTAAATATGACAATAAATCTTTTCTAAAATAAATTATAATGGCAAATGTTGTCGCTAGTTGCAATATTGCGTCGAATGCAAGCCCGTCAGAATTATTAATGTTTAAAATTTCTCTAAACACGATTAAATGTCCAGATGATGAGATTGGTAAAAATTCAGTTATTCCTTGAATGAGTCCAAGTACGATTGCAGATAAAATTTCCATGATATAATCATACTATAAAATTATATTAAATATGACAAACAAAAATCTTTTTTCAATTTTTATTATTTTGGCAGCCTTGATTGCAGGACTCGGAGTTTATTCCATTCGACAAAAGGATTCAATTGTTCCAGACAAGGAGCCAGAGAAAAAAGTTTCTCAAATTACGATTTCACCCGTTACAGACAACGATCAAATGTTGGGAAATCCATCGGCACCTGTTATTTTTGTTGAATATTCTGATTATCAATGCCCTTTTTGTAAGCAATTTCATGACACAATGCAGAGGTTAATGACTGAATACGCCAAGGACGGCAAGCTTGCTTGGGTTTATAGACATTTTCCTATTCAAGATTCACATCCAAACGCTTATTCATCGGCGCTTGCATCTCTATGTGTGAATAAAATTGGAGGAAATGTAAAGTTCTGGGAATTTTCAGATTTAGTTTTTGAGGGCTCACCAGACAGCGCCCTCCCATCAGAAATCAAAAAAATTATTTCTGGAATTGGAATTCCTGAGGCTGAATTTGATACTTGTGTTAGCTCAAATGAATTCAAACCTACTATCGAGAACAATATTGCAGACGGAATGAAATTATATGAAAACGATCCAGCGTTTGGTACACCTTACATCATTGTTATAACAAAAAATGGATTGATTCCAATTTCTGGTTCACAACCTTATTCTGTTCTAAAGGAAATTATCGACAAAAATATTTAATTATTCTGGTCTCCCAAATTTACAAAACTCGCAGTCTTTATCGTCACAAGTCTTGTCCCAGAATCGCAGATTTAACACGTCATCGGCAAATTTTTTGATTTCTTCTTTGAGTTTTACCACTTCATCATCTCCAATTTCAAAGGTTAGTGATTCGATTTCTTCCTGATCTTCTTTTGCCTTCATGAAAACAATTTGCGCGTTTCTCATTTTCCAATCACTCTTGTAATGTTCATCAATTAGGAATTTATAGAACACAAGTTGTCGATAATAATCACCTGTTGAATTTTGGGTCAAGCCCATGATTTCATTTTTAGACTTTGGCTCCATGGTTTTATAATCGGTCACAAGAATTTCACCGGAAGTTAAAAAGTCAACACGATCAAGCTTTCCATAAATTTTAAGTTTTTCATCTGCATTAATTTTTAGTTCAATATCTCCTATTGAATATTCAGTTAGCACTTTTGCATCCAGCTTTTCTGGAACACCTTCATAATACAAGGCTAGATCTTTTGTCGCCCTCTCAATATATCTGTCTTTGATTTTATCCTCAACACTAGTTCCGTTTATAAAATCCAAATAGTTTTTCAACAATTTTTCAAAACTTGGTTTTACACCAGCGTCATCAAATTCATTATAAAAATGTTTAAGAGCATAGTGAAAAGCATCTCCGTTTTTTTGTTCGTCGCTTTGATCTTTTGGAAGTCTAAGGAGGTTTTGATAGAAATATTTCCAAGGGCAATTCAAATAATTATTGTATGCACTGACAGACAGAGTTGTTTCAAGGAATAAATTTTTGATGTATTCTGCGTCGTGCAAGTTTGGCTTTGGTTCAATTTGATTTAGAATTAAATTATACTTGCCCTTAATTTCTGACTCGCCAATAGCTTTAAATTCCTTCAATTCTTCTTTGATTTCATATAGAAATTGTGTTGGGGAATTTTCCTTTCCATCCAGGTTGAATTTTGAATATGAAATGTATACATGTTCTTTTGCGCGCGTTATAGCAACATAGAATAGTCGGCGTTCATCTTCGACGATATTCTCCTTTTCAACTTTTTTATTTGGGAAGTAGAAAAATTCAACATTTCTTGATTTGTCCCAGTTTTTGTTTGTGGAATGCGGAATGAAAACATGTTTAAATTCAAGACCCTTCGAACCGTGGGCTGTCATTAAATTCACACCTTTTTCAATTGGAGAAAGTTTTCCAGATAGGCCAGTGTTGTATGTTTCGATTAAAGTCAGATAATCAACAAAATCAATGATTCTATAATTCTTTTTTGTTAGTGATTTTGTTTTCAATTCATTAAATAACCTCTCGATCGCAGAAAGTCTTTCGAGTGAGCTTGGTGAATGCAAAATGCTTTCCAAAATTCCAGTTTTATAAATTAGTTTTTCAAAAAATTTAACAGCAGATTCATTTTGAGCGTAGACAGAAAATTCTTCGAGCATCAAATGCAAAAGCTTAACCTTTGCAAACTCTTTTATGTACAGAGATTTTAATAATTCTTCGTCGCCCAAAATATCAATCAAAAGTTTTTTAGATTCTTTGAGGTGTTTCAAAATTTTATGTAAATCGATTGGATTGTTTTTTAAGAAATCAAACGCAATTACCTTGGCCAAATTTTCATTATTAGTTAAATCCAAAACCGCACTTGAAAAAATTCTAATTCTATTAACATCTTCCTGTGCCAAAATATCCTGTGTTGTCTTGATGAAAAAAGGTATTTGTAGTTTTTCAAGCAAACCCGCGATCTCATAAGCCTCTTTGTTTTTTCTATAAATAACGGCTATTTCATCTGGATCCTCTCCTGCTTTCACAAGTTTTTCAATATCTTTTACCAGCAAATAGTTTTCAGTATTTTCATCAAAGTATTCTGTGATTTGGATTTTATTTTCTCCTTTATTTGAACCGCTTTTCAATGTGACGTTTTCAGATTTTCTCTCGTCAGAAAAATTTGAATCAATTAAATGAAATGCAGAATCCAAAATTGTTTGAGACGATCTGTAGTTTTCTTCTAGTCTAATGACTTTTGTGTTAATGTATTTTTTTTGAAAATATAAAAAGTTGTCGAGCGACGCACCCTGGAATCTAAAAATAGCCTGCTTTTCATCACCCACAATAAATAAATTCGGGTCAGCATGAAAACTAGCAAGTTGTTCCAAGATTTTATTTTGAGAGCCGTTTGCGTCTTGATGTTCGTCTGCCAAAATATACAAATATTTTTCTTGTTCTTGCAATAGAAAATCTGGGTTTTCATCAAAAGCATTAATAACAGACAAAATCATGTCATCGTAGTCATAAATTTTCTGTTCCTTTAAATTTTCCTCGTATTCCTCGAAGATATCTGCCACTAATTGACTTTTATCAAACTTTTTTAATTTCTTTTTTGCATCAGCCTTTAATTCGCCAGTTCTAGAATTAATATTTGAATCACTATTTTCAAATTCTTTTTTGCCTTGTTTAATTAATTTGTGATATTCCTCGGCAGAGATGTTTTCTTTTTTCAAGTCACCAATCAGCGATTTGATGTCTCGAATATATTTATTTGGGTCACCCAAGGGTCGCAGATCAGTATATTTTTTCTCTGAAATAATTTTTTCAATAATTTCAAATTGATCAATTTCGGTTGCAGAATTAAAGCTAACAAATTTAGGAAAAATGTCGGGGTTGTCCTGAATCAACTCATTTGTATAACCATGGAATGTGGTAATTTTAATTTGATAAGCCATCGGGCCAATATATTCCGCTAATTTTTTTCGCATTGAAACAACACCTGATTCTGTGAATGTTAGGGCTAAAATTGCGTCAGGAGTGGTACCATTGTCTGCCTTAAGGATTTTTGCAATACGCATGGTTAAAATCGTTGTCTTGCCTGTTCCAGGGCCCGCAATAACCATAACTGGGCCATCAATAGAATCAACTGCCTCTTTTTGGGCAAGATTCAATGTTTTATATTTAGCATCAAATGCTTCGCTTTTTGACATGTTTGGATTATATCACACTTGAATTTGTAATTTTAAAAATTTGACATAACATTATATTTATTTTAATGTTTCGAAATGAGCTCGATCTTTCCTGTTGAAACTAAAGTAAGTAATGCTTGTACTGAAAGTGATATCAACTACTACATTAATGCTTGCGCAATTATGCGCTGTATTGGGTTTGTTGCCTCAAGTTTCAAGAAGCAAAACAGAAATGGGTATATACCACAAGTTGAATGCCACACAGTGGCCAGAATTATAAAACTTTTAATCCCCGACTTGAAGCTACACAACGGCTGCGTCTCGGGTATATTATATGATTCGGATACGCCACATCTGATAAAGATGAGGCACTCCTGGCTTTCGACTCCAAGTGGCACAATTATTGATCCGCATCCATCTGGCATCTTAAGTTTGCAGATTGTGCTGATTGTGCCAAATTCAAATACAATCAATGACGCATTTGGTCACAGTCTGTACCGTGAGGAATTTGATGTTTTGAATGAATTCGACTATCGTGAAGCTTGGAAAAATGCTCGCGGAATAGTCAGACTCTTCAAGAATCGAAAATTCAACACTCCCGAAATTCGAGAGTTTGCCGAAGAGATGGTCACACTGATCAAACGCAAACCACTTGCCCAGTGAGGGTAGGTGGTTTTTTATTTAAAACAAAAACCACCCTCTCGGGCGGTTTTGCTATCTATTTAAATTAATAGTTTCTCAACTTATCAACATCAGGATGCTGACGAATTTTTTCATGAGCTTTCGCTTCAATCTGTCTAATACGTTCACGAGTAACTCCGAATTTTTTTCCTACCTCTTCAAGTGTGTGTTGCACACCATCCATTAATCCGTGTCTCATTTCTAGGATTTCTCTTTCCTTTTCTGAAAGTTCGCTCAATATTTTTTGAACTTGATCTCTCAAAATTCTTCTTGATGCATCTTGATCTGGAGAAGAAATTGTTTCATCAGCCAAAAAGTCTCCAAGTGTAGATTTTTCATCCCCATCATCACCAACTGGTGATTCAAGTGAAACTGTGTTTTGATCAATCTTTTCGATTGTGTAAACTTTTTCAACATCAAGACCCATTTCAACAGCAATTTCTTCTGGCATCGGTTCACGACCTAAATCTTGTGAAAGTCTTCTGTATACTTGTTTGTATTTAGCAATAGTTTCAACCATGTGAACTGGCACACGAATTGTTCGTGATTGATCGGCAAGCGCACGGGTGATTGCTTGTCTAACCCACCATGTCGCATAAGTTGAAAACTTGTATCCTTTTGTCCAATCAAATTTATCGACAGCCTTGAACAAACCTAGGTTACCTTCTTGAATCAAGTCGAGCAAAGTTAGGTCAGGACTTCTTCCTACATATTTTTTTGCAATTGAAACAACCAAACGAAGGTTCGCCTTTGCGAGCAAACTTTTTGCTTCGTTATCTCCAAGCTCAATTCTCTTTGCCAATTCTTTTTCTTCATGTGCATGAATCAAAGTGTATTGACCAATCTCCTTTAGATACATTTGAATTGAGTCATATTGTGAAGCAGATTTTCCCATCAAACCATATTTCTTTTCAAAACTATGATCGTGTTCAATTTCTAGCAACCCTCCACCCTCTAACACATCGACTCCAGCAACTATAAACTTTTCATATAAATCATTTAAAAACATTACGTCTTGTTCGATAGTTGGAAACTCTTTTAGAATTTCATCGTATGTAACAAAACCTCTTTCTTTTCCTTTCGATAAAAGTTTATTTGCCTTTAATTCCCACTCGTTTTTTACATTTTTACTCAAAACAGATTTTGCAGTTTTGGCTGGTGCTGTTTTTTTAACAACTGTCTTTTTTGCTTTATTATTTAAAACTTTTTTTGTTTTAGGTTTAACAACCTTTTTAGATTTTGTATTTGAAACTTTTTTATTGACGACTTTTTTGGTCGCTTTTTTTGAGACAACTTTTATTTTTTTATTATTTTTCTTTTTCATTTCAACCTCTAACATTTAATTATATGACAAATTAATTTTTATTAAACCTTATTTTTGCTAAAACTGTTAATTTCTTTTGAAAGATTATTAATCGAGTTTAGTATATTATCAACTTCACTACTATTATTTTCTTCGGCCATCTTTAATTCTTTGCGAAGCGAATTTCTTTTCTCGTGAAGTTTTTTTAATTTTAGATTTAAAATTAATTTATCAATTTCACTATCTATGCTTTGATTCTTTTTGTACAAACTTTCTATTTCAAAAATTAATTCATCTTTTTGTTGTTGCATTGCCACAGATAATTCCTGAACATTTTCATCAACAAGGGCGTCATTAATTTTCTTTTCAAATTTCTCTATTTCTTCAGGATTATTTTTAGTGCTTAGCCAGAAATAAAAACCAATCAATCTTTTCTTTGCGCTCTGAATTTCTGATTTTTTATTTTCCTCAGATTCAACAATTTGCGAAATTGGATTGTCTTGTGAATATCTCTTAACGTCTTGCCAAATTGCATCAGTTGCAACGTCAAATTTTTCTCCAATTAAGTCGACAAAGTGTGACTGCTCGATGTTACTCTTTATTTGAGCCAAATATGGCACAAGATTTGTGGCTATAGCCTTGATTCTTGCCCTCTTGTCGGAATTTTCATTCTCGATTTGATAAGCAATTTTTTCAATAATATGTTTTGAATTTTTTATTGAATCTCGCCACAAATTTTTGTCTTTCAAAATAATATCTGCCGGGTCGCCCGAATTCAAATCTGCTGTCTTGATATCAAGACCAAGCGACAAAGCAATTTGCCATGCGCGTTCAGCCGCTTTGAATCCAGCCTTGTCACCATCGTATGCAATAACTAATCTGTTTGAAAATCTTTGAATTATTTTCAACTGATCCTCAGTCAAAGCAGTTCCTGATGATGCGATAGTATTCGAATATCCAACTTGATGCGCCATGATTGTATCCATCTGACCTTCAACCAAAATTGAAAAGTTTAATTTTCTAATTGATTGTTTGGCAATGTGAAATCCATAAAGGATTCTTGATTTATCAAACAAAACAGTTTCAGGTGAGTTCAAATATTTTGCAGTCTCCTTATCATCTGCACCAAAAATTCTTCCGGTAAAGGCGACAGGTCGTCCTGACGGATCAAAAATCGGAAAAATAATTCTTGATCTAAACCTATCGTAATAATCGCCTTTATCACCTTTTTTGATTAAGCCCGCTCGCTCGATATCAGTAGTTGAATATTTTTTTGAAACAAGATAGTCAAATAAATTATTCCAACCATCTTTTGCAAAACCAATTCTCCAATCTGAAATACTTTTCTCAACAAGCCCTCTCTTCATCAAATACTCAGTTGCCTCTTTTTGATTTTCCAAATTCTTTTCAAAAAATTTGGTTGCCTCCTCCATGATTTGATACAAAATAGTATTTGAATCCTTGTGTGCGAAATCATTAGTCAAAACCACTCCGGCTCTATCTGCCAAAACTTTTAAAGCTCCGACAAAATCGAGTCCTTCGTAATTTTGAACAAAACTGAATATGTCTCCTTTTGCACCACAGCCAAAGCAATAATAATTTGCCCTCTCTGGTGAAATAAAGAAAGAAGGAGTTTTTTCGTTGTGGAATGGGCATCTCGCCTTGAAACTCGAACCAGATTTTAGGATTGTTATGTATGAACCGATTACTTCTTCTATGCCCAGTCTGTCTTTAATTTTTTGAACATCCTGTTGCGACATCTAATTAATCTTGATTAAAGTTATTTTCAGAATAGAATTTTGACAATTCTTGTTCTTCAATTTCTTTGGCTCTTGCATATTTTTCGCTTCCTTTGAATCCTGTTCCTGCTGGAATCAATCTTCCTAGAATAACGTTTTCTTTTAGTCCTGTTAGTTTATCTTCGGCACCTCGAATAGCAGCGTTAATTAACACCTTTGTTGTATGTTGGAATGAAGCTGCTGACAAGAATGATTTTCTTGAAAGAGAAACTTCTGTGATTCCAAGAATAACTGAATCAGCTTCTGCTTTTTCAATACCATCGTGATCAATTTCAATGTTTTCGAAATCATAATCATCCATTGATGTAATTTCACCATCTGAATATTTTGATTCACCTCCGCTTGTTACTTTCACTCGTGAGAACATTTGAGCAATAATAACCTCGATGTGTTTTCTTGAAACAGGCTCTCCTTGTAGTTCGTAGATTTTGTTAACTTCTCTAATGATATATTCTTGAGTTTTTTCTTTTCCTCCGAATTTATATAGTTCAGATAAGTCCGCAGAACCGTCAGTTAGCAATTGTCCTTTTAGAACAGTGTCACCAATTTTCACAAGCAAACTTCTGATTGGAGAAATAACATATTCAATTTCTTTTTTCTTTGCTGCTGTACCTTCTGCAAGAACAACCAAGATTTTATCTTTTCCTTCTTGTTTAAGTTCAGAAACCATACCTGCTGATTTTGAAACAATCGCTGGGTTTTTAGGTTTTCTTCTTTCAAAGATTTCTTCAACACGAGGAAGACCTTGTGTGATGTCTCCACCTAGAGAAGCTGTACCTCCGGCGTGGAATGTTCTCATTGTAAGCTGTGTTCCTGGTTCACCGATAGCTTGTGCGGCAACTGTACCAACTGCTTCACCGATGTCTGCGATTTTTCCTTTACCAAGATCTAGACCGTAACATTTTGAACATAGTCCATTTTTTGTTTGGCAAGTAAGTGGTGATCTAACAACAACTTCTGGTGCACCTTTTTCTTCGATTAACAAAGCATTGTCTTTTAATAGAACATGACCTTTTGCAAACAAAACATTTCCTTCTGCATCTTTAACATCTTCTGCAAGAACTCTACCGAAAATTTTTCTTGATAGAGGAACTTCGATACCTGAATCGCTTGTTTGTTTAATTGTGATTGATTTCTTTGTTCCACAATCATGTTCTGTGATGATAACGTCTTGCGCAACATCAAATAGTCTTCTTGTTAAGTATCCAGCTCGAGCTGTGTTCAGGGCGGTGTCAGTCAAACCTTTTCTTGAACCGTGAGTAGAAGTAAAGTATTCAATTGGAGAGAAACCTTCTTTTGATGAAGATAGCACAGGGAATTCAACTTCTTCTCCTTTTGAATTGATAATAAGACCTTTCATACCAGCCATGTTTGTAATCTGACCTAGAGAACCTCTGGCTCCAGATTTCCACATATCGTATACAGGACCTTTCTTATCCAATGATTCTGGAATCAATTTTTCAATTTGGTTTTTAGCTCCGTGCCAGATTGAAGTCAATTTTCTTTTCTTTTCAGATTCTGAAAGAAGACCATCATTGTATTGTCTTGTTGCTGTTTTAACTTGTTCAATAGCTTCTGCAACAATTTCTTTTTTCTGTGTAGGAATTTGAATATCATCAATACCCCAAGTAATTCCAGATTTTGTAGCATATTTGAATCCGAATTTCTTGATGCTGTCTAGAATTGTTGGCACGCTTTCAATACCATATTTGTTAATCAATCTACCAAAGATTTTTGCCATCACTGTCTTGTCAATTTCTTGGTTGATGAATGGGAAGTCGTCAGGCAAAACTTCGTTGAATAGAATTCTACCAATTGTTGTTTCAATCGGAGTATCAATATAATCAGAAAGTTTTGTTCCCTCTTTTCCTTTAACTTTAATCAAAGCTCTTAGACTAACAAGTCCGAAATCATTTGCAGTAATCGCCATGTTTGGACCTGCATATGAATTTCCTTCTCCCTTATCTCCAGGAATCATTTTTGTAACCCAGAAACATCCAAGTTGAATGTCCAAAAGTTTTGAAGCAACCACAACGTCTCCTGAACCCGGTTTCAAAATGTTTTTGTCAGCAGCCATAATTTCACGAGCTTCATATTGAGATACAACTGAAAGTGGAACGTGAACGGCCATCTGGTCTCCGTCGAAGTCAGCGTTAAAGGCAGCACAAACTAGTGGGTGCACTTGAATAGCCATACCTTCAATTAGAATTGGTTTGAAAGCTTGAATACCCAATCTGTGCAATGTTGGTGCTCTGTTTAGAAGAACGTGTTTATCTTGAATAAC
>JACCDZ011341049.1_pt1 | contig 10910 bp, 15 predicted proteins | sample 7449551 | NCBI WGS metagenome assembly JACCDZ01 (sample SAMN15323452, study PRJNA562643) | freshwater metagenome | isolation source: river surface water | place: USA:Blue River Watershed | collected 2017-08-18
AATGTCAAGACCTAGGGGGAATAATATTATCTAAATTTTGTAAAATTTTTTGTTCTTGCAAATTATTTTGGAAATGATTAAGAGCTGATTGTGTACCCATTTGAGTCAAAGGTGAAGATTCTGTAAAGGGTATGCTACCTGCTTCAATTGTTTCTGGGGTAATAAACGAATTATTGATATAAGGGTCTATAGGATACATAGGCATTAATTTAGTGATAGAGATAAATTGATCACCAGATGCATCTTTAGGGGAATATATATAACTAGACAAACCTCTATTTAAAACATCTTGAGGGTCTTCACCTAAAGTCACAATTTTTATTTTTTTCAATTCTTCATCTGAATATGCGGCTAAACTATCTCTAAATTCCTTTAGAGAAATATTGCCTTGAGCTGGCGAAACATTCAAATCAAATTCTTTAACCAAAGAGTAATTAAGGGTCATTTTGGCAAGGAAAGAGTTAGCTTTTGAATTATTAGAGGGTTTAAAAGTGCCAAAATCATTAGCGAACATATAAGCAATATGTCTAATTTGATGCTGTAAGAAATCTGCGGGCATAGGGTGTTGAGTTGGTGCAACAGGATTATAACCCATTACTTCATTACGTGGTTGAAATGTACTACTTGTAACGAGAAGAACAGGCACATTTATTTCTTGACTGGATCTAGAATCTATTGCTGGGGCTACATAATCATCGGATTCTTCTGGTCTCCAAATAGCAATAAATCTAGCGTAATATAGATCTGTCCAAACTTGAATTTTAATTTTTTTACTCATGAGCAACACCTTGTAATTATCATATAGTTATTATACAATATTTATCAATAAAGTCAATAAAAAAGGTGGAAATGACTCCACCTTTTAAAAAATGTTAAATTTCCGAGAGTTCACGGATAACAGTCCAACCTTCATTGGTATGATGTTTAATAAATGTATCTGCTTCTGCTCTATCTTTTGCTTTAAAAGAGAAATAATTATTTTGAAAATTATTCTTCATAGTTTGAATTGCAGTATCAATATCAGATTGAGACAAAGGTTCTCTAGGATCTCTTATCATAGAAACTGCAACCAAATAGATTCCTGCTGGTCTATGACCAAAAGTATTTTCTATCAGATCATGTTCACCAATTATTTTAATATTCGCACCAGCAACATAGATACCAACTTTAATTTTTTGAGTGTCCATTTTATTCCTTTTTACAATAATATAATTATAACCAAAGAGGCCTTAAAGTCCCCTTATTTAAAGAGATGTTTAATAACTTTAGTAATTTCAAGAGATTCAACAAAATCATCAAATTCATCTTGATCGACTCTAGAATTTTTGTTACCACCATCAATAGCGTTCAAATGTTTACCAGTTGTAGGCCCCCAATAGTTTTTAAGAACTTTAGTACCGTGATTTACAGTACTAACTGCAACAAGAGTCTCAAAAGAAAAGTAAAAACAAGTACCATTAATAGTTACTTTTTTCGCATTATTTTCTGCAGATGCTGAGCTACCATAGTAAGATGTAATTGAAATCATTTGTTATTCTCCATAAATTAAATATATTGTCGAGAGATAAATCCCTCACCATTTCTCTTTATATACCATAATTATATCATATTTTTATTAAAATGTCAAGACTTTTTAATAAAAAAATCAAACAATTTCAACATTTATCCATATGGTCACAACTAAATTTTAGTAACCATATTTATTAATAATTTCTGCCAATTCTCCCCAATCATCGCCAAATGTTTGACCAATCCAATGAGCCCAACCATCAGGGTCAGTATCCATATACGATGTATAAACATCAAAAGCTGTATCTCTCATATTTGGTTCAACAATAGCAGCACAAACTTCATTAAAATTTACTTGATCTGTATCAGAAACATCACCCATACACTTTAATAGTTTTTTTCCAATCTGGATAGCTGATTGCAACTTAGAATTAGAAACCATTTCAATAGCATCACTAATAGCCGCAATTTGTAAATCGATAGTTTGTAAATCACTAATTCTCATAATAATTATCCTTTTTTTTTATTTTTATAAACTAAAATTTTTAGCTTTTAAAATCTCTATGATTAATTTTTCTAATATATCATAGTCTTTTTCTGAACCTGTAAGGCCTGATACTTCTTTTGAATAAACACCGCTTTCTATAGGATATTCAGAATCTGTAAACAGGTATATAAACCAGGAAAACTCATGATTTTCATCAAGACATAATTCCAATGTTTTGTAGGCAAAATCAATAGAAATCATACCATCTTGTATTAAATCCTTAACATAATTATTTATGTTTTTAGAAGCATCAATCATAATATTATCATCTGAATGTTTACCATTTAATGCATCTATATAAGTAGCTATTATCAAATTCCTTTCTTTATATACCATAATTATATCATAATTTAATTTAAATGTCAAGAGTTTTAAAGAAAAAATGCATAAAAAAAGCTGAAGAATCAAATAAGACTCTTCAGCTTTAGCTATCACAGCGATTAAAGAATGATTTTACATCATATTATAAAAACCACATTCTGAACATTCTTCATCATTGAGAACAGCACCACATCTTTTGCATAATGCATCTGTATCTATCTCTTTAGCATTATATGCAAGTAGTTCACTAACAATTTCATCTACAATTAATTGATCCTGATCTATAAGACTTGTCACTGCTTTACCAGCTTTTTTAAATTTACCAGATAAAACATAATCTCCAATCTTCGAAACCATATTTTTATCAACACCTAATGAAGCTAATATATTCTCTAAATCTTCCTGATGAAGGTTTCCTTCTTCTAAAGCTTTTTGAATAGATTTACCCACATTTTTAGATGATTCATCATCTTCCAAGTCATCATTAGAACATGTACTAATATCTGACCAATCATTTTTATTTTTTTCTTGATCTGGAAACATATCATTTGTAGAAATGAAAGAATTATTAAGGATTTCTGATTCTTTATAATCTTCAACTTCACCAATAACTGTATATTTGCATACTCTCATTTTAGTATTATTATAATCTGCAGGAATACTCACCACATCTGCTGGATTGATTTCGCAAATAACCACTCTATCATCATTATCTCTACTAAAATGAGCCAAATAGTCGTATGAACAAACATGTAAACCAGCAGAGCAAGTTCTAGAAGAATCTTCATCAACCATATTTCTAGGCATTTCACAAACAGCACCAATCGAGTTATCAAAAGTCCCACTATGGATATCTGTCCAATCATTTCTAATTTTTTTGTAAGCCAGGAATGTACCATTTTCCGTGATAGGAATAGACCCTGATTCCAAAAAGCCATATAATTCATTAACTGCTCTAAATGATGGGTTTTTCATTAAATTTTCAAGAAATTTAACCATATAACCGATATCAAAACCTTGTCTAGCCATATCGATGATTCTTGCTGTTAAACTATTATGAATAGCTTTATTATTATAAAACACTTCACCATTTTCGATAGTAACTTTACCAGCTGTAGCAGAAGATTGTATAGCTGATTCAACTTGTTCTTTAATATTAATCAAATTTGGAATAATATCCCATTGACAAGCGATAATAGCATTTTTGATTGCATCATAATTTCCATGAGCTGTATCGACAGGTTTCATTTTCCCATCAATCATTATAGATATAGTACCATTTCCATTAAAAATATGGGGTAACATGTGTGAGTCCTTTTGTTGAATTTGTACCTAGATTATAACATAAAATGAAATAAATGTCAAGGTATTTTTATATAAGAATTCAAATTCTTTCTAGAATATGAAAACATCCACTGCGATATCATTTAGATAATCCTTACTTTTGATATGTGAAGTAATTCTAGTTTTAACATTACGGGTCATATTATTGATCGATTGAGCTCCTAACAATAGAATAGGTATAAACCCTTGAGAAAGTAAATCATCAATCCATGCAGCGTTTCTACCATTTTCAAAAATCAATTTAATATTAGGTATTTCCTTTAAATCAGATATTAATGAATTTAACTGTGCATTACTTGATGCCACTTCTACCAATGTTGCAGTTCCAGGAAGTATTATTTTACTAAGATATTTTTTATCTAATATCATATATTATAATCCTTTTTTAAACTTTTAATATTATACCATAATGTAACTTAAAAAGGGTTTAAATCAAAAAATAATCCAGACAGATATAAGAAGGAAAAAACATCTGTCTGGTAAAAAAAGGGGTTTTAAGTCAATTTATTTTTGAGGTAGAAAATAAATCTTCAAATTAAAAAGTTGATAGGGTATAATCAACATTTCAGTAACACTAATGTGTACAATTTTATTTATTACAAAATTTTCAGAAAACCAAAAAAAATTGTTTTTTTGTGAACTACACCGACCTAAAGGATGGTGCTTCTAATACCCAGCTATGCTGAGATTGACAAAGATTCTGATTTCCAACTAGAAATCAAGGCCGTCTGTTCCAGAGACCATTTATCATACAAGTTGTTAAGAGATGCATTTATGTCTGCATTTTTTATACTTGCTCATTTGTATTATTATACTTAATATATTATACAATTTTTTTATACAATTTTTTTAGTGAAAATCACCATATTTAGATATTTTTAAGATAATAATTATATAAAGTATAATATATTAAACAATCTGATTTCTTGCCTCTACATCCCAGCCCTGAAGGACCGGGTTTTACGGCAGAGGCTATCATAAAAAAAATTACGATTTTAATAATTTGAATTTCATATAAGCTTTTAACAGACTATCAATATTATCTTTACCAACTGGATTTGCAGAATGAATCGTCCAAGAAAAGTCAGATGGAATGATTTGCCCCTTATTATCTATATCATAATCAATCAACCATTTTAGAAAAACCATTGATGTATCATCACCACCTAAATCATGATCGAAACTTGTAAAATTAGGCATACCATTTTCTTTAACATAATTTATTGCTTGTTCAGAAGATCTAACAACAATCCATTCTGTTAAGTTTGGTGGATTTCTAATATCATCGATATATAAATTTAAGCTTTGCAAAGTACATCCTTTCTTGTTCACAACCCTCTATAAAACCATACTTACAGATGCAATTTTGGATATATTTACATCAAAAGCACGAACCTTAAATTTTTCAAGGAATTTTTTAAAATTTAGTGTATTATACCAAAATAAAATAAAAATGTCAAGTCTTTTTATTAAATCCCTCAAAAAAAAAGTTTGAGGGATTTTTTGTAAAATAAACATATAAATAAAATTCCAATACATATCTAAGAAAGGGCTAAAAGTTGCAGTTTAAACATCTAATTTGGAATCTAAACAAGTCATCTATAGACTTGGCTAATATATTGATCAATATTGTTGAACGATATGAAAAATTAGATATTGGACAAACTTTTGACTATGCATCACCAATTTATATGATGGATTTAAATTTTCATGATTTAGCTTCATCAATGGGTCATTTAAGATTAGATGAGAAAACCATGCATGAGATAATAACTGGTCTTGATAATTTATCGAAAACCCAGGCATCAATATACTATGCTAATAAAAATGATAGATTCGAGGAAACCACTTCATTTATATTAAAGTACACGGTATCATCAATAAAAAGAGATATGAATAAACGATTAACCTTGATGCTATCAACATCACTTGTAAAAATATTACGAGAAAATAAGGGAATATTTTTAAAATTATATACCCATGCAAGATATGATTTAAAAAGCAAGTATTCTACTGTATTATATGATATATTAGCTAAAAAATCCAAAGGGTCATATACCATAGCAACTGTATTCACGATAGAGGAGTTTAAGAAATTATTAGATTTTGATTTAGTAGAAACGAATAATTTTGATAGCTGGACCAAGATAAATAGCAATATTTTATCACGGGCAGCAAAAGAGATTAATGAGAAAACTAATATGTATTTAACATACACAACAATAAAAGACAAAACACATAGCGATAAAAGAACACAAACCAATAGTATAAAATTCGAAACATCATTAGCACCAGAATTAGAGGAAACAGACGAATATTTTACAGATGATATATTAATGTCAAGAAAGATAGAATATTATAAAGAGAAAGAAGTAGATAGAAAAGTAAGGGAACTTAAAAAGTTTAGATCAATAACAATTGATGATGAGGAAAATTATAAATTTAAAGAGCGTCAGAAATTAGACAAACAACATCAAGAATTTGAGGCTCAAGCAAAATTACAAGAATGGGTGAATTGGGTTAAGTATAATAATCATACTGAACATGGATTGGTATGTTTAATAAATTATGAAAGTCATGAATATGTTACCATAAACAGCATTTATAAATTAATGAATATTGAAACAAATAAAATATTAAGTTCCAATGCCCGAGATACATTTATAAAAGTACAAAATCATATTAATAATGATGGTGATTATGGGTTAGTAGATGTGGATTACAAGAAAGATTATTCGATAAGTTTTAGTAAAGGTTAAATAAGATGGAAACAACACATACGGTTCAAGAAGAAATAATTAAGCAGATAGTTAGCAAGATTTATAGAGATACAATGGTAAATCAATCAACTGACTATTTTATAATACATAGATACCAACCATGGCAATTTAAAGATCTAATAGATCCAAAAACATTTCATGCCATAGTAGGTTTTTTACCAAATTCAAAATATCGAGACAGACCCTTTATAATGAGTGTTACCTATAGTAAAAAAACTCAGGAATATGAAATAGTGGTTCATAATCCAAAGTTAAAATATTAAAATAATTTATTTGCAATATCTGCAGGCACTATATCATCTTTAATAGCGTCTAAAGCACCTTTAGCTATAGAAATAATGTTTTTTGGACCTTGAGATTCTCTAGGATTAATTCTAACCAATCTAGCACCTTTAACATTATTGTGTATAAATTCACCAATAAGTCTAATAGATGGAATTGCTGTACCTGCACCAAATTCAAGAATTACGATATTATGCTCACCCTTATCATATAATCTCATAAATTTATTAAATTCATTTTCTTGAGCTGTAGTTTCAACAGAATGAAAATCATAGTCTCCAAACATCATAATATTAGGTCTAGCCAATTCTCCACAAGTACATCTTGGTAAATCGCATGAGGGTTTCAAAGTTTCAGGATCAACATCAAATTTCAAATTTGGGTCAGCCTGCCAAACATTGTCACAAACTGTACATTGAAATTTATTAATTCTACCGTGAATTTCATAAACTTTAGATGCGTCAAAACCTACTTTTTGGAAAGCACCATCAACATTAGATGTAACCACAAAATGCGGTTTATTTTTAACCATTTCTAATAAAGCCTCAAAACCTTTGTGAGGAGTTGTATGCTTGTAAAGATCATGTCTATGGCCATAAAATCCCCAGGCTAAAGCTGGATCAGTTTTAAAAGTCATAGGATTTGCTATTTTAGAAAATGAAATCATTTTTTTACCTAATAATGGATATGCCTTCCACATTCCTTCATTTCCTCTAAAATCTGGAAGTCCAGAATCACAAGACATACCTGCGCCCGCTGAAATAACTATTGCATCTGCATCTTCTATTAATTTTCTTACATCTATCATCAATATCCTTTTTTTATATACAACAATTATATCAAAATTTTAATTAAATGTCAAGTAAAAAGATGATAAATTTTGAACTTTTTTCTGAAAAAACTGAATAATAAATTAATATTCAATTAAGTTTAGGAATCACCTAACCATACGACTTTTAATCTAAAATTGTAGTTGCTGGAACGATTTTAATATCTGCAACCATACATCCCAAATTCCATTTATCTATGATTTTATTGTTTAAATCATTTTCTGACAATGCATCGAATCTAAAGGTCTCACTTTTATAACTAACATCAAATAAAACTTTTTGTTCAACAATTGTAGTTGCAGGAGCAAACATTTTTAATTCTTTTAATGACATAGCATTTACATGTTCAGCAGACACTCCCATATTATCTCTAACAAATTCTCGCAATTCTATTTCTGTTTTTTGTATTGGCATGTATTTCACCTGTTTTAAATTTTATACGGTAATTATATCATATTTTATTTTAAATGTCAAGAGGTATTTTGAATAAAATTAAAAAACTATAATAAATAGTATATAATAACAATATAAAGGAATATAAAGATGGGTAAATTAACAAGTTTATTACTAAATGAGAAAACTGCTTCATATACACCTGTAGATGGAAAGAAATATAAGCGATATGGTCAATATGTGAATTTATTGAGAATGATTTTATTAGGTCAATCTGGAAAATATACAACAATGCCTACTACACCAAAAGCTGCTTTAATTTTCGGTGATGGAGCGATGGCTGTTGAAATGACCAATGCATATAAGAAATTAAGAGCAAAATTAAAAGATCCAAAAGTAACAGTTGCTGAATTAAAAACTGTAAAAAAGGGATATTTTGAATTATTATTTGGTGAATTAATGAGAGGAGCCAATATACCTGAATACAGACCTACATTTTTAGCTACGGCGTTTTCAAAGGGAAAGCATGGAGATTTTAATATACAACAACAAACCATAATTTATAAATTTGCCAAAAAACTTTTAACGAATAGAGAAAATTTAGAAGGACGAGATGTAAGCGAATTAAATTTAATTATCGGTGGGTTCGAAGAGGAGAATGCTGATGTTATAGAACAGGAACAAACACCAAAGGCTATAGATAATCCTGCATTAATAGCGAAAGTAAGCCAAATGGAGGACGCAGAAATTATAGAAGCTGTAAATAATATATCAACAAAAATAGATGTAGCTACAGCTGATTCAAGAGCAAAACAAACCGAGGCTCAAGTATTAGCAGATGAGTTAAATTATCCAGGGTTAGATGTAAGTGAATTCACGGATGCTAAAATGATCAACAAGATTATAGACCCAACATTAGAGCCTATAGCTATAGAAATGAAAAATAATTTCGTAAATAAAATCGTTAATATGAAAACCAAATATGGTGAAACTAAAGATGCATTTTTGCATAAAACACTAACAACATTTACTAGCGATGCAATATCACAATTTGCAAATTATATTCCAGATAATATTAAAAATGGTAACATCCAGTTTACTTGTTCATATACAGAAGAAACGAATTCTGTATTTTTTCTTATGGAAGATGAGGTAGAAGGAATAACATTACAAAGAACATTTCATTTAGATGATCAAGGTAATGTTGCTAGCGTAAGCCATGATTTTTTCGAACTACCTGCAAAATCACAAAAGACTGGATTATCTAAAGCGGCTATTGGAGATGCTTTAAAATTATATAAGGCAATTGGAGTTAAGAAAATTGACTTACATGCAAATATAGGTATGGGAGGGTATGTATGGTTACGATATGGATTTAGACCTTATCCAGAAGAAATACCATCTATAAGTGAAGGATTTGTAACAATAGCAAATTCTGTAAAATATGGTTTAAAATCTGGTCAAACTGTAGGGGTAACTCCTGAGATGGCTTTTGACGCATTGATAGCACATTTTAAAAACCCAGAATTTGCAACATTTTTACAAGAAATAAAAACAAGATATGCTGAGGTAGACGCTGTAGTACAAAAAATATGGTCTGAATTCGACTATGATCCACATTTAAGTGATGAGGCTGCACCAGTTAGAGTTGATTTAAAATTTGAAGAAGTTATAGCTGAGATCTTTTCTATAATAGGAAACCAACTTAAAACTCAATTTGTTGTAAATCCGGAAACTTTATATGCTGATATATCAATGACAAAAATACCTGTAACAATAAAAGCACCAACAATCAAATTAATAATTGATCCAAGACAAACGACTAGAGCCAAAGAAGTTATAAAATCAAAAATACCAAAAACATCATATTCGATGGGAGGAACAGGTAAATTTATGATAGAAACGAAACATATATTAACAATAACAGGTATAAATGCAACAAATGAAAAAGACGAATTAATACCAATGTTTCCAGCATCACCATCTGATTTTGCAAATGGTTTTGGTAGAATGCCAGGAGCTTTAGATTGGAAAGGTTCATTAGATTTAACAGATGAAAAGCAATTTCAATTAGCGATGGATTATGCAACATCAAAGAAATCGTAAAATAAAAGTCAAACCCCTTGACTTTTATTTAAAATTATGATATAATTAAATAAAAAAAGGAGAAATATTATGACAGATGATTTATTAGGTAAAGGTCCATATGTTAAAATAGATGGACAAGCGACAGATGCAGGAATGTTTGAACATGTATTTGATGGAACTGATGATGCTCACGACGAGGTAATAAAAATGAAAAGAGTTCAAAAAGTTCTAAGAAAAGAAATGAAGAACAGAGGTATCTTAGAAGAGTCTTTTAATGATACATTAAAAAGTTTAACGGAAAATATGTAAAATTAATAAAAAAATAAAAAACACATATAAATAAAAATAATAAGAAAATCAAAAATAAAAAATTTGAACTTATTACTTTATTATTTCGCTTTATACATTAAAGAAATTTTAAGTTTCTTTTTTGTATAATTCCATATATAAAATAAATCAACATACATTTTTTTTAAAATTTAATAAAAAATTAAGTTTAATTATTGTATAATTAATTTATAGTTTAAAAGCTCGGTTAGTTAAATAGGTATAATAAATGATTTGTAATCATTAGTAGGGTGTTCGAATCACCCCCTGAGCACCATAAATTCAAAAATGTCTTGTAAATCAATGGTAGATTAGCTCCCTGTTAAGGAGAAGGTTATAGGTTCGAATCCTATCAGGACAGCCATAAATGCGATGGGTAGCTCAGTAGTAGAGTGCTTACCGACCAGGTAGGAAGTCATTGGTGCAAATCCACTCCCTCGCTCCAAAATCAATTTAAATTCTCTATAGATCTCCATAACTTCTAATACT